>Ga0214472_10002553_pt1 | contig 19546 bp, 20 predicted proteins | sample RVTome_6_FD_207662 | JGI IMG/M metagenome (GOLD analysis project Ga0214472, IMG submission 207662) | Soil microbial communities from uranium-contaminated site in the Upper Colorado River Basin, Wyoming, United States - RVT140D175 | ecosystem: Environmental > Terrestrial > Soil > Contaminated >...
GCGGACTCCGCCGCGGGCAGGCTGGACATATCCCGCCTCACCGAGGACTCCTTCTCCGGATACATGGACACGGCAGGGCTGCCCGACCCGGACCTCGTGATAAGGACGTCCGGCGAGAAGCGGGTCTCGAACTTCCTCCTCTGGCAGATAGCGTACTCCGAGCTTTATTACACGGACTCCCTGTGGCCGGACTTCGGCGAGAGGGAGCTCTTGGCCGCGCTTGTGGACTACCAGGGAAGACAGAGGCGGTTCGGGAAGACGGGCGAACAGGTCGGAGGCTCGGATGAAGTCTAAGAAGAGGCTTATTACCGCCGGCGTGCTCATCCCGCTCGTCTACCTTCTGGTAATGCACGGCGGCCAGTTCGCGTTCTTCCTGTTCATACTGACGGGCTCGGTCATCGGCATGTACGAGTTCTACAGGATGTTCAAGAACAGCGGCTACAACCCCCAGACGTCCATGGGCATCCTGCTGGGCGCGCTTGTCGTCACCGGCTTTTATATCGGCTCGGACTCAGGCGGCATCGTAAACCTTGTATTCTCGCCGGACGTGATGGTGGCGGCGGCGTTCGTGCTCGCGCTCCTTTGCAGGCTGTTCTCCGGCAGGGACACGAACGGCGCGCTCGTGGACGTGGCGCTGACGTTCACCGGCGTCGTGTACGTCGCATGGCTCGCCGCATACATGGTGCTCCTCCGTGACTGGCCGCACCGTCTGGGCGGGCTGGACGGACGCGACCTGATATTCTTCCTGTTCCTCGTCACCTGGGCAACGGACACCGGGGCATACTATATCGGCTCGCACTTCGGCAGGACAAAGCTCTACCCGAAGATATCGCCCAAGAAGTCCGTCGAGGGCGCGGTGGGCGGGCTTGCCTTCGCGGCCGGCATCGCCGTCATATGCAAGTACGGGTTCTACCACGAACTGCCGGTGGGCGACGCGGTCGTGCTCGGGCTGGTGCTCGGTGTGGTGGGCCAGGTGGGAGACCTGGCCGAGTCGATGATAAAGAGGAGCGCGCGCGTTAAGGACTCCGGGGGCATCATACCCGGCCACGGGGGGATGCTGGACAGGATAGACAGCATGCTCCTGAACGCGCCCGCGCTGTATTATTACACCTATGTATTCATATCCTCGTCCGGCGGAATAAAACTATGAAAAAACTGTCTGTACTGGGCTCGACCGGCTCCATCGGCGTCAGCACGCTGGACGTGGTGGGCAGGTTCCCGGGGAGGTTTGCGGTAAAGGCGCTCGCGTGCGGCGGCAACATCGGCCTCATGGAAGAGCAGGTATTGCGTTTCAGGCCGGACGTGGTCTCGGTCTCGGACAAGAAGTCCGCGGACCTCCTGAAGGCCCGGCTGAAGGGCACTGGCACGAAGGTCGTACACGGCGTGAAGGGCGCGGTGGAGGTCGCAACGCACCCGGAGACCGGCATGGTCGTATCCTCGATAGTGGGCGGGGCGGGGCTCGTACCCACCATGGCCGCGGTCGAGGCGGGCAAGGACATAGCGCTCGCCAACAAGGAGACGCTCGTCATGGCCGGGTCGCTCTTCATGTCCGCCGTAAAGGAGAAGGGCGTAAAGCTCCTGCCGGTCGACAGCGAGCACTCCGCGATATTCCAGTCGTTGAAGGGCCACAGGAAAAGGGACCTGGTGCGGCTGGTCCTTACCGCGTCCGGCGGCCCGTTCAGGGAGATGCCCGCCGCTGGGCTGAAGAAGGTAAAACCGTCCGACGCGCTCAAGCACCCCAACTGGGAGATGGGCAGGAAGATCACGATAGACTCGTCCACCCTGATGAACAAGGGGCTGGAGGTCATAGAGGCACGCTGGCTTTTCGACGTGGACGTGGAGCACATATCCGTGCTCGTCCACCCGCAGAGCATAGTGCACTCGATGGTGGAGTTCGTGGACGGCTCGGTCATAGCGCAGCTCGGCGTACCGGACATGAAGGGGCCCATATCGTACGCTCTCGGATACCCCGGGCGGCTTGAGAAAAACACGCCGGGGCTCGACCTCGCGCGTGCGGCCGGCCTCACCTTCACCGAGCCGGACATGCTGAGGTTCCCGTGCCTGGGGCTCGCTTTCGCGGCTATAAAAGAGGGCGGGTCGATGCCCGCCGTACTGAACGCTGCGAACGAAGTCGCGGTACAGGCATTCCTCGACGAGAGGGTTGGGTTCCTCGACATACCAGCCATCATAGACCGTACGATGCAGGCGCACTCGGTCACGACACCGAAGACCGTGGACGACATCATGCGTGCGGACAAATGGGCAAGGAACAAGGCCATGGGCTTTGTAAACAAATAAGGAGAGAAGCTTTTGGAGCATGTATTATCGTCGCTTTCGGGCGTCATGGGGATTGTCTGGGCGGTGGTCGCGCTCGGCGTCCTGATATTCGCGCACGAGCTCGGCCACTTCATAGTCGCGAAGCTTTCCGGCGTCGGCGTCCTGAAGTTCTCGCTCGGGTTCGGCAAGAAGCTCGTCGGCTGGAAGGTGGGCGAGACCGAGTACCTGATATCCGCGCTGCCACTGGGCGGGTACGTCAAGATGATCGGCGAGAACGGCGACGAGGAAGGCGGGGAGCTGTCCGAGGCGGACAAGGCCCGTTCGTTCTCGAACCAGCCTGTATACAAGCGGCTTGCCATCGTCTTCGCCGGGCCGCTGTTCAATATAATACTGGCGCTCGTCCTGAGCTACATAGTGCTGGTCACCGGCGAGCCGACCCCGGTCGCCAAAGTGGCCGAGGTCGCGCACGGGACCCCCGCCGAGTCCGCCGGGTTCATGCCCGGAGACATCGTAAGCGCGGTTGACGGCGAACCGGTTAACTTCTGGATACAGGTCTCTTCTTACCTGGCGGAGAACCCGGGCAAGGACGTCAGGTTCGAGGTCGAGCGCGGCGAGGAAAAGGTAGACCTGCCCGTTACGGCGCCCGCCGAGGGCGGGATGCGCGCGCTCGGCCTGTACGGTTCCGCCGTCGTCGCGGCGGTAAAGGTGGGCTCGCCAGCCGACCTCGCCGGGATAAAGATGGACGACCGGATAGTATCCGTGGACGGCACGAGGGTCGGCGTCTGGGAGGACATGGCGGCAATCGCGCGTGCGAACCCCGGCAGGAAGCTCGCCTTCGTGATAGAGCGCGGCGGCGTTATGAACGAAATGGATATTACGCCCGTGGCCATGGACGACCCGGAGAACCCCGGCCAGACGGTCGGCATGATAGGGGTTATCAGGGGCGCTGACCAGATGAACATAGCGCACGGGCCGGGCGAGGCCGTGGGCCTCTCCCTCCAGCGGACGTACCGGATGACCGACATGATACTCGGTTTCCTCGGCAAGATTGTCAGGGGCGAGGAAAAGGCGAGTAACGTCGGAGGCCCGATAGCCATCGTACAGATTTCAGAGAGGCAGGCCAAGCGCGGGTTCGCGGAGTTCGTGACGTTCATGGCCCTTCTGAGCGTCAACCTGGGCGTCATCAACCTGATGCCCATCCCGATACTGGACGGGGGAGTGCTGTTCTTCCTCCTGCTCGAAGCGGTGATGGGCAAGCCGCTCTCCATGCGGAAGCGGGAGATAGCACAGCAGGTCGGGCTGTTCCTCCTGATATCGCTGATGATATTCGTGTTCGGTATGGACATAGCGAGGTGGTTCGGGCTGGTGGAGAACTGGAGATAAAACCGCGCACGGGCATCATATGCCATATGCACGCGGGTTAACATCTCCGATGCCCACTTAGGCCTCTCTCTTTTTTTGCGGGGCTTATTTTCGGGCCAAAACATTCGCCGGGCGCGTCCAGGAGTCAGACCTCACCGTGCACGGTAGACCGCGCTGCGTGGTCCTGGACGGCTCAGGGTTTTGGCCGCTCAAATAACCCCGCCGGGTACTGGTAGGGATTAGGACACGGGCGTTTATTGGATTAGGGCGTAATAGCGGTAACAGGTCGCCGGAGAGCAGGATGAAAATCACGCGCAAGAAGACGAAACAGATAAACCTCGGCGGGGTCAGGATCGGCGGGGGCGCGCCGGTCGTGGTCCAGTCCATGACCAACACCGACACCAAGGACGTCAAGGCTACGGTCAACCAGATAGAGGCGCTGCAAACGGCGGGCTGCGAGGTCGTCCGTGTCGCGGTGCTGGACAGGACGGCGGCCAAAGCGCTCGGCGAGATAAAAAAGCGGATAACCATACCGCTCGTCGCGGACATACATTTCGACCACCGGCTCGCGCTTACCGCTATCGAGAGGGGCGTGGACGGCCTCCGGATAAACCCCGGCAACATCGGCGGGGAGAAGAAGGTAGAGGAGCTTGTCACCGCCGCGAAGGCCGCGAAGGCGCCAATCAGGATAGGGGTAAACTCCGGCTCGCTTGAAAAACACCTCCTGAAGAAGTACGGAAGGCCTACGCCCGAAGCGCTGGTCGAGTCCGCGATGGGCCACATAAAGATACTCGAAGACCTGGACTACACCGACATAAAGGTGTCCATCAAGGCGTCCGACGTGCCGACCACAATAGACGCTTATACCCTGATGTCCAGGAAGTGCAGGTACCCGCTGCACATCGGCGTGACCGAGTCTGGCACGCTCTTTTCCGGCACGGTCAAGTCCTCGGTAGGGCTCGGCGTGCTCATGTACCTCGGCATCGGCGACACCATCCGCGTATCGCTCACCGCCGACCCGGTCGAAGAGGTCAGGGTGGCCTGGGAGATGCTGAAGGCGCTGAAGCTCCGGGAGCGCGGCGTCAACATCATATCCTGCCCGACATGCGGCCGGACCCAGATTGGCGTGATAGACCTCGCGATGGACGTGGAGCGCAGGCTCGCGCACATCAGGAAGCCGCTCGACGTGGCCGTGATGGGCTGCATCGTGAACGGGCCGGGCGAGGCCTGCCAGGCGGACGCCGGTATCGCGGGCGGCAAGGGCCGTGGCGTGCTTTTCAGGAAGGGCGAGCTGGTAAAGAAGCTCAAGGAATCCGAGCTTGCGGACGCGCTGGTCGAGCTGGTAGAGTCGGTCGCGGCCGAGGATTAGCGCCTGTTGGACAACCTGATATTAATCGCCGCGGCGGTCCCGTTCGTTATAATTGCAGTGGTATTCACGGTGCTCGCCACCATCCGGTGCAGGATGACCGGCACCCACCTGATACTTTTCGTCCTGGGCTTCCCGCTCAGGAACATCCGGCTTGAGGACATAACCTCTGTTGAATATTTGCCGCCCGAGAAATCAGCCCACTGGGGCGTGTTCAACCGTGGCGGCGTCGTTGTGGTGGAGTACGCCGGCCCGTCCGGGAAGGGCGCGATGTCCGTATCGCCCGCCGACGCGGAGGGCGTTTCGGCCCGGCTGAAGGAAACCGTTAAAGGGCTTACCGGCCGCGAGGTGTGAGCATAGGCTTGATTTGCCGGGTATACGACGTACAAGGTTGACTTTTAATTAGAACACGATTAAAGTAAATATATCGGAGGGCGTGCCATGAAAAGCCAGTTCACAATAATCGTCGAGCGCGACCCGGAAAGCGGATGGCTGGTGGGCGAAGTGGCCGAGTTGCCCGGCTGCTACACCCAGGCGCCTGATATGGCCCAGCTTGAGTTGAACATGCGGGAAGCGGTAAAAGCGTACCTTATGACGCTTGACAAGGACGAGCCGCTGCCTGAGTTCGTCGGCACCTGGCGGATGGAGGTCGCAGTTTGACGAAGCTGCGGCTTCTTAATTACAAGGAACTTGCCAAAGTAGCCTCGAACGCTGGGTTCGTCTGGGTCCGGCGCGTGGGAAGCCACAACACCTTCCGAAACAGTGACGGCAAAATCATAGTTATACCCGACCACGGGAGCGCGGTGATAGTGCGGCCCCTGCTGAAAAAGATACTGCGCGACATGGGACTCTCCAACGATGAGTACAACCGCTTGGTGGACTATCCTTAAAAGGCGGGCCGGCCTGTCACCCGCGAATGACGAACGTGGCCCTCATATCCTCTTCCCCTTGTACCCGCGCGGCGTAAGTATGTAGTCCAGGAACCTGCGTGTCTGTGAGTTCCCGATTACCACCATCGTTGTCATGTCCACATCTTCCACAGGCATGCCGGAAAGCGTGGTGACCGTCACCTTCTCGCCCTCGCGGCGGGAGTCCTTCACGATTCCCACTGGCGTCGTACCCGGCCTGTGCTTCATCACGATGTCTCGCGCCTTCCCGAGGTAGTCCGGCCTGCCCTTGCTCCTGGGGTTGTACAGCGATATGACGAAATCAGCCGACGCCGCCGCATCGAGCCTTTTGACGATAAGCTCCCACGGGGTAAGGAGGTCGGACAGCGATATCACCGCGAAGTCGTGCATGAGCGGCGCGCCCAGGCTCGCGGCGGACGAGCATACCGCCGGCACTCCGGGCACCACTTCGAACTCGAACGGTATTTCTTCGGCGCGGCTCCAGCCCTCCTCCATGATCTCGAGCACGAGCCCGGCCATACCGTAGATGCCTGAGTCCCCGCTCGATATCAGGGCGACGTTCCTGCCCTGGGCGGCGAGTTTCACCGCCTCCCTGCAGCGGTCGGCCTCCTTCATCATCCCGGTCGATATGACCTCCCTGCCCTCGACCATGTCCTGCACGAGCTTTATGTAGGTAGTGTACCCCACGACGGTGTCGGAGAGTATTACCGCGTTCCGCGCCCTCTGCGTCATGTCCAGCGCCGACCCCGGACCGATGCCCACTACCGTAAGCCTGCCCTTCGTCATACCGCCGCCTCCGCAACCGCTATGGTAACGTCTTTGGACTTCATCTTCCGCACAATAAGTTTCGTCGCGCCGGCAGATACCAGGGCGGCGGGCTCGGACACCCCGTATACGCCCATGTTCCTGTACACCGCGCCGGACGGCCCGGAAGGCGTGCCTGCGGCTACGAGCATGTCCTTCTGGATAAAGTCTATATCCAGCCCGCGTCTTTTCGCAAACGCAATAAGGCCTTCCTCGTCGTCCTTGTCCGTTATGGTCGCCAGGTTCCTGACGGACAGCGGCGAGAGACCGGCCCGCGCAAGGGTCTCGTCGAAGAAGCACTCGATGTCGCGCCCGGACGTGCCACGGTTGCACCCTATGCCTACCACCAGCGTCCTGGGCCTGAGGACAGCGGCGGTACCGAGCGCGTCCGCGTACTCGTCCAGAAGGAGCGGGGTGATGACTATCGACGCCGCGCGCTCCGACCACAGCAGGTCGTCGAAATTCGTGTACAGCCGGAAGTTCCCGGGTATCTTCGGAAGCTTCGCAATAAGTTCGATGCCTGGGTGCGAGTACACCGACACGGCCTCCCCGTTCACTATGGCGGCGGAGACCTTTTTCGCCGCCTCCCGGTCCTCGACCAGGCATCCGAGAAGCTCCGCGAGCGTGTCCACCGCGAGCCTGCCCTGCACGTCGGACGCGGTCGTGATAACGGGGGTCGCGCCGATGAGTTTCGCGACCTTCCCGGTGAGTTCGTTCGCGCCGCCCGCGTGGCCTGAGAGCAGGCTTATCGCGTGCCGGCCGGACTCGTCCACCACCACCACCGCCGGGTCTGTCAGCTTGTCGCTTACGTGCGGGGCAACCATGCGGACGACTATCCCTGTTGCCATGATGAACACCAGCCCGCGATACATGCCGAACATCCTGCCCACGCCGGATGCCAGGTCATCGCCGAGCGCCAGGGCGCCGTCGCCCGAAGCCATGAACCTCACCGGCAGGTAAAGCTCCGCCTCCCCGTGCATGGAGTCCCTGAGCCTGCGCGCGAGTTCCGCCCCGCCCTTCGTTATGGCTATTACGGCGAGTTTTTTCATGCGGATGATACCGGGTTGTTCCACATCAGGCCGTTAACCCCTGTACCCGTGAGAAAAACCCTTGTCGTAGAGTTTGGAGTACGCCGCCATGCCCGACCTGTCTATCGCCGCGCCGACGAATATCAGGGCGGTCTTCTCAATCCCCGCCTCCCTGACCTTCCCCGCGATGTCCGCGAGCGTGCCCTTCACGACCTTCTCTTCCGGCCACGACGCCTTGTAGACCACGGCAGCGGGTGTATCCGGCGGATAACCGGCGGAAAGCTCGGAGACGGCCTTGTCTATGCCGCCCACCGACAGGAATATCACCATCGTCGCCCCGTGTTTCGCAAGCGATGCGAGCGACTCCTTGCCCGGCACCGGCGTCCTGCCCTCCATCCGGGTGAGTATGACGGTCTGGCTCACCTCCGGGAGTGTCAGCTCCGCCTTCAGCGCGGCGGCAGCGGCGAACGCGGAGCTTACCCCCGGCACCACCTCGTACTCCACGCCCGACTTGTCCAGTTCGGCCATCTGCTCGGCTATCGCGCCGTACAGGCTGGGGTCGCCGGTATGCAGCCTCGCCACCGTCCGGCCCAGTTTTGCATATGTGGACATCATGTCCACCATCGCGGTCAGCTCCATGTGAGCGGAGTTGTGGAGCATCGCGCCCGGCTTTGTGAACTTCAAAAGCTCGGGGTTTACCAGCGAGCCTGCGTATATCACGATGTCGGCGGACGCAAGGATGTCCCTGCCCTTGACCGTTATGAGGTCCGGGTCGCCCGGCCCCGCGCCTATGAAGTAGACCTTCGCCATGTTAGTGTCTCATTATTATTTGCAGGGGCGCAATTAATTGCGCCCGCGACCCTTTCCTGTCATCCCCGTGAAAACGGGGACCCAGGAAGCAGGCATTAAATCCCTGGGTCCCGCATCAAGTGCGGGGTGACGTCAAAACCTCTTTCCCCGTCTTCACTATAACGAGCGACAGGTAGTCCAGCTCGTCTTCGCCGATGGATTTCAGGTCGCGAATTATCCGCTCGTTTGCAGTCCCGCACCTGCTGATGTATACCGAGCCCGCGACGTTCCCCGTCTCTTCAAGGAGCGCTACCAGCTTGGGATACGAGCGGTTTACCTTCATGAGGACGACCGTGTCGAACTCGCCGAGCGCGCGCCTGACGGGCTCCATGTCCCGGCCCATCGGCATCACCGCGAGCCGCTCCCCGCCAAGCCCCAGGTCGACGCCCGCGCGCGCGGCCGCGAGCGATATCGAGCTTACCCCCGGCACGGTCTCGCTGACGACGCCAGGCGCCCTCTCCTTCACCTTCGCCAATATGTAAGCGTAGGTGCTGTAGAGCGACGGGTCGCCGAGGGTGAGGAACGCAACGTCGTTACCGGCGGAAAGCTCCGCGGCTATCTCGTCCGCGGCCTCGGACCATGCCCTGTCGAGGACGGCCTTGTCCATGCTCATCGGGAATAGCGACGTGATTACCTTCTGCCTGCCGGAGTCCACGAGACCTGACACTATGGACAGCGCAAAGCTCTCCGAGTCGACCGACGCCCTCGGCGCGCATATGACCGGGGTCTCGCGGATAAGCCTCGCCGCCTTGACGGTCAGAAGCTCCGGGTCGCCGGGCCCAACGCCGATTCCGTATATCATCCCCAGCTTCAATGCAAAGTCCTCCGGGAAACTTCCAAAGCCTAATTGTGAAACCTTAAAATGGCGATTTTGTAGTATACCACCAAGGGACAAAAAAGCAATCCCTGATTACCGGGATTGCCTTTGCTGTGGGCCGGATATTTATGCCGGGCGCTATTTCTTGATACCGAGTATGACATTCACGGGGTTGCCCGCTACCATGAAATGCTTGCCGGCCAGGTCCTTAGACCGGGAGACCGCGGCTGTGGTTATCTCGTATGCGTAGCCATAGTCCTTCATGAACTCGAACACCTCGGCAAAGTTCTCGAGCGCGACGACGTTCGCCACGACCCTGCCGCCCGGCTTGAGCCGCCCGTCCACGTATGCCAGTATCTCGCGGAGATGCCCGCCGCTCCCCCCGATGAATACCGCGTCGGGGTCTGGGAGCCCCTTCAGTATGTCCGGGGCCGAGCCCTCTATAGGCTCCACGCCGTGGCAGGCGAACTTTTCTATGTTCTTCTTTAAAAATACAACCTGCTTGGCGTCCTTCTCTATGGCGAAGACCTTGCCGGGCGCAACCATGTTCTCCGCCTCGATGGACACCGCGCCGCAGCCCGCGCCTATGTCCCACATCACGCTCCCGCGCAGCGGCCTAAGCTTGCAGAGAGATATCGCCCTGACCTCCGCCTTCGTGATGAGCCCGTCCCTGTGCGCAAGCTGGTAGTCCGGTATGCCCAGGTTCTTGTGTGGCGGCGCGTCGTCCCCGGCCTCGCGCTTCTCCTTCTTTATTATCATCACGTTCATGGGCGAGAACTTCTTGTTCACCGTCTCCCCGAGGCTGCACTCGGTCACCTTCGCCATGCCCGTCCCGATGTTCTCGCAGACGTAGACCTTGCGCTCCCCGACACCCTGCGAGATGAGCGCGGACGCGAGTGCGGCCGGGCTGTTTCGGTCGTCGGTGAAAACGCCGACGGTGTCCCTCATGAGCACCGCCCTTATGACCTCGTCCTGGCCCCGCCCGTGCGCGCTCACTATCTCCGCGTCGCCCCACGGCTCCCTGGCAAGCGCGAAAGCCCACTGCATCGAGCTTACCGCCGGTGTAATTGTTATCGCTTCCTTGCCGAAATGGTTCAGGAGGTAGCCCGTTATTCCGTAGAGGTTGGGGTCCCCGGATGCGAGCACCACCACGTCCGAGTCTTCCATCTTTTTTATAACGTCGACCATCTTGAAGAGGTCGGACATGAGGGAGAACTTCCTGTCGTCCGGGATATCGGGCAGGTGCTTCAAGTGCCTTTCGCTTCCTATGACCAGCCTCGCGTTCGATATCGCATTAACCGAAGATTCGGACAGGCTGGCAGGCCCCTCGACGCCTACACCTATGACATGGATCATACACGGTTCCCCTCGTAGTCTACCATAACACACTCAAATGATATCCTGGAGCCAAGCACGCCCCTCGCGGTCTGACGCACCCTGTCCCTGACGTTCTTGAAAAGTCCGTCCCCCCCGAAATCCTGTGCGATAAAAAATGACTCGCGCGCGTTGTTTGCGGATGCAATCGCCGTTATCACGTCTCCGGGAAGCCCGGCGCTCCTGGCCATATCGCTTATAGCGCCAAGCTCCAGGGTAGAGTCCTTGGCATGGGTCTTTACCGCGCCCGCGGCAATCTTTACAAGCTTTCCGAACTGCCCGACGATGGTCACCATGCCGAACCCTTTTCTCCTTGCCTCGGCAAGCGAGTAACCCACATGGTCGCCCATCTGTATGAACGCCTCCACCGGGAGTTCCGGGAACAGCCGCATGGCGGCGGTCTCGCTCGTCCTGCCCGGCGTGAGCACCGCGTGCTTCACCCCGCAGGCACGGGCTACGTCCATGGCCATGGATATCGTGTCCGTCCAGGCGCTTGTGGAAATCGGCTCCACTATCCCGGTCGTCCCGAGTATGGAGATCCCGCCCAATATGCCGAGCCGCTCGTTCAATGTCTTTTTCGCCAGCGCCTCACCGTCGGGTACGAATATGGTGACGTCCAGGCCCAGCGGGCAGCCGGTCTCCTTCAGCACAAGGGCAAGCTCTTCCTTTATCATCTTCATAGGGCCGGGGTTTATGGCATGCTGCCCTGCCGGCACGGGGAGCCCAGGCTTGGTAACCATGCCGACACCTTTGCCGCCGCCCACCACAACGCCGTAGCCTTTGGTGTAGAACTTGACGAACGCGCCTATCTCCGCCCCGTTGGTCACGTCCGGGTCGTCTCCCGCGTCTTTCAATACGGTCGCGCGCGCCCAGTCCTCGGTAAACTCAACGGAGTGGACCCTGAACTCCACGTCCTGCCCCGCCGGAAGTGTTATCACGACCGAGTCCACGCCCTGCTCGTTAATAAGCGCGTACGATGCCGCCTTCGCGGCAGCCGTGGCGCACGCACCGGTAGTGTAGCCCTTCCGCAGGCCCTCGCTGCCGTTACCCTTCCGGACCGGTTTCACGTTCGTGGTCGTCGTCATTCTCCCCTCCCGCGATACTGTATCGCCCGTCCACCCAGGCCCCGAGGTCTACAAGCCTGCACCGCCCGGTGCAGAACGGCCTGTACGGGTTGTTTTCCCAGGCGGCCTCTTTTTTACATACGGGACAACGCAGCAACCCTGGTCCTCTACTTCAATCCAAAAAACTCGTCATTGCCGCACATTCCGGGAAACCGGAGGCGGACCGGCCGAATACCGGCATACGGTGAATTAGCCATCGAAAACATCCGAAACACTTGCGGTTCGCCGGACCTGCAATTGAACGCCGTCGACTTCTTCTATTATACTACAAAAATAGCAGGGAGGCTACCATCCGGCAACCCCCCTGTCATTTTTTACTGCATATAATCTGGCCGAAGCCGGCTGAGCTTTATATAGTTGAAGGTTTCAGCCTGTTCTGGACTATAGTCTTGTCTATTATGCTGCCGCAGTTCAGGCACTTGTACCCGTAGAAGGTTATAAAGTAGTCCGCGAACCTCTGAGACACCATCAACCCACCGCACTTTGAACATTTCATTTTAATTCCCCCTTTTCGTTTATTAAATTAGAGCCATCTCCACTAAGATCGATGAAACCCGTAGTCGTCATCAGCAATCAATTCTTTTATATAGCAAGAACCGTGCCAGATTCAGAATAAAAATTTTTACCATTATTTTCCAATGAGTTATGCTTAGCCACCGGCATGCTGGACTTGCCGGCTCGCGCGAAAAGAGTCAAATTTATGACTACAAAACGCCCTTAGTTTTCCCCCGGGTTGATAACCATACGGAATAATTGATAATAGCTATGTCATTTTTTTGACTGACGCGTGACAACCGCCGCAAGACACGCATCTTGCATAAATCTTGATTATTGACCCATTAGCCTTTCTTATTGTTGACAACTTGCTGATGTTGTGCTTAACTTATCACTCAGAAAGTTTATAAACCGATACGGATAAAATGCGCCGTTCCCTATACAAACTCACAACAATATTTATGGAGGCATGGACAGCCAATCGTGGAGAAGTTGCCGTAACTTAACGTCCATTTATACCGAAAGGAAGGGAGCTATGAGGGGAGGATCACTTGGGCCACATTCGATAAGCGACATCGACAGAAGGGATTTTCTGAAGTTCTGCTCCGCCACCGCGGCACTTCTCGGGATGTCCGAACTTGCGGTCCCTAATATCGCCGAGGCGGTTACCGCCGCAGCCAAGAGGCCGCCTGTCATTTGGTTGACACTTTCATGCGACTCCGGGTGTACGGAGATGTTCATCAAGGCACGCTACCCCAGCGCGGCCGAGCTTGTGCTGGACATACTGAGCGTCGACTTCAACGACACTATAATGGCGGCGGCCGGCGAACAGGCCGAAAAGTGCTTGAACGACTCGGTCAGCCAGAACGAGGGCAAGTTCATACTTGTCATCGAGGGCGCTATGCCGTCAAAGCCCGGCTACGGCACAATCGCGGGCAGGGAGATGATGGACATAGTGAAGGACATCGCTCCCAAGGCCGCCGCGGTCGTCGCGATAGGCTCTTGCGCCACGAACGGCGGCGTGCCGGGCGCCAGGCCCAACCCGTCCGGGCTGAAGAGCGTGTCCGAGGTCCTGAACCCGATGGGCATCCAGAACGTGAACCTGCCCGGCTGCCCGGCGGACCCGAAGCTCCTCGTGGGAGTCGTCATGCACTACCTGCTCTACGCGAAGCTCCCTCCCTTGGACGACATGGCGAGGCCGAAGATGTTCTACTCCAAGACCATCCACGAGCAATGCGAGCGCAGGAGCCACTTCGAGGCCGGCAACTTCGTGGAGGCGTTCGGCACCCCGGAGGCGGAGAAGGGTTATTGCCTCTTCAAGATGGGCTGCAAGGGCCCGCAGACATACGCCCCATGCCCCACCATAAGGTACAACGACAACGCGAGCTGGTGCATAATGGCCGGCGCGCCCTGCATCGGCTGCCTCGACATGAAATGGCCGGACAACTTCCACCCGTTCTACGAAAAGCTGAAGGGTGTGTCGATACCGGGCTTCGGAGGGGCGCAGACGTCCGCGGACAAGATAGGCAAGGTACTGGGCGCGGCTACCGCGATAGGCGTCGCGGCGCACGCGGTGGGCACAGCCGTCAAGGGCGGCTCGAAGAAGGAAGGGGGTGAGTAGGCCATGTCAAGGATTGTCATAGACCCGATTACAAGGATTGAAGGCCACCTGAAGCTCGAAGTCGAGATAGAGGGCGGCAAGGTAAAGGACGCATGGACCTCCGGCACGCTCTTCCGCGGGTTCGAGCTGATACTTCAGGGGAGAGACCCCAGGGACGCTTGGCAGTACACCCAGAGGGTATGCGGCGTGTGCCCGACATCGCACGCCCACGCATCCTCGATGGGCCTGGACGACGCGTTCAAGGTGAGGATACCCGACAACGCGGTCATCCTCCGTAACCTCATCGAGGGCTGCCAGTTCCTCCACTCGCACATACTGTGGTTCTACCACCTGACCGCGCTCGACTACGTGGACGTTGTATCCGCGCTCTCCGCGAAGACGAACGACCCGCAGCTCCTCGCGGTGCAGGCGAAGCTGAAGACGTTCGTGGACTCCGGCCAGCTCGGCCCGTTCGCGAACGCTTACTGGGGCCACCCGGCCTACAAGCTGACACCGGAGCTTAACCTGCTCGCTGTCGCGCACTACCTCGAAGCGCTGGACATGCAGGCGCAGGCCGCGGCGGCCTCCGCCATATTCGGCGGGAAGATGCCGATGACGATGACCTCCCCTCCCGGCGGCGTGAACTGCATGGTCGACCTCGACCTTATCGCCAACTTCCTGTACAGGCTGAAGAAGGTCCAGTCGTTCATCGACAACAAGTTCATACCGGACGTGCTCGCGGTCGCGCCTTACTACCTCGACTGGGCGTCCATCGGGAAGGGGCACGCGAACTTCCTCGCATGGGGCGTGTTCGACGACCCGGCCTCCCGCGACCCGTACAAGAGGCTCCTCCCCAGGGGCGCGGTATACGCATCCGAAGGGTTGGTCGCGCAGAAGGTCGGCCCCGAGATGGTCACGGAAGACGTGACGCACGGCTGGTACAAGGACGGCGCGCCGAGAAACCCGGCCGAGGGCGTCACCGAGCCGGAGTTCACAGGGTACGATACGGACGGCAAGTACACATGGGCGAAGGCGCCGAGGCTTAACGGCAAGCCGATGGAGGTCGGCGCGCTGTCCAGGATGCTGGTCGCGTACACTTCCGGGAACGAGGCGGCGCAGGGGCTTATCAACTACACGCTCGCACAGCTGGGCGTCGCCGGCAAGCCCGAGGTGCTCCTGTCCGTACTGGGCAGGATAGCAGCGAGGGCGCTCGAGTCAAAGCTGGTCGCGGACGCGATGGTCGGCTGGACCACGCAGCTCGCGGACAACATAGGCAAGGGCAAAACAGACCTTTTCGCGCAGTACGAGATTCCGGACAGCGGCTCCGGCATAGGCCTCTGGGAGGCCCCGCGCGGCGCGCTCGGCCACTGGAACCAGATCGAGGGCAAGGTCCTGAAGAATTACCAGCTCGTCGTGCCCACGACCTGGAACGTATGCCCGAGGGACGACAAGGGCATCAGGGGCCCGATAGAGGAGGCGCTCGTCGGCACGCCCGTCCACGACCCCAAGCAGCCGCTCGAGATCCTCCGTGTCGTGCACAGCTTCGACCCGTGCCTGGCATGCACCGTCCACGTCATCGACCCCGACACCAACGAGGTCCGCAAGTTCAGGGTTTCCTGAGGGAGGGGGTGACGTAAATGGCCAATAAAAGGGTTTATCACTGGACGGCCGCGGTGAGGATAGAACATTGGTGGCACGTAGCCGCGATGGCCACCCTCATCTTCACCGGGTTTTACATCCACATGCCGTTCCTTCAGGGCGGCGGCGAAAGCATGGCCTGGATGCGGTTCGGGCATTTCGTGAGCATGTACGTCCTGATTTTCGGGCTTATCGTCAGGACGTACCTCGCGTTCAACTCGCATACCGCTGCCGACTGGAAGGAGCTTATGCCGCTTCCGTCGAACCTCGCGAACATACCGGACATGCTGGGGTACTACATGTTCCTGAAGGACACGCACAAGCCCTACAAGCGGTACAACCCGCTGCAGGGGCTCGCCTACTTCATCATGGGGCTCATCATCCTCGTGATGGCCGCGACCGGGTTCGCCCTGTACGACGGCTGGCTGTCCACCAGCTTCGCGTGGGTGAACGTGCTGCTCTGCGGCGACGAGGTCACCCGTGTGGTGCACTACCTGGGCATGTGGCTCCTCATCTGCCTCACCATCGTCCATATCTACTTCGTGCTCCGGGAGGAAATGGTAGAGAAGGACAGGACGTTCATGTCGATGGTGGACGGGTACAAGGAGGTCGGGGAGTAATACCCGGCGTAAAATCGAAGCAAGCGGCATACGCACGAATGCCGGCCCCGAAAGGGGCCGGCATTTATTTTGCCCTCACGCTCATCCACGAGCGGCCGAGCCGGAACGCATCAATGTTCACTTCGAGGAGTCCCGGCGAAAGCACCCTCCTGAACGCCTCCGCCCAGTTACGGGGCGTCATGGGCAGGAATGTCGATAGCGCGCCCAGGAGCACCGAGCCGTTCGCCCTGGCGTTCCCCGCGCCCTCCGCAATCTGCCTGCCGGGCACGGTTATGACATATGCATCCAGACCGTCCAACGTATGCTCGACGTCTTCGGGGTAGTCATCCCCGGAATACTCCGATATGGTGTGGATCTCCACCCGGTTCATTATCACGCGGGCGCCGGGCGCGAGGAGCCCCGCGTACCTTAGCGCCTCAAGCCTCCCGAACGCGAGCATGTAGCCAGCGGAGGCGTCCGGTATCACGGGCGAGTGCACAAGCTCGCCTGTCCGCACGTGCGAGACGACGCTCCCGCCCCGCTGCGCCATGCCGTGCAGCTCGCTCTTTTTGACCGCTCGGCCCGCGAGCATGGCGGCGTGCGCGAGCACGTCGGACGCGGTCAGTATCCCCTGTCCGCCTACGCCGGCGAGTGCTATGTTTATGGGTTTGTGGGGCATGTTGTAATTGCGGCCAATCCCGGTTTCCAAACAGCGGGCGGACACACAGGTCCGCCCCTACGATTTGTAGGGGCCGGCCTGCGTGTCGGCCCTGATTTTCATAACGCCCCTATCGCCCCCGCACCGCAGGCGGCGGCGCAGATGCCGCACGCGGTGCACTGCGCGGGGTCTATGGTTACAACCTCGCCCTTCCTGCTTATTGCGGGGCAGGCGGTGTCCAGGCAGTCCCCGCAGTTCACGCATAGCGCCGCGTCCACCGCGAAGGGCTTTGGCGGCCTCTTCCGTTCCATGAGGACGCACGGCCTTCTGGCGACTATGACCCTCGGCCCCTTCCCGCTGCCATGCGAGGACAAAAGCTCGATGAGCGCACCCACGTCGTACGGGTCTATTACGGTTACGTCCCTGACACCCAGCCCGCGCACCACGTCCACGACGTCCGTGTGTTTGGTCTTGTCTCCGGCGAGCGTCGCCCCCGTGCCGGGGTGCGCCTGCCTTCCTGTCATCGCTGTGGTCTTGTTGTCCAGCACGACTACCACGCCCGAGCCCCGGTTGTATACCGTGTTCAGGAGCGCGGCCATACCGGAGTGCAGGAAGGTCGAGTCGCCTATCACCGCCGCGAGCTTCATCCAGGACGTATCGTCTCCCGAAGCATCGATGGCCTTCATCATGCCGTGCGCCTGGCTTATCCCCGCGCCCATGCAGAGCGTGGTGTGGACGGAGGAAAGCGGCTCCGCGTGCGCGAGGGTGTAGCAGCCGATGTCGCCAGCCACGAAATACCCGCATTTCTTCAGCGCGTAGAACACCCCCCTGTGCGGGCAGCCGGGACAAAGGGCGGGCGTCCTCGAAGGTATGCCGGAAGCCCGTCCGGGTACTGCCTGGACCATACTCCCGCTGAGCGCCGCTCGCACTGTGTCCGTGTCCAGTTCGCCGGTCAGAGGCAGAAATCCGGGCCGGGACAGCTTGCCGGCGGCCTTAATGCCCTGAGCCAGAACCTGCCGCTCGATGAACGGGTCGAGCTCCTCGACGACGTAGAGCTTTTTCACCCTGGCCGCGAAGTCGCGCATCATGCCCGCCGGAAGCGGGTAGCACATCCCGAGCTTCAGGACGGACGCGGAGGGCGCCGCCTCCCTGACGTACTGGTACGATATGCCGGATGTTATCACGCCTATGGACTTGCTTCTTAATTCCGCCCTGTTGTGCTCGAAGCTCTCCGCGAACTCGCCGAGCTTCGCAAGCCGGTCCTCCACAAATTCGTGGCGCGCCTCGGAGTAACCGGGTATCATCACGTATTTGGCCGGGTCGGGCGCTGGCATCCGGGCCGCCCTGGGTCTGCCTGGCCTTCCTTCAGTGACAACAGACCTCGAATGCGATATGCGCGTGGTCGTACGGACGAGGACCGGGGTGTCGAACTTCTCGGAAAGCGCGAACGCGAGCCTCGCGAACCGGTACGCCTCGCCGCTGTCCGCTGGTTCGAGCATCGGGAGCTTTGCGAAGGCCGCGTAATTCCTGTTGTCCTGCTCGTTCTGGGAGGAGTGGTGGCCGGGGTCGTCCGCCGTTACTATCACGAGCCCGCCGCCGACACCCGTGTAAGACAGCGTCATCAGCGGGTCCGATGCGACGTTAAGCCCGACGTGCTTCATAGCGGCCAATGCACGCGCGCCCGCGATGGACGCGCCGCTTGCCACTTCGAGCGCGACCTTCTCGTTCACCGACCATTCGGCATACACACCTTCGTACTTCGCCAACGATTCGAGTATCTCGGTAGCGGGCGTGCCGGGGTATCCTGCCGCTACGCGCACCCCTGCCTCGTACGCGCCGCGCGCGATCGCCTCGTTACCGGAGAACAGTCTTTTTTTTGAAGTACCCATGAGAAAGGCTTCTCACTTAAAGTATCATAACTCCCCCAGCCCCCTCTTATCTTAAGAGGGGGAAACCAGGGTATGGTCTGACTGTTCGCCTCCCCCCTTAGGTTAAGGGGGGACTAAGGGGGGTTACTCGCTTCCAAGCATTATCGCCGGAAGCGGGGGTTATGTCAACGACGATTAGCATAGATAACGGCAGGGAGGTACGGTGAATGGACTGTCGGCCTTTACTTAAAAGCTGGTTTTTTGTTTGATGGTTTCAGAGGACCCTGAATATAAACACGTAGTCCCCGCCGTTTATTTCTATCCTGAGGTCCGCATCGCGGGATGCGGCGTAGAGCTCCCAGCCCTCGAGCCCGCAGTCGCCGCACGCTTCCACGTCAGGGGAGCAGACGCCGGTCGTGTTGTCCTTCCACGAGACGAGCATCGCGGAGCCGGTGCGAGAGTTAGCCTCCGACTCCGCGAGCAGCTTAGCGGTCATGAACGGCTCGTCGCCGCCTTCCGGCATGACGAGAAAAACAGTTTCAGGTTCCGGGTACTTCATCTGCCTTTTTTCTTGCCCTTGTGCTTGTCCTTGTGTTTGACCTCTTTGGGGTAATGGCTCTTGGGGAGCTTTACCCGCTTCCCGCCTTTCGTCTCGGAATAGTACCACGCCCCGCCGTCAAGGTAATAGTAGTAGCCCTCGTAGTAGTAGAACGGGTCCACGTCGAACACCACCAGGGGCGGGAGCGGCGGGACAGGGATAACGGCCACGGGCGCGTGTG
>Ga0214472_10002554_pt1 | contig 19537 bp, 18 predicted proteins | sample RVTome_6_FD_207662 | JGI IMG/M metagenome (GOLD analysis project Ga0214472, IMG submission 207662) | Soil microbial communities from uranium-contaminated site in the Upper Colorado River Basin, Wyoming, United States - RVT140D175 | ecosystem: Environmental > Terrestrial > Soil > Contaminated >...
AATCGACGGGGCGGTCTTGATCAACGAGGGCACTGCGGAGCCCGGAACGTTCGTGACCGTCGAAATCACCGAGGCCCACCCCTACGATTTGGTGGGCCGCATCGTCTCGAGCCCAGCCATGGCCGGGGAGCGAGGAAAGGCATTGCTCGGAACGACCCGCCGCGGCTCAGCGGACTGAAGCGGTCCGAGGCAAGGCCTTGATCTGCCCCGGTCGCTTGGACTATAGTTGTACGCAGTCGAGAGTCCACTGAAGTGGGCATTTGCCCACTTTTTTTATGGTTTGAGGCCGCTCGAAGCGTCTTTCGAGGGGCTCCCGATGGTACAGCCAGAGGGATGGGGTCGTTCAAACAGCACTAGTATTGCGCCGTGACGTGGAGCCGGAGACCTCCGGCGGTTGGAATCGGGCGAGCCACGTAGCCGCCGCCTGCAGCATCGCAAAGGTGTCATCGAAACATATTGAGGACACAGACAGCCTGCTGGTACGGCTCGAGCGGCTGGCACAGCGGGCGGCGGAGCCCTTCGGTCTCGACGTGGCTTGGGTGGAGTTGAAGCGTCACGGGGGCTCGACCTTGTTCCGCGTATTCATCGACCAAGAAGCCGGAGTCGGACTTCAAGATTGTCAGCAGGTGAGCGAGCGACTCGGAGTGATCTTGGACGTCGAAGATCCGATCGAGTCGAGTTACACGCTCGAGGTGAGCTCGCCCGGTTTGGATCGCCCTCTCTGGAGCAAGAAAGATTACCAGCGATTCACGGGTCGGCTGGCTCGGGTCAAGACGCGAGAGCCGCTTCAAGGAAGGCGCCATTTTCGTGGTCGGCTCGCGGGTGTGGAAGAGGATAGGGTCGTTTTGGAGAACAGAGAGGGGCGAGTGAGCATTCCGTTTGCGGTCATCGAAAGTGGTCGGTTGGAGGTGGAGTTGCTCACGCCCTCTATTGAGAAGCCGAAGCCGGCGGCCAGACGTAGATAAAATGAGTAACCTTCTATATCAAACGATCGAGCAAATCAGCCGCGAGAAGGGCATCGATCCGGACGTGATCATCAGTGCGGTCGAGGACGCGATCGTGACGGCCACCAAGAAGTACTATCGAACCGAAGAGGATCTCAAGGCCCGGTTGAATCGAGAAAGCGGTAACATCGAGGTGTATGCCCTCAAGACCGTCGTCGACATGGTCGTCGATCCGAATTCCGAGATCTCTCTCCGAGATGCCACGAGGATCAATCCTGCGGCGGAGCTCGACCAGGAGGTGGAGGTCCACAAACCAACTGCCGCGCTCGGTCGCATCGCGGCGCAGACCGCCAAGCAAGTGATTTTTCAGAAAGTACGAGAAGCCGAGCGTGACAACATCTTCAGCGAGTTCGGGGATCGTATCGCCCAGCTTCTTACCGGGATGGTGAAGCGCACCGAAAACGGTGACCTGGTCGTGGATCTGGGGCGTACCGAGGCCGTCCTGCCGCGGCGCGAACAATCTCGGGCGGAGGTCTTCAACGCCGGGGATCGGATCCGGGTCGTCATCGTGCGTGTTTTGCGGACCTCCCGCGGGCCGCAGGTCGTTGTCTCCCGGACAGATCCCGCTCTACTTGCCCGATTGTTCGAAATGGAGGTCCCGGAAATCTACGAGGGAACCGTGATTGTCAAGAACGCGGTTCGGGAGCCGGGGGATCGTGCCAAGGTGGCCGTTTACTCGCGTGACAAGGATGTGGACCCGGTCGGGGCGTGCGTGGGGATCAAGGGCTCGCGGGTCCAGAACATCATTCGCGAGCTGAGGGGCGAAAAGATCGACATCGTGGAGTGGAGCGAAGACCCACGCACCTTCGCCATCAACGCACTCAACCCCGCGAAAGTAAGCCGGGTGTCCGTCGTCGACGAGAAAGAGAAAGTCATGGAGGTCATCGTCGAGGACAAGCAGCTGTCGCTCGCGATCGGCAAGAAAGGGCAGAACGTTCGCTTGGCGGCGCGGCTCATCGGCTGGAGAATAGACATCAAGAGCGAGGAAGAAAAGAAGCTGGAAGTACAGAGTCAGATGGACGCGATGTCCGTTACCCAGACACCGCTCGAATCGCTGAGCGGCGTGAGCGAGAAGGTGATTGAGAAGCTCGCCGAGCACGGCTTCAGGTCCGTCGAAGAGCTTGCCTCGCTCGATCCCGCTGCCCTGACGGAGATTCCGGGCGTCGGTGCCAAGACGGCAGAAAAGATTGTGAGCTCGGCGCGGGCTTGGCTGGAAGGCGCATCGCCTCCGTCGCTGGAGGACGTGGAGACGGAAGCCACCGAGGATGTAGGGCCGGACGAGGCCCTCGTTGCTCAGGAGGTCGCGGAAGAGGCCCTTTCTCAGATCGGGGAGCCCGATCGCCAGCCGGAAATGGCGGAGTCGGAGCCCGACGGGTCGGGAGGTGAGCGCTGATGGATAAGGTCCGCGTTTACGAACTGGCCCAGGATATCGGCATCACCAGCCCGGAGACCATCCGGCTGCTCAAAGACAAGCTTCAGATCAGGGTCAAATCGGCCTCGAGCACTATCGAGGAAGACGTCGCGATCAAGCTGAAGCGGTTGATTCGTCTCGAGGGCAAGGGCACGATCTCGTCTCGTGAGGCAAAAGAGGAAGAAGAATCACCTGCCGTGGTAAGCGGCGAGGAGCAGGCGCAGACCGCCAGTAGGCGCCGTGCCGAGCGGGCTCGCAAGGCCATCCTCGCCGAAATGGAAGAGGAAGAGAGGGCCGAGGCGAGGCGGAAGGCGGCCGAGGAGCGAGCGGCTAAGAGGCGCGCGGAAGAAGAGAGGCTGGCTGCCGAGCGGGCGGCCCGCGAGGAAGCCGCTCGACTTGCTGCCGTGCTCGAGGAGCAAGAGGCCCTCCAGACCGAAGTCGATGCGCAGGCGCGAGCCGAAGCGATTCTTGATGGTAGGGAACCGGGAGCCGCTCTGGAACGTGATGAAGCCGTCGGACCCGGCGAGGTGGCTCCCGCGACCGTCACGACCGAAGAACCCTCGGAGAAGCGAGAGGAAGCGACGCGACCGGTGCCAGCACCTTCTCCAGCCGAGCAGTATCCTGGCGAGGGGACTCGGGGCGTCGCCCAGGCCTCACTTGCTTCCCACGCCGAACGAGCGGAGCGGCGGCCGAGCCAGAGATCCGCTTTCGTTCCTGGACCCACGTCGACGGTCATCCGGCCCCGTATACCGGGGACGTCGCGCTCGGCGGGAGCGATGAAGCCCATCCCACCGCCGCCTCGCCCCGCCGCGCCGATCAAGACGGTGACGCGACGCCGTCCCGACGCCAAGCCGCGAGTCAAGGGGGCCGCGCGAAAAGGGCGCCCCACGGCGGCCGAGATACAGGAGCAGGCCATTCCCGAGCCCAAGCTGGTCGAGCCGCCCAAGCCAGTGGTTCCCAAGGTATTCAGGAAGATCACGCTCACCGAGGGAGTCACCGTCAAAGAGCTCGCCGAGAAGATGGAGGTCAAGCACAAGGACCTGATCAAGGCTCTTATGGGCCGCGGCGTGCTCGCCACCATCAACCAAACGCTCAGCGCGGAGTTGGCGGTCGAAGTCGCGCGGGAGTTCGGCTGTGAAGCGGAGATTCTTTCCTTCGAGGAGGACGTCGTCCGCGAGGAAGCGGTCGAGGAGAAGCCGGAGGATATCGAATCGCGCGCCCCCGTCGTGACCGTCATGGGTCACGTGGACCACGGAAAGACGAGCCTCCTCGATGCCATCCGAGAGACCAAGGTGGTCGAGGGGGAGGCGGGTGGCATCACACAGCACATCGGCGCCTACAAGGTCGAGACCAATGGCCGAAGCATCGTTTTCCTCGATACTCCGGGTCACGAGGCCTTCACCATGATGCGCGCTCGTGGTGCACGGGTTACCGATCTCGTCATCCTGGTCGTGGCGGCGGACGATGGCGTCATGCCTCAGACGATTGAGGCCATTGATCATGCGAAGGTAGCGGGCGTTCCGCTCATGGTTGCGGTCAACAAGATCGACAAGCCCGGCGCGAACAGCGAGCGCGTCAAGAAACAACTGGCGGACATCGGCCTGGTGCCGGAGGACTGGGGCGGTAGCACGGTTTTCTGTGAGGTTTCGGCGAAGAAACGGTTGGGTCTGGACCTCTTGCTGGAGATGGTGCTGCTGGTGGCGGACCTCCAAGAACTGAAGGCAAATCCCAAACGCGCCGCCATGGGTACGGTCTTGGAGGCCAAGATCGACAAGGGCAAGGGGCCGGTGGCCCACGTTCTCATACAAAACGGAACCGCCCGGGTAGGGGATTCCTTCATTGCCGGCGCGGTGCACGGGAAGATCCGCGCCATGCTCGACGATCGAGGACACAAAGTGAAAAAGGCCGAGCCGGCAACGCCGGTCGAGATCCTCGGTCTGACCTCGCTACCGCAGGCGGGCGACCAGTTCCAGGTGGTGGACAGCAGCAAGGCAAGGCAGATCGGCGAGTTCCGGCAGCAGAAGCTCAAGGAACGCCAGATGGCCCTCAGCTCCCGTCTCACGCTGGATCATCTGCATCAGCAGGTGCAGGAAGGAATGGTCAAGGAGCTACCCATCGTGCTCAAGGCCGACGTGCAGGGCTCGGTCGAGGTGCTGTCCGATACCTTGAGCAAGCTCTCGAGCGACAAGGTGAAAGTGAAGATTATCCGCGCCGGGGCGGGAGCGGTAACCGATGCGGATGTGGCGCTCGCCAGCGTCTCGAACGCGGTGATCGTGGGATTCAACGTCAGGCCGCAGAGGACGGCCGCGGAGCTAGCCGAGAAGGAGAACATCGACATACGTCTCCACACCGTCATCTACAACGTGACCGACGAGATCAAGAAGGCTCTGGTCGGACTGCTGGAGCCCACGTTTAGGGAGACGACGCTGGGCAGGGCGGAGATTCGCGACACGTTCCGGGTTCCGAAAATCGGCACCGTCGCGGGCTGCTATGTCACCGACGGTAAAGTCCTTCGCTCCGCGAATGCCCGGCTACTGCGCGACAACGTCATCATTCACGAAGGAAAGGTCGGCAGCCTGCGTCGATTCAAGGAGGATGTCCCCGAGGTCAAGCAAGGCTTCGAGTGTGGCATTGGTCTCGCGGGCTACAACGATGTCAAGAAAGGTGACGTGATCGAGGTTTTTGCGGTCGAGAAAGTCCAGGACGCCTCGATTTCCTAAGCCGGTGCCTCGCCGCCGAGCAAACGACAGCAACCGCGGAGTCGACAAGCAAGAGCCTGTCATTGGGCTCCTGACTATCGAGGTTCACATCCCGCACTCTCGCTCCTTGAAGGAAAAGCGCATGGTCGTCAAGGCGATCAAAGATCGCCTGCGCTCTCGTTTCAACGCGGCCGTCGCGGAAATCGGCTACCAGGATCTCTGGCAGCGGGCACTGTTGGCGGCGGTGTCCATCAGCGGGGAGCGGCGTATTCTCGAGACGCTACTCGAAGCGATGGCTCGAGACGTCGAGCAGCGGCATCCTCCCGACTTGGTACAGGTAGTCATCGAGTTCATCGACTGAGTCCTGGTAGTGGCCTATCATGGCGGCGGGAAGGGGGACGAGCGTGCCTAGAGGCGGTGCCCGGGTTCGACCGGAGAGGGTGGCCGAGCAGATCCGTGTCGAGATCGCGGGAATCCTTCAACGCGATCTCAAGGATCCGCGCGTCGGTCTGGCGACTTGTACGCGGGTTCAATTGTCCCGGGACTTGAAGGTGGCCAAGATCTATGTCAGCGTTCTGGGCTCTTCGGAAGAGCAGAAACGTACGATGGCGGCACTCGAAGGCGCCTCCGGCTTCGTGCGACGCCTCCTTGGGCAACGACTTGGCCTTCGGGCATCTCCCGAAGTGCGCTTTTTGTTCGATCCATCCGTAGAATACGGCATCCGGCTCGAGCGCCTGATTCAGGAGGCCCGTCACCAGGGGGTGCCCGGAGATTCATCCCTACCACAAGAACATCGAGAAGAAGAAAATGATGAGTCCTAGAACGACGGGAGAGCGTCTCGAGACGGTTTCCGGAACGACCGGATTCCTCTTGGTGGACAAGGCGAAAGGGCCCACTTCTCACGATGTCGTCCAGGCGGTGCGTGCCCTGAGCGGGCAGCGACGTTGCGGACACACCGGTACTCTCGATCCCATGGCAACCGGTTTGCTCCCGCTGTGCCTCGGTCGGGCAACGCGCTTGGCGAGGTTCGTCGCGAACGACTCCAAGGCGTATTCGGCGGTCATTCGGTTCGGCTATGCCACCGATACCTACGACGCCACCGGGCGACTCGTCGGTCCCAAGGTGGAGGCCAAGTTGACCCCGGAAGTTTTGAACCGCCTCCTGCCGGATTTCATCGGGAGTCAAGAGCAAGTGCCCCCAGCCTTCGCCGCGAAGAAGATCCAAGGCCAGAGGATGTATCGCCTGGCGCGGGCCGGGGTCGAAGTGAAGCCGCGTCCGGTCAGAGTCGTGATACACCGCATCGACCTCCGAGACGTTCAGGTTGATCGAGCGGCGCTGATCGTGGAGGTGGGGGCGGGCACCTATATTCGCTCTCTCGCCCACGATATCGGTCAGCGACTCGGTTGCGGCGCGCACCTGGAAGAGTTGCGCCGGCTCCGCGTTGGGCCGTTCTCGGTGGAACAAGCCCTGAGCTTGGAGCAAGTGGAGATGCTTGCGCGAGCGGGGCGGCTGGGAGAAGCGATCTGGGATCCCTCGCGGGCATTGTCCCATCTCCCGGTGCTGCGCCTGGGCACCGACGGAGCCGCGCGGGTCCGTCACGGTATGACGGTGTCGGCACTCGAAATCGCCGGCGAGGTCCCGGATGTGCTCCCGGGACGGCCTTGTCGCCTCTTGGATCCGCGGGGTGAGCTCCTGGGGGTGGGGGTTGCGGTCGAGGGGTTGTCGCAGTTCCGTCCCCTGGTTGTCTTGGCGAGCCCGCGCCGGGCGCCATCCAGGTCGAGCGGCTCCGGCAAGGCGTTCTAGGCGTCGTCTTTACAGCGTATGAGCGGTGTGCTATGATGCCCGCCGTACAGAAGGAAGAAAAGGAAAGGAAGTAGGGAGGACCTCACTTTGACACTCTCCCAAGAGCGCCACGAGCGAAAGACCAACATTATTGGAGAGTACCGGCAGCATACGAAGGACACCGGATCACCCGAGGTTCAAATCGCCCTCCTGAGTGAGCGTATCGGATACCTCACGGACCACTTCAAGGTGCATCAGAAGGATCATCATTCGCGCCGGGGATTGCTGAAGCTCGTAGGACAGCGCCGGCGCCTTCTGGACTACCTGAAGCGCAAAGATGTTCAGCGATACCGTGGGGTCATCCAGCGGCTTGGAATTCGCAAGTGAGCACCCCCGGTCAGGGGAGGGTTCGATTCCCAGTCGTTGGCTGCCAGCTCCCCTCAAGCTCTCCCTCCTTCAGCGCTCTTTGAGCTGAGGTTGCACCTCTTTCGTCTTTTTGAACTTTCACATTCATTTGCATCACGAGAGGCTAGGAACGCGCCGTCCATTGAGGCTCAGTGTGCTCAGTCGATGGGAAGCGCGCCGCGCCATGAGCGGCAGCCCCGCCATTCGTTAGTCGGTCGGAGGTAGAGATGGTTTATCGGAAGGAACTGGAGATCGGTGGTACAACGCTCACCATCGAGATGGGAAGGCTTGCCAAGCAAGCGGACGGAGCCGCACTGGTTAGGCTCGGAGACACCATGGTGCTGGTCACGGCGTGCGCCGCGAAGACGGAACGGGAAGGGCTCGATTTCTTGCCCCTTACCGTGGATTATCGCGAGAATTTTTACGCGGCGGGAAAGATACCCGGCGGGTTCTTCAAGAGAGAAGGCCGACCCAGCGAAAAGGAGATATTGACCAGTCGACTCATCGATCGGCCCATTCGCCCGCTGTTTCCAGGGGCATGGCATTGTGAGACGCAGGTCGTGGGACTGGTTCTGTCTTCGGATAAGGAGAACGACCCCGATACGATCGCGATCACCGGCGCGTCGGCCGCGCTCTACTGCTCGGACATTCCTTTCACGACCCCCATCGCGGCGGTGCGTGTCGGGCTGCTCGAAGACGGGTTCGTGATCAACCCCAAATTCGAAGAATTGAAGACATCTCGGTTGAATCTCACCGTCGCCGGCTCTCGTGAGGCCATCGTCATGGTCGAGGCAGGGGCGAAAGCGGTCACCGAAGCCGAGATGATCGAGGCGCTCGCCAAGGGGCACGACGCCATTCGAAAGCTCATCGACGTTCAGGAAGAGCTCTACCGGGAGATTCGCCCGACCAAACGTGAAGTCCCGGAGCCAACCCGGAACGAGGAGGTCTATCGCAGTGTGGAAGCGGCCGTTTCGGCTCCTTTGCTGGAGGCCATGCGGCTTCCCGGGAAGCTCGAAAGCCAAAAGAAGATCGACGATTTGATCGCCCAGCACCTCGATGGGTATTCGGAAGACGAGTCGGAAGACCGCTCCATGGCGAAGAAAGCCATCGCGGCGTTGAAAGAAAAACACCTTCGCACCGAGGTTCTGCAAAACAAGAAGAGGTTGGATGGCCGACGCTTCGATGAGATTAGGACCATCACTTGTGAGGTGGGCGTGCTGCCGCGAACTCATGGGTCGTCCGTCTTCACCCGCGGGGAGACGCAAGCACTGGTTACGGTCACGCTGGGTACGTCCGAAGACGTGCAGAAGTTGGACTGGCTGGAAGGTGTCTCACAGAGACGGTTCATGCTCCACTACAACTTTCCTCCTTTTTCGGTGGGCGAAGTCAAGTTTCTGCGTGGGCCTGGACGCCGGGAAATCGGCCACGGGGCGCTCGCCGAACGTGCGCTCGCCCCCGTTATTCCTCTCGACGACCAGTTCCCCTACACGGTGCGAATCGTCTCGGACATTCTGGAATCCAACGGCTCTTCTTCGATGGCGAGCGTGACCGGGGGTTGCCTTGCCTTGATGGATGCCGGGGTACCCGTGAAAGCGCCCGTGGCGGGGATCGCCATGGGCTTGGTGAAGGAAGGAAACAACTACGCGATCCTCACCGACATTGCCGGCGCAGAGGATCACTATGGCGACATGGATTTCAAGGTCGCGGGTACCAAGACCGGTATCACCGCCCTCCAGATGGACATCAAGATTTCGGGAGTCACTCCCGCGATTATGGCCGAGGCCTTGGAGCAGGCGCGGCAGGGACGTCTGTTCATCTTGGAGAAGATGGCCGAGACCATCGACTCCCCGCGTCAGAACATCTCTTCCTACGCGCCGCGCATCTTCACCATGCGCATTCCCACCGCGAAGATCCGCGACGTCATCGGACCGGGCGGGAAAATGATCCGAAGCATTGTGGAGCGGACGCAGGTCAAGATCGATGTCGAGGACGATGGAACGGTTTCCATCGCTTCCTCGGACGAGGAGTCGGCCCGTAAGGCGATGCAGATCATCGAAGAGCTTACCGCGGTCGCGGAGATGGGGAAGACCTATCTAGGCAAGGTTCAGCGGATTGTCGACTTTGGAGCCTTCGTGGAGATCTTGCCCGGCACCGATGGCTTGGTCCACATTTCCGAGATCGCCGACTACCGAGTCAAGGACGTCAAGAGCGAGTTGGCCGAAGGCGATCAGGTGCTGGTGAAGGTCATCAATATCGACCCGCAGGGTAAGGTCAAGCTGTCCCGCAAAGCCGTGCTCCGCGAACAAGCCGGGCTTCCGCCCGAGGAGCCTCAGCAGCCTCGGAGCTCCGATGGCGGACGTCGAGGAGATCGAGACCGGCACGGGCGTGGACGACGTCCGGGACGAGGTGGCGGGGAACGGGAAGGAAGAGGCGAGCGCGAAGAACGGGGAGAACACTAGCGGCGTCTGGCCACGTTGATTCGTGCGATCCCCTCGATTGACGCCGAATCGGCGTCTGACCACCTGATTCGTGAGATCACGGATATCGACGCCAGAAAGGGCAACGGGGCGTCTGGCGAGCTTAACTCTCCACTTGCTCTCGGAGTGAGGGCGGCTCCTCCTCTACGAGCAGGCCCCCTTCCCGTAGCACTTCCAGAGCGGCGCGCAGCCGTTCCGCGTCCGCGCCTTCGAACAACACCCCGCAGCCCGTCGGCAGAGACCGCACCGCCGGTGCCGTTCGGGTGTTGCGCCACACGACGACCACCCGCGTGCGCAACCGCCCGCCTGCTTCCTCGGGGAACTTCAGCGTGATACGGAGCTCTTCGCCGACCTCCACGTCGGTGCGCATCGCCAGAAACGCCCCACCTTCACTGAAGTTGATGAGCCGCCCGCGCTTCCTCCTGCCCTTCGATTGGATGAGTACTTCGATCAGCGTGCCAAGCTGAAATCTTCGCGTGCGGCGTCTTTCAGTCATGGCAGTCATGGCAGTCATGGAAGGTCATCGAAATCGAATCGGCCGGTGGTCGGTGGTGCCGGCCACGCTTCTTCTTGATACGGGCGGATAGGAGATATGGCGGCGAGGCGTAACGCACGCTACTTGACGATCGCCAGAATGTCGTCTTCGCGCATGATGAGATAGTCTTGCTCGTCGATCTTGACTTCGGTTCCGGCGTACTTTCCGAAGAGAATACGATCCCCGGCCTTCACTTCGAGATCGACCTTCGTCCCGTCATCCAGGATTTTCCCGTTCCCCACCGCGACCACGTCACCCTCCTGGGGTTTCTCTTTTGCCGTGTCGGGGATGATGATGTTTCCCTTCTTGACTTCCTTTTGCTCGTCCGTTCTCTTGACCAAGATTCGGTCATGTAGTGGTCTGACTTTCATGGTGTCCAGCTCCCCTTTGCTTTATGGAACGAGCTCCATGTTATTAGTAGGCCGTGGGTGTGTCAAGGTGAGCTCCGCCGTGTCGACGCCAGGCTAGCGCCGTTTGAACTTGTACTCGAGTATCTTCTTGCTGAGAGTGTTCCGGTGAATGCGAAGCTCCTTCGCCGCTCGCGACATGTTGCCGTTCTCGCGCTCGAGTACGCGGGCAATGAACCGTTTTTCGAACTCCTGGCGAGCTTCCTGAAACCGTATTCCCTTGGCAATCATCTCTTCGACGAGCGATTCGAGCTTTTGCTTGAGCAAGACTATCCACCTAAGGCTAGCCGCTCTGGACGGGGCCTCATAGATCTCCTCGCCCTGTCAGCGCGCGAAAGACGTCCCAATAGCGTTCCCGGGTACCGGCCACCACGTCCGGCGGGAGCTCCGGACCGGGAGGTGACTTGTCCCAGTCGAGCGTATCGAGGTAGTCGCGAACGAACTGCTTATCGAAGCTCGGCTGGCTCCGTCCGGGCTGGAAACCCTCGCGCGGCCAGAAGCGTGAAGAGTCGGGAGTCAATAGTTCATCGATCACCACGAGCTGGTTCCCATCCGTTCCGAACTCGAACTTCGTGTCGGCGATGATGATGCCTTTGCTTTCGGCTTCCTGGCTTCCGTAACGGTAGAGCGCGAGGGAAGCCTCCTTCAGACGTCGAGCCAAATCCGAGCCGAGTTGGTTGGCCAAGATCTTCTCGCTCACGGGCACGTCGTGGCCGGTGTCCTCTTTGGTGGAGGGGGTAAAGAGCGGCTCAGGGAACTTCTGCGCTTGTTTGAGGCCCGAAGGGAGCCGAATGCCGGAAACCTGGCCAGTAGCTTCGTATTCCTTGAGGCCGCCCCCATAGAGGTAGCCCCGGACCACGCACTCGAAGGGGATGACCTTGGCGCGCTTGACGAGCATGGATCGATGAGCCAGGACGTCCCGCCAACGGGAGAGCGAGGCGGGATACTTCGAGACGTCGCCGGTGAGCACGTGATTGGGCTGAAAGTGCTGGGTGGCGGAGAACCAATGCAGAGAAAGCTGATTGAGAATGCTTCCCTTGTCGGGGATACCCGTGGGCAGCACGACGTCGAACGCCGAGATGCGATCGGTTGCGACGATCAAAAGGTGATCGTCGACGACGTAGACGTCCCGGACCTTGCCCCGCCGGTGAACGGGGAAGCCTTCCAGATCGGTTTCGAGGACAACTCTTTCCATGAAGGAGCCGTGCGCCACTTATTCGAGACCCGAGACGGGGCGAAAAGAGGGCCGTATTGTAGGGAAGGCGGGCAGGTGAGTCAAGAGGGCCTACACCGCTGGAGTCTGCGCGCGGTTGCGATAGAGACCTGGCAGGCCGATGAAAGACGAGTCAACCTGCGCGAGCGGAGCGTCCGACTTCGCCAAGGCTTCGTCGGGACCTCGCCGCCAGCCTTCGCAGGGCTTCGGCTTGGCCTCGCCGAAGCCGTGGGCAGGGAGGAAACCTGCCACGGCGAACGCGGGAAGCCCGAAGGGCGTAGGCGGGAGCCCGGCGCGCCGCCGTCCGCAGAGCCCTCAGCGACTCAGGCGGATCTGTAGTCGCTGTCGGCCGCCGAACTAGGTTGGTTGCTCGGACCGGAGCTCGTCAGGCGGCGGGGCCCCACGGCACTAATACACTAGAGTGACGTGCCGGCAACTGCAAGGGCAGTAAGTTTCCCTAATCTGCTGGCCACCTTCGACTTCCGGGACCTCGTGCTAGTGGATTCTATCCCCCGGTTACAAGTAAGATTATCCTCTCATCGCCTAAGGCAGGGCCCATGCGAAGGCCGGCGACACGACAGACTGCGCGGAAAGGAAGTGAAGGTCTAGATGGGGGGGACACCGGGCGGTTCGGTATCGCCACGGAATGGGACGAAGTCGCGGCGCTCGCTGAGACTCAAGTCCGCGGCCCTAGCTTTGGTCGGACTGGTGCTCCTCGTCTTCTTCTTCAAGGACGCCGACTTCGCCGCCATCGCCGCAAGCCTTTCCACCGCGGACGGCTGGCTCATCACGCTGGCAGTCTTGTTGACGATGGTGAGCTACCTCGTCCGCGCCCTTCGCTGGAGATACCTTCTGGCTCCGGTCGGCGAGGCGCGGCTCAGGCTTTGTTTCGAGACCACCGTGATCGGGTTCATGGTGAACTTCCTCGTGCCGCCGGGTCGGCTCGGCGAGCTGGCTCGTCCCTATCTACTGGCACGCCGGGAAGGATTGTCGGCTTCTAGCGCGTTTGCCACGGTGTTTCTCGAGCGCGTTCTGGACTTGGCGACGGTCGTGCTGCTGGTGGGAGGCTGGCTCACGTTCGGTCCGACACCGGAGGGGACCGGTAGCGAGGAGGCTGTGTATGCGCTTAAGGTTGGCGGTTTCCTAGCGTTCGCCGGCGTGGGGCTGGGATTGGGCGCGATGTTCTGGTTCGCGCGCAACACCCGTCGCGGCGGGTCTGCGCTGGATTGGGTAGAAACGATGATCCGCAAGTTGCCCGCTAGGGTTGCCGAGCCGGCCTTTCACTTCATCAAGAGCTTCGGTGCGGGCCTGGGGGTTCTCGAAGACCGCCGCAATCTGGCTCGAGCTGGGCTCCTGTCTCTTGTCTTGTGGCTGAACATATCCTTCGCGCTATGGTTGGCGATTCACGCGTTCCGGGTCGAGATTCAGTTCGGCGCGACGTTTCTCGTCATCGGGTTCTTGACGGTGGGCGTGGCGGTTCCCACACCCGGAGCGGTGGGTGGTTACCACGTGATGTGCGCTTTGGCACTTACCCTGATGTTTGGAGTCGATGAGAATACGGCGAAGGCGATTGCGCTGGCGAGTCATGCGATTGCCTTCATCCCCGTCAGCGCACTGGGTATGGTTTTCTTCATCCGGGATGGGATGAGTCTCAGAGACATCAGAAGCATAAGGACCGCTACCTGAGAAGCGCGATGCGGCCAAGGCAATCGATTCGGGCGAGCCCAAAGAGGAGGTTGGCGCTGTGAAGTGTCCTTATTGCGGCTACATGGGTGACAAAGTAGTCGATTCGAGAGAGAGCAAGGAAGGCGAGGCTATCCGGCGGCGGCGCCAGTGTCTGGGTTGCAAGAGGCGTTTCACCAGCTACGAAAGAATTGACCAGATTCCATACATGGTCGTCAAGAAAGACGGACGACGGGAGCGGTTCGATCGGGAGAAGATCCTCAACGGGCTTTTGAAGGCGTGCGAGAAGCGTCCGGTCTCGGTGACGAAGCTGGAGGCCATCGTGGATCGGGTCGAGCAAACGTTGCAGGAGAGCCCGGACAAGGAAGTCGCGGCCACTGAAATCGGCGAGTTCGTGATGTCCGAGCTCAAGAGACTCGACCAGGTTGCCTACGTGAGATTCGCGTCGGTGTACCGGCACTTCAAGGACGCCCACGAGTTCGTGGAAACCATTCGTGGGCTGTTGGACAGCACCGAGCAGGAGGGCGAACGTTAAGGTGAATTTGTGCCTGTTTCGAGACTGCTATACGATAAACAGTTATGCGTCGCCGCATGCACCTCGCACTTTGGTTCGTGCTGGTGGGCCACCTACCTGCGGCGGCGGCGGAGCTGCTCGATCTCAGTCTGCTGATCAAAGACCAGAAGATATGCGTGACTTTTCGCATGACGGATGCGTTCAATGAAGACATCGAGAAGACGATCGCGAGCGGCCTGCCGGTCAGCTTCCGTTACGAAGTACAGCTCAAGAAAGTTCGCGCGATTTGGCTCAATCAAAAGGTGGATACTCGGCGGATCACGAACACGGTTACGTACGACAACATCACCAAGCGCTACACGCTCTCCCGGGATATCGACGGCGCCATCGTCGCGACCGTTGTGGTGGCCGATCTCAACGATATGATGGAGTTCATGACGGTGGTCGATGATTTGGGCCTCTTCGACGTGTCCAGTCTGGCACCGAACGCGGATTACTACTTGAGAGTGAAGGGGTTGGTCAAGGAGCGGAATCTTTTTCTGTTCGTACCTTGGGATCAGGACTCTGGCTGGGAGAAAGTGTATTTCACGTATCTGCCCTGAGCTGGCCTGAGCCGGCCTGAGCGGGCATGAGCACCATGGCTAACCCCGACAAGCCCCGAACGAAGAAGGAATTCAAGGACAATCCGCGCCTGCTGGCGGCGGTCGTCGCCTTGCTCGCCGCCGTTCCCATCGTCAGCACGTACCTGATCGGTAAGTCTCAGTCTTTCTCGCCCGGATTTCTGGCCCGCGTCTTCCTCTACGGATTCACCGTCGTCAACCTGACAGTGTTGTTGGTGCTGGTCTTCGTTCTGGCGAGAAACCTCATCAAGCTCTTTATCGAAAGGCGCCGGGCGGTACTGGGAGCCAAGTTCAAGACCAAGTTGGTGATGATCTTCGTCGGATTCGCGCTTTTCCCATCCGCGTTGATCATCCTCGTCGGTAGCCGACTCATTTCCACGAGCGTCGAGCTTTGGTTCAACCAGCCAGTGGAAACCGTTCTTTTGGGCTCGCAGGACGTGGTCGAGTCGTATTATCGAGAAAAGCAGGAAAGTGCGACGTTCTACGCGCGCATGCTTTCCAATGAGATGTCCCAGCAGCGTCTCCTTGCCCCTACCAACGTCCGAGCCCTTTTTCGCACGATGGAATCTCGCCTCACGCAGTACCGCTTGGACATGATCAACGTGTTCTCCACTGACGGGGAGTTGGTAACGCTTGTTCATCCGGGACTTCCGTTGGACGACAACAATCCCGATGCGGCACGCCGTCTCGCGGAAATCGGTCTCCGCGGGCAGGAGAGGCTGATACAGGACGAGTTGGGAGGTGGGGCCTTGGTGCGCTACGTCTCCCCTATCTACGGTTCGGGGACCCAGGAGGTCATCGGTGCGGTTGTCGTGTCGCACTTCGTTCCCCGATCCTTGGCTGCCACCCTGCAACTCGTGAACGACCAAGCCAACGACTACCGTCAGGCGGAGGCTCAGAAGGAGCCGATTCAAGAGCTGTTTCTTTCGTTCTTCGTGATGGTGTCCCTGCTCGTACTCTTCTCTTCCACCTGGATCGGGCTCTATTTGGCCAAGCGGATCACGGTTCCCGTTCGTGAGCTGGCGGAGGCCACCGAACGGATCATGGCCGGTGACCTCGACCATGCGGTCGGGGGCGCGGCGGTGGATGAGCTCGGCATGTTGATGGAGTCTTTCAACAAGATGACCGCCCAGCTCAAGGCGAGTCAACTTCGCCTGGAGCGATCGAGCGAGGACCTCGAGCTCAAGAACTCGGAGCTCGATCGCCGGCGCCGGTACATCGAGACCGTGCTGGAGAACATCACAACCGGAATCATTTCGATGAACCGCGACGGTATCCTGACGACGGTCAATCCGGCCGCTCTCCGAATGTTGGAGCTCGAACGAGAGGTCGTCGGACGTCACTATCGCGACGTATTCGGCGACGCCGATCTCGCGGAGCTCGAGCCCTTGCTGGAGGGCATGGAAGGAGACGGTCATCGCGCCCGCGAGGAGGAGGTCAATGTCGTCGTGGGCGGACGTGAGCTGCATCTGTCCGTTTACCTCACGATGTTGACGGGTGCCGCGGGCGAGCCCACTGGCCTCCTGATGGTACTGGATGACCTGACGCAGCTCCTCCGGGCACAGAAGGTTGCCGCGTGGCGGGAAGTCGCGCGGCGTCTGGCCCACGAGATAAAGAACCCGCTCACGCCGATCCAATTGTCGGCGCAGCGTATTCGGAAGCACGCTCGGTCCAAGACGCCAGAGCTCCCCCGAATCGTCGAGGAATGCACGGGAACGATTATCGATGAGGTGGATTCCCTGAAGAACCTGGTCGACGAGTTCTCTCAATTCGCGCGGATGCCGACGGTTGCGACGCGGCGCCAAGCGGTCAATCCGCTGCTGGAAGCCACGCTCGAGTTGTACGATGGCCTGTTCAAGGGCCTCAAGCTCGAGAAGCGCTTCGCGGCCGATCTTCCGGAGCTGAGTCTCGATCCCGATCTCATCCGTCGGGTCTTCATCAACATCATCGACAACGCGATCGAAGCGACCTCCGGCAAGGGACACGTCGTCGTGACCACGTCTCACGAGCCGCAGAACAATGTCGTGGTCGTAGAGATCGCCGATGACGGTCCGGGCATCCCTCCCGAGGATCGAGACAAGCTCTTCGTGCCGTACTACTCTACCAAGCGCCGGGGGAGCGGCCTGGGCCTGGCAATCGTGAGTCGCATCGTCGCCGAGCACCGGGGGCGGATCCGGGTCGAAAGCAACGAGCCTAGGGGATCGCGCTTCATTCTGGAGCTTCCGGTTGCCGAGCGCGCGGTCGGGGTGGGCATGTCATCCGGGCCCATCCCAACCAGCTAAGAGGTGCCGATGTCCCGGGAACGCATCCTGGTCGTCGACGACGAATCCGGCGTCCGTAGCTCTCTGAAGGGTGTCTTGGAGGACGAAGGCTACGCGGTGGACACGGAGTCGACCGCGGAGGCCGGGTTGGCCCGCCTGGAAAAGGACTCCTACGACCTCGTCATCATGGACATCTGGCTGCCTCAGATGGACGGCGTCGAGGCACTCGAGACGATTCGATCCAAGAAGAACGATGTCGCTACCGTGATGATCTCCGGTCACGGAACGATCGAGACGGCGGTCAAGACCATCAAGCTCGGTGCGTACGATTTCGTGGAAAAGCCGCTCTCCCTGGAGAAGACGGTCATCGTCATCAAGAATGCCCTCAATCATCGCCGGCTGGAGCAAGAGAATCGCTACTTACGAGAACGGTTCGAGAGCAAGCATATTCTTATTGGCGACAGTCCCCCCATGCGCGCGCTTCGGGAAGAGATTGCCTTGGCGGCACCGACCAACGGCCGGGTCCTAATCTTCGGTGAGAACGGAACGGGCAAGGAACTGGTCGCGCGATCCATCCATAACCAATCCTTGCGGCGGAATGCGAGGTTCGTCGAGGTCAACTGCGCGGCGATTCCGGAGGAGCTGATCGAAAGCGAGCTCTTCGGCCACGTCAAGGGTGCGTTCACCGGCGCGCTCATCGACAAGACCGGGAAATTCGAGCTGGCTGATGGTGGCACGCTCTTCCTGGACGAAGTCGGAGACATGAGCCTGAAGACTCAGGCCAAGGTGCTCCGAGTCCTACAAGAGCAGAAGTTCGAGCCGGTGGGGGGGACGCAGTCGATCGAGATCGACTGTCGGGTGATCGCCGCGACGAACAAGAATCTGGAACAAGAGATCCAGGCCGGGAACTTTCGCGAAGATCTATTCTTCCGACTCAATGTCATCCCGTTTCATATGGCGCCGCTGCGAGAACGCCGCGAGGACATTCCGGCGCTCGCTCGTCACTTCGTCGCCGAGTTTTCGGAGGAGAACGGCAAGAAGGTCAAGGAGATCGCCCGCTCGGCCTTGGAGCGTCTCGTGGCTTACCATTGGCCTGGCAACGTCAGGGAGCTCAAGAACATCATCGAAAGGTTGGTCATCATGGTGGCCTCGGACAGCATCGAGGCCAGGGACCTTCCACCACCCCTACAGCAAAACGGTGCGGCTCACTTCGATTTGCTGGGCGATTTCCCGTCCCTGGCTGCCGCGCGCGAGGCCTATGAGTGCCGGTATATCCAGCGCAAATTGCGCGAAAACGCGGGCAACGTATCCAAGACCGCCGAAGCGCTCAAGGTCGAACGGTCTCACCTCTATCGAAAGATGAAGTCGTACGGGATCGCTCCGCCGAAGAGCGAAGAGGGTGCCTAGCGGGCCGCCAAAATACGCAGTTGCTTAACTGCAGCTAGTCAGGCGGCGGGCTCTCGGCACCCAGTTTTTTCTTGGCGTTCACTTCGAGCACCTTGTCTTCCTCGAAGTCGAGAAGCTTCAAAGCACGTATGGGGTCCTCGGGCAGCGCGTCCCGCGGCACCAGCCCGACTATCTCCGAGCCCGCAACCTCGGCACCGAGACGCTCCGCCTCGGAGCATATGTGCTCGAAGACCGTAAGCATCGAGGTCGTCCGGTAGTCCGTCAAGTTCATGGATATCTGGGCGTGCTGTCTATCGGCCAGGTAGAGGCCCAGCGCTTTGACGCAGGGCAGTCCACCGCTCGAGGCACGGACCTTCCTGGCGATCGCCTTCGCGATCTCGATCCGATCGGTCGCCAGCTCGACGTTGAATGCGATCAAGACCTTTCTCGCCCCGATGGCCGAGGCACCGGCGCTTGGATGGGGGCGCGCCGGTCCAAAGTCCGGCTTCCAGAAGGGGGCCTTCAGCTTCGCGGCCAGGCCCTCGAATTGCCCTTTGCGAATCAGCGCCAAGTCCGACCGTCCTTTCTGCTGCGCCGCTTCCTCGTACAGGAAGACCGGTAGGTCGAATCGCGAGGCGACGCGTTCCGCCACCCTGCGCGCCAGCCGTATGCACTCGGCCATCGTGGCGCCCTGCAAGGGCACGAAGGGCAGGACGTCCACCGCCCCCATCCGCGGATGCTGGCCCTGGTGGTAGCGGAGATCGATACGGCTCAAGGACGCCTCGAACAAGCGCAGTGAAGACTCCTCGAGGGCTCGAGCATCCCCAATGGCGGTCAGAACGGTCCGGTTATGGGAAGGGTCGGAAGAGACATCTAGGAGGTGCGTTCCCGCGGGCGCCCCGAAAGCCGCCGCGATGGCTTCGATGATGTCGCGGCGGCGGCCCTCGCTGACGTTGGGTACGGATTCGATGATCCCCGCCATTCTCCTAACTCCTGGGCCTCCCACGATGCAGCGGAGCCCACCGCTTTCGGGCTGGTACCGGCGGGCGCTCCTCAGACCAGAGCGTAAAAGTGCTTGACCTAGACGCACTTACTGTTGTATGTATCATAGGGAGGCAGCCGTAAGTGTATCATTTAGGC
>Ga0214472_10002555_pt1 | contig 19533 bp, 22 predicted proteins | sample RVTome_6_FD_207662 | JGI IMG/M metagenome (GOLD analysis project Ga0214472, IMG submission 207662) | Soil microbial communities from uranium-contaminated site in the Upper Colorado River Basin, Wyoming, United States - RVT140D175 | ecosystem: Environmental > Terrestrial > Soil > Contaminated >...
AATAGTGTCGGTGATAGTGAAATGATAGATAACCCAAATTTTACAACTGTTACTACCAGTAGTTATTCAAAAGCTAGTGGAGGTATGAGAGCCTCTAAATATTGTGATGTTGATGGGGGTAATTGTCTGACTATGGCTCAAATAATTGCTGGAATAAATGCTGTTAATACACCTCCTCCACCACCACCAGAAAATTATTTTGCTTCAGGAGTTCATACATTAGAGCAGTGTAATAGTTTAGGGGGTGCATCTTATGATATAGGTGGAGGACTTAAAATATGTAAATTTTCCGGAGCGAGTTGTCCTTCAGGTTGGTCACAATACGGTGGTTGGTCAGCAACTGAATATGATCTAACCGAAGAACCATCTCCGTGGCCATGGGTCACACGAATCCCTGATGGTTATTGTGACATAACCTATTCTGGAGGTTGTGCCGAGTCTACTTATTCAGGAACAGATAGGTGTTATTATGGTAAACACAGTTTTAGTGACAATGGTAATCTAGAAACTTGTACCGTCACAGTAGAAGTACAAGATTGTGAACTTAGGCGTTCTCTGGTCTCAAATACGTGTGTAGCATACAGATCAGAGATTGGTTGTTATTAAATTTAAATATAAAAAACTTTTCCACTTGTGTGGAAAAGTTTTTTATTTTTTTTGTTGTATAATTTATCTATGGTAGATAATATTTCTTTCATTCCTAAAAAAGATACTTCTTTAGTAGAAGATAAAAAAAAGTTTAGTAAAACAATAGATATCTATTTGCTTGTTTCTTCAATAATATTTTTTGCAACAATAATTTCTTCCTTAGGTGTTTTTTTGTACAAAGGTTATCTTAACAGTCAAATAGAAGACAGTATTATTATTTTAGAAAGAGAGAGAGGAAGTCTTGATACTGATTCAATTAAAATTTTATCTAAATTAGATAAAAGAATAAAAGTTTCTGAAAAATTATTAGATAGTCATGTAGATATGATTGGTTTTTTTGAAATCTTGGAAAGTTCTACTTTAGAGAGTATTCAATTTACAAGTTTAGATTTATCTTTAGAAGACGATATGGTTGATATTTCTATGAGTGGTATTGCAGATAGTTATGCTTCTATAGCTCTTCAATCTGATGCTTTTAGTAAAAATTCATCTTTTCATAATCCAATATTTTCTGATCTAGTAATTACAAGGACAGGTGATATTGATTTTAGTTTTTCTGCCCAATTAGACAAAAGTTTTGTTTTGTATAAAAATAGACTTGAATAAATTATGAACAAATTTTTAACACCATCAATTTTAATAATAGTTTCTATAGTGCTTTTCTTTGTATATATTGATCCTGTTTATACAGAGATAAAATCTATAAAAGAAGAAAAGGCTCTTTATGATGAAGCTTTAAATAAATCTAAAGAACTTAGACAAATTCGTGATAGTTTGTTAACCAAATACAATTCTTTTTCTGAAGAAAATTTGTCTAGATTAAAAAAGATGATTCCTGACAGTGTAGACAATGTTAGGTTGATTATGGATATAGATAGTATTGCATCAAGTCATGGGATAACAATAAGCGCTGTTAATGTAGGAGTTGGTAATGGTAGTGATTCTAGAATTGGTTCTGATACTGGAGAAAATTATGATTTTGTCACCTTAGATTTGTCTGTGTTGGCTTCTTATGATGATTTTATTGCCTTTATTGGTGATTTAAAAGACAGTCTTCGTTTAGTTGATATACCAAGTATTAGTTTTGTTGTACCGACTCCTTATTTGGATATTTATAAATATAATTTAACTATAAAAACTTATTGGTTAAAATAATATAACATTATGAAAATTTTAAATAAAAAAAATATATCAGTATTATCTATTATTACAATAATTAGTATTTTTGGATATTTTTTTTATTTTAACGAAGTCACTAAAGTTAATTCTCAAGAATTGTTGGTACCTCAGAGCGGTGTTAATAAAATAGTCGGCAATGATTTAATTTCTTTGCTTTTAGAGCTTAAAGTTATTACTCTTGACTCTGATATTTTTGAAAATAAAATTTTCTTAAACCTTAAAGATTTTAGTTTTGAAATACAACCAAGACCTGTAGGTAGACCTAATCCGTTTTCAGAATCTTTCTTTACTAATACTAGTATTTTGAGTGAATAAGTTTTTTTAAAAAAATTTATTTTCTTTGAGTTAATAAATTTATAACAGAATTGTATTTTGTAATTTAAAGTGTTTATAAATAAAATGAGTTTTTTAGATATTTTGTCCCAAAAAGGAATAATAGAAAGTAGTAAAATTGTTGGAATAGAGAAAGATGTCTCTAGTTCAGAAAAGACAATTGATGAGGTTCTTTTGGAGTTGGGTGTAAAAGAAGACGATATTATAAAATCAAAAGAAGAATATTTTAAAATTCCTTACAAAAAAATAAATGGTAAGGATATACCTATAAATATCTTAGAAAAAGTTCCTGAAAAGTCGGCAGAATTTTATAAGTTTGTTCCTATTGGTGTTGACCAAGAAGGTTTTTTGGAAATAGGAATATTAGATCCAGACAATATAGAAGCAAGAGACGCTCTCCAATTTATATCTTCAAAAAATAATATTCCTTTTAAATTATTTATTATTTCTCTAAATGATTTTAAAGATGTTTTGGGAGGGTACAAAGGTCTTCATGGAGAAGTAACAAAAGCCTTAACTGAATTGGAAACTGAAATGGAAACAGAAGAAGGTGTTGGTAAAGAGTCTGATGAAGAAATTTCTGATATAAAATCAAAATTAGATACGAAAATAATTGAAGAAGCTCCTGTAACTAAAATTGTAGCGACAATACTAAGATATGCTGTTGAAGGAAGTGCTTCTGATATACATATAGAACATGTGGGGGATAAAATAAGAGTAAGATTTAGAGTTGATGGAGAATTGCACACAAATTTGGTTTTACCTGTTGCTGTCCATAGTGCTATTGTCGCTAGGATCAAAGTTCTTTCTAATATGAAACTGGATGAAAAAAGAAAACCTCAAGACAATCGTTTTTCAGCTAGAATAAGTGGAAGAAAAGTTGATTTTAGAGTTTCAACATTTCCTTCTTATTACGGTGAAAAAATCGTTATGAGAATTCTTGAATCAGAAAAAGGTATCAAAGGATTAGAAGAAACAGGACTTTCAGAGGATGATTTGAGAAAAATGAGAAAAGCAATAAAAAGACCTTATGGAATAATTTTGATATCAGGACCAACAGGATCAGGAAAATCAACAACACTATATTCTCTTTTGCAAGAAGTTGATAAAGAAACAAAAAATGTTTTAAGTCTTGAGGATCCTGTTGAGTTTAATATTGAGGGAGTAAGTCAATCTCAAGTTCGTCCAGAAATTGGCTATACTTTTGCTAGTGGTTTAAGAACTGTATTGAGGCAAGACCCAGATATTATAATGGTTGGTGAGATTCGTGATAAAGAAACAGCCGCACTGGCTGTACAAGCAGCTCTTACAGGGCACCTTGTTTTATCAACAGTCCACACCAATGATGCAATTGGTGTTATTCCTAGACTTTTAGATATGGGAGTGGATCCTTTTTTGATTGCACCTACTTTAATTTTGGCTGCTGCTCAGAGATTGGTTAAAAAACTTTGCCCAGATTCTGGTGAAGCAGTTCTTGTTGAAGGAAGTATAAAGACGATGATAGAAAAAGAATTTTCTATTTTACCAGAAGAAGTTCGTAATAAAATAAAAATTCCCAAAGAAGTCTACAAGGCTTCTCCAACACCACAGTGCCCAACTGGAACTAAAGGAAGAATCGGAGTTTATGAGGTAATTGAGATGAATTCAGAAATAGAAAACGCTATTTTGTTAAATCCAACAAGCACTTCTATAGAAAAGATTGTCAGAAGTCAGGGTGTTTTTACAATGAAACAAGATGCATTATTCAAGGCTTTTGATAAGAAAATTCCTTTGGAAGAAGTTAATAAGTTATAATAAAAATAGTGTATAATAAAATAAGTTTACAGTTTACAGTTTACAGAGAATTTTTGCTAAGTAAAAATTCGTTAAACAAAAACTGTTAACTGTAAACTGTAAACTGAAAAAATATGAATGATTACAAAATACTTTTAGAAAAATTTATAAAATATCTTATTGATCAAGATGCTTCTGATTTGCATATTTCTGAGAATCGCGTGCCTGTTACCAGAGTAGCCGGAGTTTTAACTCCATTAATAGAAGAGCCAGAATTAAACAAAGAAGACATACTTGGATTATTAGAAATATTGGCAGGACCAGAAAAGAAAGAAAAATTTATAGAAAAAAAAGAGTTAGATTTTTCTTATAGTAATACAATAATGAGATTTAGAGGGAATGCTTTTTATCATAGAGGAAAAATAAGTGTTGCTTTAAGGGTTATTCCTAAAAAAATAAGAACATTAAGAGAACTTAATTTACCGCCTATTTTAAGTGAGTTTGCAAATAAAAAACAAGGTTTCTTTTTGGTTGTTGGACCTGTTGGACAAGGAAAATCAACAACTCTTGCATCAATGATAAATATGATTAATGAACAAAGAGCGGAACATATTTTGACCATTGAAGACCCTGTTGAATATGTCTATGAGCCAAATAAATCAATAATAGACCAGAGAGAAATCGGTATAGACACGGATGATTTTCAAAAAGGTTTGAAGTATATGTTTAGACAAGATGTAAATGTTATTTTGTTGGGAGAAATGAGAGAAAGAGAAACAATATCAACCGCAGTTACTGCGGCGGAAACAGGTCATTTAGTTTTTTCTACGCTTCACACAAATACTGCCTCTCAAACAATTGATAGGATAATAGATTCTTTTCCTGCAGAGCAACAAAATCAAATAAGAACACAATTAGCTGGAAGTTTGATGGGGATATTTTCTCAGAGATTAATACCGTCAATTTCTGGTGGGATGGTTCCAGCTTTTGAATTATTAATAAACAATAATGCTGTTTCAAATTTGATTAGAGAAGGAAGAACATACGAAATTGATTCTGTTATTGAAACAGGTTCACAATTAGGGATGATAAGTTTGAATAGATCTTTAGCAGATCTTGTTAATCAAGGAAAAATAACACTAGAAAATGCAAGAAAATATTCTTCTGATGTTCATAATTTTGATAAACTAATTTAAAAGTTTACAGTTTACCCCCACACCTTTTAAAATATTATTTAAAAACAATATATATTTTAACCACCACCTATTCGTGAGAATAATATTTTAAAAGGTGTGGGGGTAAACTTAAAGAATATGTTATTTAAATACAAAATCATTGACGATAAAGGAATCACTAAGGAGGGTGAAATTGAGGCTTTAAATGAAGAAGTGGCTATTAGCTCTTTGCAAAATAGGGGATATGTTGTTGTCTCTGTAAAATCAGCTGAAAAAAAATCACTGCTATCCTTCTCTTTTTTTGAAAGAGTTTCTAACAGAGATGTCGTCCTTTTGTCTAGGCAAATAGCAACATTGTTTGAGGCCCAAGTATCTGTTTTAAGAATTTTTAGACTTCTTTCTAGTGAATCAGAGAATCCTGTAATGAGAAAAAATTTGTCTATTATTGCCGATGATATACAAGCGGGTAATTCTATATCTCAATCATTAGCAAAACATCCAAAAGTCTTCTCTGATTTTTATGTTAATATGGTTCGCTCAGGAGAAGAATCTGGAAAACTTAGCGAAACATTTTCATTTTTAGCTGATTATTTGGACAGAACCTATGAAATGACATCTAAAGCAAAGAGTGCCTTAATTTATCCCGCTTTTATTGTCGTAGTTTTTATAGTAGTTATGATTCTTATGTTTACTATGGTTATTCCAAAAATAAGTTCTATTTTGGAAGAATCTGGACAAGAAGTTCCGTTCTTCACCAAAATTGTTATGGGGCTAAGTAATTTTTTCGTTGATTATGGTATTTTTCTTTTAGTATTTTTCATTATAGGTTTATTTTTTATGTTTAGGTTTGGTAGAACAGAATCAGGAAAAAAAACATTTTCTAGATTCAAAATATCAGTTCCTTATATAGGGTCTCTGTATAAAAAGTTGTATTTGGCAAGAATAGCTGGAAATATGAATACAATGCTTATTAGTGGAGTACCTATTGTTAAGGTTATTGAAAATACATCAAAAGTTGTGGATAATGTAGTTTACAGAGATATTTTGAATGAAGCTGCTATTTCTGTTAGGGAGGGTAAATCTTTGTCTGATTCTTTGGGCGGTAGTGGTGAAATTCCTAATATAATGGTTCAAATGGTAAAAATTGGTGAAGAAACAGGTGAGTTGGGTTTGATTTTGGATACATTAGCTAAGTTTTATGAAAGAGAAGTTAATAATTCTGTTGATACTCTTGTGAGTTTGATCGAACCTGCGTTGATAGTTTCGCTTGCTTTAGGTGTTGGTATTCTATTAACATCTGTATTAATTCCTATATATAATATCTCTTCGGCAATTTAGTCAAAATAGTTTGTCCACAGGTCTTTTGTATAAATTTTATTTTTATTATATAATTTTACTTAAGGGTAGATATTTTATTAGAAAAACAAAATGAGTTGAGTTGAGTTGATTTTATTTTGTTTATAAAAATTAAATCAATTATTAATATTATTAAATTAAATTAAATTATTATGTTTAAAAATACAAAAAAAGGTTTTACATTAATTGAGCTTTTGGTAGTTATTGCTATCATCGGTATTTTGTCTTCAGTAGTTCTAGCTTCTTTAAATACAGCAAGAGTTAAGGCACGAGATGCAGCTAGATTATCTGATGTTAATCAGATGGTTAAAATTATGGCATTGAATACAAATTCTACAGCTACTACTTTAGCTGGGTGTACTGGTGCTGATGCAAGATTATCAACTTGTACAACACCGTCTGCTTTGGCCGATTTTTCAGACCCCTCAGGATCAACAACAGCTTGTACTTCAGCTTCATCTGCTACTTGTGATTATTCTGTAAGTCAGGCTGATGGAGACGCTGCAGCTACAACAGAAGATTATCAAATTTGTTTTTATCTAGAAGATGCAAGTGCAACAGGAGCAGTTGGTAAACATAAAGTGACTAGTCCCGCTGGAAATATTTCAGCTGGATGTAACTAATATTAATTATTATGTTTAAAAATACAAAAAAAGGATTTACCCCCACACCTTTTAAAAAAGGTGTGAGCTTGCAAGACAAGCGAGGGTTTACATTAATTGAGCTTTTGGTAGTTATTGCTATCATCGGTATTTTGTCTTCAGTAGTTCTAGCTTCACTAAATACAGCGAGAGTTAAAGCGAGAGATGCAAGAAGAATTTCTGATATTAAACAAATTCAATTAGCCTTGGAATTATACTACGATAGTAATAATAATTACCCAACAGGATTAACTGTTGCCAATTTAGTAACCCCAGGATATCTTCCTGTTCTTCCCACAGACCCTTCAACAAGTACTGGTTATACTTATGCTGCTTTAGGTTCAGGCACAACTTGTTCAAGTTATCATCTAGGAGCTACTTTAGAAGACACCGCTCATACTGTTTTAGGTAGCGATCAAGATGCTGTTGCAGGGACAGCTTGTACAGGAGGAGGAACTCCTTTCGCGGGGACTGATCCTATTTATGATGTAAAGCCTTAATTGCAATAAAAACCACCTTTCAAAGGTGGTTTTTATTCTGCTTAATACAAACTAAATGTTATAATTTAGATATGTTTTTTGAATATATTTTTATTTTTATATTTGGTCTTATAATAGGTAGTTTTTTAAATGTTGTAATCTTTCGGTTAGAATCAAAAAAAAATTTATTAGGAAGATCTGCTTGTACATATTGTAAGAAAAAATTAAGTTGGTATGAACTAGTACCTGTTTTTAGTTTTTTGTTTCAAAAAGGAAAATGCAGAGGGTGTGCAGGAAAGATTTCTTTGCAATATCCAGTAGTAGAATTGTTAACAGGAATAGTATTTTTAATAGTTTACAGTTTACAGTTTACAGTTTACAGTTTTTTAAATTTTGAAATTTTTGAATATTTAAATTTATTATATTTGTTTGTAATTTTTAGTATATTAATCGCAATTACCGTTTATGATTTAAAACACAAAATAATTCCAGACAGATTAGTTTTTTTATTTGCGGGATTGTCTTTTGTTGGTTTGTTGGTTGGTTTTGGTCCTGAAATAAATAAAATGAATTTGTTTTCTGGTATTATATTAGCAACACCTTTTGCTTTGTTGTGGTTGATTTCAAAAGGAGAATGGATTGGATTAGGTGATGCGAAATTGGCTTTGGGTATAGGTTGGTTTTTAGGTTTGGTTGATGGAATTTCGGCCGTAGTTTTGTCTTTTTGGATAGGGTCTATTTTTGGATTAATTTTGGTATTTTTATCAAAATTAAACACATTGTCTTTTATGAATAAAAATTTTACAATTAAAAGTGAAATACCTTTTGCCCCTTTTATGATTATAGGAATGATATTGATATTCTTTTTTGGTTGGGATTTATTGGGTTTGAATTATTTAGTGAGTAGTTGGTAGTGAGTAGTGAATAGTGAGTAGTATTTTTTATAAATAAAAAATGAAAATAAATTCTTACAAAGATTTAATAGTCTGGCAAAAATCAATGGATTTGGTTTTATTGATTTATGCAATTGTTGAAAAATTTCCGAAAGAGGAAACTTATAATTTATCTTCTCAAATGAAAAGATCAGCAGTTTCAATCCCTTCTAATATTTCAGAAGGGAGTAGAAAAGTCACAAAAAAAGATTTTAGACATTTTTTATTAAATTCTTTTGGTTCGGGAGCTGAATTAGAAACTCAACTTGAGATTTCGAAAAAATTATTTTTTTGTAAGGAATTTTAAAATATTCTTCTTTGTGAAGTTATGAAAATTTTAAATAAACTCATAAGTAATTTAGATTGTAAATAAAATGTTAGAAATTAGACATAATAAAATTAAAAAAAATAAATTAAACGAAAATTTGCGAAGCAAATTTTCGTTTCTACTCACTACTCACTACTCACTACTCACTAACAAAGGTTTTTCTTTAATTGAATTGGTTGTTGTTGTTGCTATATTAACAATAATAACGAGTGTTGTTTTGTTTAATCAATCATTGTTTAATAGTAATGTGGTACTTGAAAATTTAGCATACGAGATAGCCCTTACTATTAGGCAGTCACAATTTTTTGGAATAAATGTTAGACAAACTGATATCGGGGGAGGGTCTTTTGAGGCTGGTTATGGAGCTTTTTTTGACATAGACAATCCCACTTCTTTTATATTTTTTGCTGATATTGATAACGATAACAAATTTGATAATCCCGGAGAAATTATAGAGACTTATAGTATGACCCAAAACAATTATATAAAATACTTATGTGCTGATAGCCGTTGTGATGACCCCCATTTTTCAGATGTTCAAGAATTGAGTATTGTCTTTCATAGACCCGACCCTAATGCTGTTATAAAAACAGACAGCGTTTCCCTTTGTGGTAGTGGTGTTGATGATACTTGCGAAATATCTAAAATTTATATTGGTTCCCCTAGAGATGATGTTCCTAATAAAATAGTAATAATTAGTTCAGTGGGACAAATTTCTATAGGTTCAGAATAATAATTATGAATAATGATAAAAAAAATAAAAATTCAAAAGGTTTTTTGTTGGTAGAAATGATTATTTCGGTAGCTATTTTTACAGTAGTTATGACAGCAGGATTAGGCTCATTACTTTCTTTAATAGATGCCAACAAACGCTCACAGTCATTTAAAATAGTTGTTAATAACCTTAATTTAGCTATGGAAACAATGGCTAGAGAAATAAGAACAGGACATACTTATAATTGCGGTTCTGTTTCTGGAGGAGATTGTTCTGGAGGTGATGATATCATTTATTTTACATCAAGTAGTGGAGCTTCTGTTTCTTATCGTCTGGCAGACGGTAGTGTTGAGAGAGGGTATGATTCAGGAGGAGGAGTTATTTCTAGTGAATCGTTTAAAAAAATAACAGCTGATGATTTAATTTTAAATAATATGGCGTTTTATGTTGTAGGTTCTTCTGTTGGAGATTCTTTGCAACCTAAAGTAGTCATTTCTGTAACAGCTTATACAGGAGAGAGAGTTAAAGATTTTGCTGAATTTGAATTACAAACAACAGTTTCTCAGAGATTATTAGATTCTTAAAATATGTTTAAAAAATACAAAAAATTTAATAAAAGTTTAAGTGAAAATTTGCGAAGCAAATTTTCACTTCTAAAAACTAAAAATTTCTTTAAATTTGAAAAATTTAAAGCAACGACACAACTTAAAACTAGTAGGGGGTTTACTCTAATTGAGACTCTTGTTGCTATAACAATTTTACTTATTTCAATAACAGGTCCTATGGTTTTGGTACAAAGAAGTATCATTTCTAGTAGATTTTCAAGAAGCCAAATAACAGCTTTTTATTTGACTCAAGAGGTTATGGAATTTGTAAGAAACACCAGAGATAATAATACAATAACAGGACAAACCGATTGGCTTTTTGGTTTAAACGACTGTGTTGGAGCAGGTAATAAATGTATAATAGATGTAACAAATAATTCTGTAAGTTCTTGTGGAACTTCTTGTCCTGTTTTGAGAAAGACTGATGATGGTTTGTATGGATATGGAGGAACTTGGGGAGAAAGTGGTTTTGTGAGAGAAGTAAATATAGTGCGGAGCATAGAAAATATTGATGAAGTTTTTGTTGAAACAGAGATATTTTGGAATGGAGGAACAAGAAGTTTTTTAGGAAGGGAAAGTATTTTCAAATTAAATTAATATGAAACTTGGTTTTAAAATAAAAAAAAATATCTTAAATTTAAAAAATAAATCAAGCAATAAAGGTTTTGTTATTCTTTTTTCTGTACTATTATCAAGTTTGTTTTTGATGATAGGAACATCAATTTTTAATATTTCTTTAAAAGAATTAATGTTGTCTACTAGTGGTAGGGATTCTCAATTAGCTTTTAATGCCGCTGATACTGGTTTGGAATGTGCTCTTTATTGGGATTTTAATTATCAACTTTTTGCGACATCAACTCACTCAGGAGCTTCTCCTTCTAATATTTTTTGTGCTGATCAAGACATAACCGCCAATTCATATTGGGTTTGGAAAAACCCCCCAACAAACGATAATCAAGCAGAAACAATTTTTGGTTTTAATATTTTTTCAGATAACCCAAACAGACAAGATTGTACTATTGTTTCTGTAAAAAAAGTTCAAATTCCAGGTCCTCCTACTAATCCTTTTGCAACAACCATAGAGTCAAGAGGATATAATACTTGCGATATTAATAATTTGAGGAGGGTAGAGCGTGGACTTAGAATGACCTACTAAAATAATTCCAAAATTGGCGATCTTCGTTTTTGTTTTTAGAAAAATTTATATTCACAGTATGTTTATACAGCTCATAAAATTTTTCTAAAAACAAAAACGAACCTGCCTGTCGGTGAGGCAGGTCTCATCCAATTTTGAAATTATTTGTGTCTATATGATTTTATGAAACCAACAAAAGAAATAACAGAAAGATTAGAAAAGTTAAAGATAGCGATAAATCATTATCGCTATCTTTATCATGTAGAAAATAAACAAGAAGTTTCTGATGAGGCGCTAGATTCGTTGAAAAACGAGCTTTTTAAAATAGAACAAGAATATCCAGAGCTTATTACTCCCGATTCTCCTTCACAAAGAGTGGAAGGAAAACCATTGAAAGAATTTAAAAAAATAAAACACAAAGTAGCTCAATGGTCTTTTAACGATGCTTTTACCGAAGAAGATATTTTTGATTTTGATACTCGTGTAAAAAGATTCCTCCAAAAAAATTGGGTGCAAGGTACCCAACTTTCAGATAACCCACCAACTTATACCTGCGAGTTGAAAATTGATGGATTGAAAGTTGTTTTTGAATATGAAAAAGGTGTTTTAAAAACAGCAGCTACTAGGGGGGATGGAAAAGTAGGCGAAGATGTGACTAATAATATTAAAACAATTGAATCAGTGCCTTTGAGATTAAATAAAGATATCGGTGTGATTGTTGAGGGGGAGGTTTGGATTGGTAAGAAAAATTTTGAAAAGATAAATAAAGAAAGAGAAAAGACCGACGAGCCTTTGTATGCCAATCCTCGCAATTTGGCCGCAGGGACATTGCGACAATTAGATCCAAAAATAGTAGCTCAGAGAAAACTGGATGTTTTTGTTTATGATATAGCGCAAATGCAAGGAGGTGAACCAGATAATCAATTTGATGAATTGAAAATGTTGGGCGAATTGGGTTTTAAAGCAAACAAAAATTTTAAACATTGTAAAAATATTGATGAGGTAATTGAATATTGGAAAGAGTGGAGTAATAAAAAAGACAACCAAGATTATTGGATTGATGGTGTGGTGGTGAAAGTAAACGAAAAAAAATACCAAGATATTTTGGGTTATACAGGCAAAGCGCCTCGTTTTGGAATTGCTTTTAAATTTCCAGCAGAACAGGTGACGACAATAATAGAAGATATTGTATTGCAGGTAGGAAGGACTGGAGTTTTGACCCCAGTTGCCCACCTAAGACCTGTTTCGGTAGCTGGTTCGGTTGTTTCAAGAGCAACATTGCATAATGAAGATGAAATAAAAAGATTGGATGTGCGAGTAGGAGACACAGTTATTTTACAAAAAGCAGGAGATGTTATTCCTCAAATAGTTTCGGTGTTGAAAGAAATGCGAAATGGAAAAGAAAAGGTATATCACTATCCAAAATTTGTAGAGGCATGTGGTGGTGATGGTGCGATTGAAAAAATCACTGGACAAGTGGCTTATCGTTGTGTAAACAAAAATTCTTACGACCAACAAAAAAGAAAGTTTTATCACTTTGTTTCAAAAAAAGCATTTGATATAGATGGACTGGGACCGAGTATTATAGATGTTTTATTGGAAGAAAATCTGATTTCTTCTTATGGGGATATTTTTTCTTTGAAAAAAGGAGATTTGTTGGTGTTGCCGAGGTTTGCGGAAAAGTCGGTAGACAATTTGCTTGAGGCAATAGAAAAAACTCGTGAAGTTGACTTATCAAAGTTTTTAGTTGGGCTTTCTATTGATCAAGTGGGGGAAGAAACGGCGATTGATTTAGCAAAACATTTTGGATCGTTGGAAAAAATACAGAACGCTAGTTTTGAAGAGCTAGATAATATTGATGGGGTAGGCGACATAGTTGCAAAATCAATTTACGATTGGTTTCGTGACAAAAACAATCAGCATCTCCTCGAAAAACTTCTCCAACAAGTACAAATCAAAATCCACGGAAGCAAGGCTTCCGTGGGTGATGGAAGATTGGTGGGGAAGAAATTTGTTTTGACAGGGACAATGGAAGGTATGAGTAGAGACGAAGCAAAAGAAAAGATTCGTGAGTTGGGTGGGGAAATTTCAAGTGCAGTTTCTAGTGTAACAGATTATGTAGTGGCAGGAGAAAAGGCAGGAAGTAAATTGGAAAAGGCGAGAGAGTTGGGAGTAAAAATTTTGAACGAAGAAGAATTTTTGAAAATAATCCAAAAATAAATTTTATACTTATACACAAAATACTCCAGTTAAATGGAGTATTTTGTGTTAAAGTATTTACTATAATATTTTATATATAAATGTATTATGGTAAATATTTCGAAGAAAAAGATAGAAGAAAATGTTTTTGTATCAATAAATAAAAGATTTGTTGATACCATTTATAATCTTGGAAGTAAAAAATCAATAAAATTATTTTTAGAGGATATTTTAACACCTTCCGAAAAAATAGTTTTAATAAAAAGATTGGCAATTATATTTATGTTATATGAACATATTTCAATGTATCGTATCCATAAAATACTGAATGTTAGTGAATCAACAGTTAAAAAAATAGCTTTAGAGGTTGAAAACGGAGAGCATCTTTGTGTTACAAAAATAGTAGAAAAGAAAAAGAACAGAGATCTGTTTTGGGCAGATATAGAAGTTATTTTGCGTTGTGGAATGCCAGAAATGGGAAAAGGAAGATGGAAATTTTTAGATGATATTTATGGTAAATATGGCACTAAATAAAGATAGTTTTAAAACAAAATACTCCAGTTAACTGGAGTATTTTGTTTTAAAAAACGGATTGGCGTAAGCCAATCCGTTTTGGGTAAAATACGAGAAAACTATTAATGACTTGGGTGGCATCTTTTATTTTTAATATGTTTTCTCGTAAATTTTATAAAAACAAGAAAAAATATTAAAAACCCTATTGCTAAGAGGAAAATTCCTAGTAAAGTTTTGGATGTTGTTAATCCAAAACCCATACCGACAGAAATCAAAACTAGTGCAAGTATACTCATTTTGGGGTAATTAGACAGCATGCAATCTTTCATTTTTTTCTCCTCGCATTTTTTTATTATTAAGAATTTATGATTTTTTCTAAACCAATTAAACACCAATTCATTTTTTAAGTCAATACTAGATACAGAATAAAGAATACTATATACTAAACAAATCATGGAACTAAAAGATATAGAAAAACTAGCCGACCTTGCGAGAATTGAGATGTCGCAAGAAGAAAAGACAAAAATCCTTGGAGATATGGATTCTATTTTGGGTTTTATTGGTCAAATTCAAGAAGCAAAGGTAGATATTACCGAGAGAGAAGCAGGAGATGTGAGAAATATTATGAGAGAAGATGAAAACCCACACGAGAGCGGAATGTATACGGACGATATTTTGAGGGAAGTGCCGAAAGTGAGAGATAATTATGTAGAAGTGAAAAAAATCTTGTAATTTAAAAATTTGGATTGCTTCGCTAAAGCCCGCAATGACGGACGAAAGGCGGAGCCTTTCGTCCGTCAACGGGAAATTTTAAATTTTCCGTCATTGCGAGGAGTTTGCGACGAAGCAATCCAGTACGAAAAAGAAAATTTTGTAATATGAAAATAGATTTACACAATTTAACAATACGAAAAGCACACGAAGCTATGAAAAATGGCGATTTTACTGCGCGCGAGCTAACTCAAAACTATCTTGATGCTATAAAAGAAAAAAATCCAAAATTAAATGCTTACCTACATATTTTTGAAGAAAACGCTTTGAAACAAGCAGACCAAGCTGATAAGAGATTTAAAGATGGTACGGCAGAATTATTAACTGGTATCCCAATAGCAATAAAAAACAATATTTGTATTAAAGGAGAAATTACAACTGCGGCTTCAAAAATTTTAGAAAATTACCATGCGACTTACGATGCGACTGTGATTGAAAAATTGAGAAAAGCCGGAGTAGTATTTTTGGGTGGAACAAATATGGATGAGTTTGCGATGGGGAGTTCTACAGAAAAATCTGCATATGGCCCTACAAAAAATCCACATGACGAAACAAGAGTTCCTGGAGGTTCTTCTGGCGGGTCTGCTTCTGTTGTGGGTGGTGATATTGCTTTAGTGGCACTTGGGACAGACACAGGAGGCTCTATCAGACAACCATCTGCTTTTTGTGGAACAGTAGGGCTTTATCCTACATACGGGAGAGTTTCTCGATACGGAGCTATCGCGATGGGTTCTTCTCTTGACCAAATCGGACCAATAACCAAATCTGTTGAAGATTCAAAAATAATTTTAGATTGTATCAAAGGAGACGATATAATGGATAGTCAAACAATACCTGAGAGTATTTTGAAAGAGCCTGTTGCGAAAGAAAAAATGATAATCGGAATACCAAGACATTTTATGAAAGAGGGGGTAGATATTGATGTGATGCAAAATTTTGAAGAGTCGGTCAAAAAATTAGAATCTCTAGGACATACAATTAAAGAAATAGAATTACCAAATATAAAATATTCTCTTCCTGCATATTACATAATTATGCCAGCAGAAGTTTCTACAAACCTCGCTCGTTTTGACGGAGTGAGATTTGGTCTTTATAAAGGTGGGGAAAACGGAATAGATGATTATAAAAAGAGTAGGGGGGTTGGTTTTGGTCCAGAAGCCAGGAGAAGAATAATATTGGGTACTTATGTTTTATCTCATGGATATTATGATGCTTATTATAACAAAGCTGTTGCTTTGAGAGATTTGATAAGAAATGATTTTAAAAAAGTGTTTGAAGAAGTGGATGTGATTTTGACACCAACAGCTCCAACACCTGCTTTTAAAATCGGTGAGAAAACCAACGACCCTATTAAAATGTATTTAGAAGATATTTTTACAGTTTCTGCCAATATCACAGGAGTACCAGCTATTTCTATCCCTTCTGGTTTTACAGAAAGAGAAGGAAAACAACTTCCTCTTGGAATTCAGTTTATGGCTCCGTGGATGGGAGAGGAGGTTCTTTTCAAAATAGGTAGAGATTTTGAAAAAATAGTTAAAAGTTCATAAAGTTTATAAGGTTCATAAAGTTAAAAGTTTTTAAAGTAAGAAAAAATCCGCAAAGCGGATTTTTTCTTTCCACTTCAACTTTATAGACTTTCAACTTTATAAATTTTATACTATGTAATATGAACGCTGATTTTTTAAATCTCCAAAATCTTTTTTATAGAATATATGCTTTTTTAAGCAACATTAATCCTGAAATAATAAAGGCTTTTATAGAAAAGTATTGGCCTCTTTTGGTTAGGGTGTCTGTTCTTGTTGGTGTTCTTTTAATTGCATGGGTTGTTTATTTGATGATTAAATTAAAAGAAACTGAGAAAAAGGATGAAGAAAAATATGGAAAAGTGATTGAGCCAGAAACAGAAGAAAATGAAGTCAAAAACGAAAGATGGTTGAAAGTTTTGAATCACTTAGAATCATTGAATCAAGCAGAGTGGAAAACTGCTATTATTGAGGCAGATATTATTTTAAGTGAAATGATGGTCAAAATGGGGTATCACGGAGATACTTTAGGAGAGAAAATGAATAATGTAGAAAAAAGTGATTTCCTTACAATTGATAAAGCTTGGGAAGCTCACAAGGTTAGAAATGTGATTGCTCACGAAGGTTCTAATTATGAAATAACAAAAAGAGAAGCTAAAAGAATAATCGATCTTTACCGACAGGTTTTTGAAGAGTTCAAATTCATCTAAAATTATTTATTATTTTTTTAAAAGTTTAATTTTTATGGAAAAACAAATTACACCAGTAAGATATTTTAATTTAAAATCAGTGTCATCAGTGATTAGGTATTTAACATTAACCGATCTTTTTGTTGTCGGAGGTTTTGGTCTTGTTGGTCCTATTTTTGCGGTTTATATTATTGAGACAATACCAAATGCGGGTGTTGATATTGTTGGTATTGCGACAATGATTTATTTAATTACAAAAAGTTTAGGGCAGATACCAATTGGTAATTTTATAGACAAAATAAAAGGAGAAAGAGATGATTTTTGGTTTCTTTTTTTTGGGTATTTTCTTTATAGTATTATTCCCCTACTTTATATTTTTATAAAAACATCATACCAACTTTATATTGTTGAATTTCTGTTGGGAATTTTTGCTGCGTTTGTTTTTCCTTCTTGGTATGCTATTTTTACAAGACACATAGATAAAGGAAAAGAGGGGATTGAGTGGGGGACTTATAATACCTTGGTTGATTTGGGGGGAGCGTTTGCTGCGGGAATAGGAGGTTTAATTGCAGTATCTTTTGGTTTTAATGTTTTGTTTATGTCTGCCAGTTTTTTTATTTTTTTGGGAGCTTTAGGACTGATTTTTATTTATAAAGAAATGAGGATGCCTAATAAATCTTAATAAGATTTATGATTTAAGATTTAAAAATATAATCCGAATACTACGAATATTACGAAAGACGAATTTCGCTACGCGAAATTCGTCAACGGAAAATTTGATTCGCAAATTTTCCGTCATTGCGAGGAGCTTGCGACGAAGCAATCCAGAATCGTCCGTTGTCATTGCGACCCGCCCTGGGTGGGGAAGCAATCCAGTTTTCTTAAATCTAATTTAGGATTAAGTATGTTTGTGTAAAATGATTGATTTTTTTTTCATTTTACGATAGTATCATTACTAATGTTATAGCGGGATGGAGGAGTAGTACCTCGTCAGGCTCATAACCTGAAGGCGTTTGTGCAATTCAAACTCCCGCTACAAAATAAAAGAAAACTCGTAATTAAAACACGAGTTTTCTTTTGTTTTAAGGCGCGATCGAAGGGACTTGAACCCTCAACCTCTCGCGTGACAGGCGAGTGCTCTAACCAGTTGAGCTACGACCGCAATTTTATTCCAATACTGTATCAAATAAAATGATTTTATTCAATGTGTCGATGGGAGGGAATGATCCTCCGACCTCGGCTTTATGAGTGCCGCGCTCTAACCAACTGAGCTACATCGACATTTTATAATCAATAAGATAGCATTTTTTACGTTAATTCTCAACCTGTTTTTATTGAAAATTATTTATTAATGAGATACTATTGATTTAATCAAGCCGTTATAGCTCAGTTGGTAGAGCACTCCCATGGTAAGGGAGAGGTCAACAGTTCGATTCTGTTTAACGGCTCTTTCAAAGCCAACATAGCTTAGTAGGTAGACCTGCCCGCCATCGCCTAAGCCTGTGTAGCTCAATTGGATAAAAAGCGATTAAGCTTTTTATCCGGTTTTTGCGAAGCAAAAAATTTCCGTCATTGAGCGAAGCGAAATAGGAAATAGGTGGGAGAGCGATGGTGTTTGTATTGTTGGAGCCGAAGTAGCTCAGTTGGTAGAGCAATGGTATCGTAAACCATAGGTCGTGAGTTCAATTCTCGCCTTCGGCTCCAACAAAGTAAACCATAGGTCGTGAGTTTAATTCTCGCACCCAGCTCTAACGGGGTAAATCGTAGGTGGTCGGTTCAAGTCCGACAGAGGGCCCAAATAAGTATTGATGTAATTATCAATTTTATTTTTAATTAAAATTTGTTGCTTTCAACTTTACAAACTTTTAACTTTATAAACTATCTCTATGAAACACGATTTAAAAAAAATAACAAACTTTCTTTTTGAAACAGGAATATTATCCAAAACTCCTAGAAGCGGTTTTTTCTTTTTAGGAAGTGGCGAACAAAGTGTTGCCGAGCATATAAATAGAGTGGGGTATGTTGGTTTTGCTTTGGCTATGATGGCTGAAGATGTAGATGTCGCAAAAGTTTTGGAAATGTGTCTTTTTCATGATATTACGGAAACGAGGATTTCAGATTTGAATTATGTTCACCAAAAATATAATGAAAGAGATGAAAAGAAAGCAATAAATGATTTGGAACAAGATTTTCCTTTTGGGGGAAAAATAAAAAAATTTTTAGAAGAATATAAAAGAAAAGATACCAAAGAGGCAAAATTAGCAAAAGATGCCGATAGTTTAGAATTATTATTATCTTTGAAAGAACAAATAGACATTGGAAACGAGAGAGCAAAAACTTGGGTTCCGTCACTTTTTGCTCGTCTAATTACTGATGAAGCAAAACAGTTGGCAGAAATAATTGTAAAAACTGATTCTGATAATTGGTGGTTTAATAATAAAAAGGATGACTGGTGGGTTAATAGGGTGAAGAAATGATGTTTTGAGATTCTTCAAAAATTGTATCTGGATTGCTTCGTTGTTTGGCAAAAAATTTAAAG
>Ga0214472_10002556_pt1 | contig 19525 bp, 21 predicted proteins | sample RVTome_6_FD_207662 | JGI IMG/M metagenome (GOLD analysis project Ga0214472, IMG submission 207662) | Soil microbial communities from uranium-contaminated site in the Upper Colorado River Basin, Wyoming, United States - RVT140D175 | ecosystem: Environmental > Terrestrial > Soil > Contaminated >...
CACTGGAAGCGTCGCAGCGCATGCTGGATGCCTTTCAAGGCATGCTGCCCGCCACCAGCAGCCTGGTGACCCACCATTTCCGCCGCACCCTGTTACGCGCCGCTCGCGAGCGCCTTCAGGCATCTGAGGCCGACGGTTTGGCGGACCGCGGATGAGTCAGCCCGCACCCGTCACCTTCGCCTCGGCAACGCGGCCGGATCTGGGTGCACTGAGCGGCTCCGCATTGCTGGACTACTTGCCGACCGACGGGCTGGCGTGGCTGCACCGTGAGCGTGGCTTTGTCTCCTGGGGCACCGGTTGGCGTCACGATCCGGGCAGCGGGGAAGGTCGCTTTCTGCGCGCCGCACTCGCGCTGCACGATGCCTTCGCGAGTTGGGATGGCCAATCCACCCCGCCGATCGCACTGGCTGCCTTCACCTTTGATCCGGACACCCCTGGCTCTTTCGTGCGCATCCCCCGCCACACGCTGCGCACCGACGGGCGCGTGGCAGAGCTCCTCAACGCGTATCTGCTCGACGTGACCGACGTGGCCGACGCGGTCGACACGACCGTGATGGCGCCTGCCGAGCAACCCTTGATCGCGACCACGCTGCCCGCGCAAGCCACTGCGGATCGCGTGCGTTACGCCGGGGCCTCCGTGCCTGATCTGTTATGGCTGGACGCGGTTTCGGCAGCCACACGGCTGATCGATAAGGGCGAGGTGCGCAAAGTCGTCTTGGCACGCGATCACGCCGTGTGGTCCAAAGCTCCTTTTGACGCTCGTGTCTTGGCACGACGACTGAACCAGCGCTTTCCCCAGTGCTTCACCTTTATCGCTGAAGGCCTCGTCGGTGCCAGTCCTGAACTGCTGGTCCGTCGCCAAGGCAGCCGGATCGAGTCGCTGATCTTGGCCGGAACCGCCGCTCGCGGAAACGACGCATCCAGCGATGCGATGTTTGCTGACACGCTGATGACTTCGGACAAAGAACGAGACGAACACGCCTTTGCCGTCGCGTCGGTCCGCGAAAGCCTGCACGACCGCTGTGCGGAATTGATCATCGATCCCGAGCCGTCGCTGTTGCGGTTGGACAATGTGCAGCACTTAGCCACCCGCGTGGTGGGCACGCTGGCCGCCGATGCGCGAGGGTTGATTCCCACGGCCTTAGAAGTTGCGGGCGCGCTTCATCCGACGGCGGCGGTCTGCGGCACCCCGACACACGAAGCCCTGCAGGTGATTCGTGCGCTGGAAGGTATGGACCGAGGGCGCTACACCGGCCCGGTGGGTTGGGTGGACGCGAACGGTGACGGCGAATTCGCGATCGCTCTGCGCTGCGCAGAATTGTCCGGAGCCCGCGCACGGCTCTTCGCCGGTGGGGGGATCGTGGCGGCATCGTTGCCCGAAGCCGAACTTGAAGAGACGCGCATCAAGCTGCACGCCATGCAGCAGGCCATCGATCCCGACCTCAGTTCCCCCCCAACTTGAACCTTTCGTTTCACCTATGAAACACAAGGTTCAAGTTGGGCTACTGGGGGCTAGGCCAGGGCAGCGGCCACCGTATCGCGCAGGCGGCGGTGCAGGGCAACGTTCTCGGCACGGTCAGTACGGACCTCCACGATGCGCAGTCCGGTGCCGGTTCCCGCTGAGGCAACGGCCTTGATCACGTCGTCGGGATCAGCGGCGGCTTGGTACGACGCGCCGTAGGCCTGTGCCAGCGCCGCGAAGTCCACACCGTGTGGCGTCCCGAACACGGTCTCGAACCCTTGCGGATATTGCGCCTGCGGCAGGAACGAAAAGATGCCGCCCCCGTCGTTGTTCACCACGACCAACGTCAGGTCCACCGAGGTTCCCGCCTGTCCCCCCAGACGTCCCCCCAGGAGTCCCCCCAGGAGTCCCCCCAGAAGTCCATTGGCGTCGTGCAAGAAGGACAGGTCGCCGCACAGCGCCACCGTGGGCGCCACTGAAGCCAGCGCGACTCCCACGGCCGTGGACACAAAGCCGTCGATGCCGCTGACCCCGCGGTTGCCGACCACCCGCACGTCATCACGCGGTGCCATGACTTGGTCAAGATCCCGGATCGGCATGCTGGACCCGACCACCAAGGTGGCCCCGACCGGGAGGGCTGCGGCGGTATCGCGCGCGACCCGCGGCTCGCTCAGACCCTCGGCATCCAACAGTTGATCAATGGCGACACCGACCTTTCGGTCCGCTTCAACCCAGGCCTGCAACCACTGGCTTGCTTCGCGCTGCGCGAGCAGCGGCAGCAACTGCTCAGTCAGCAACGCCGGGTCTGCGCGCACGATCCAGTCAAGCGAACGGTGCGGGTCAAGCCACGCGCCATCGGGATCCACCAAGATCTGCGTGGTCGCGGCCCCCGCCAGCGCCGCCATGGGACGCGACAGCTGTGGCCGCCCGGCGCGAAGGACAAGCTCGGGAGCGTGCCCATGGGCAAAGTCAGAGGCAAAGTCGGACGCTTGAGCGAGCAACGCGGCGGTCCGGATTGCGTGGGGACCGACCCGCGCACCGCTGGTCGGCTCGGCCACCACCGGCCAGCCCAGCCGTTGCGCCAGCACCGTCAACGCTTGGGCGTTCACGCCGTCACCGGCGTACAGCATCCCCCGCTCAACCGCCTGAAGCTGACGCGCCAATTCCCCCACGGTGTCCTGGTCAAGCACGGCGCGGCTGTGACTACGGCGGACCCACGGGGCACCGATGGCACGGCCAGACAGGTCTTGACCGAAGCCGGGACCTTCCGGCGTCAGCGGCTCACGAAACGCGAGGTTCAAATGCACCGGTCCGGCCGGGCCGCCCAACGCCTCTGCCCACGCGCGACACGCGGTCGCGCGCCAGTAGGGCACGGCTTGCGGGATGTCTTCAGCCACGCCGACTTCGCAGAACCAGCGCACCGCGTCGCCATACAGTTTGATCTGGTCCGTGGTTTGGTTCGCGGCCGTGGCCCGCAGTTCCGGGGAGCGATCCGCGGTTAGAACCACCAGAGGCACGCGAGCTTCGTGGGCCTCCAACACGGCCGGGTGCAGATTGGCCGCTGCGGTTCCGGAAGTGCACAACACCGCGGCTGGCCGCCCCGATCCCCGTGCGAGTCCCAGCGCCAAAAACCCTGCCGAACGCTCATCGATGCGCACGTGCAGGCGCACCCGTGAGTCCGCGTCCAGCGCCATGGCCAAAGCAGCGCTGCGCGACCCGGGCGCGATGACCGCATCAGTCATGCCGCAGCGCACCAATTCGTCGACCAACACCTGCGCCATCGCCACCGAAGGGTTCGCGGCGGTCATGCCAACTCCCTCTCCGTGCGTTGCAAGAACAGTCGCATCTGGTCGGCCTCTTCGGTTGATGGTGCCCAATGCCTCATCGCGTCAGCGCTGACGTCGGGACGGCGCACCACAAGGTCGCCAGCCTGCGGTGTCAGTGAATCATCTACGACATCACCTTGGAGCATCCAGGCCGTGCCCAGCCCGCAGGCGTACGGCAATTCAGGCAGCGCCGCCGCAAGCGCGAGCCCGGCCGCCAGCCCGACGGAGGTCTCCACGGCACTGGACACCACGACGGGAAGTCCACAAGCCTCAGCAACCCGCAGGGCCGCCGTCACACCCCCGAGCGGCTGCACTTTCAACACCACGATGTCGGCGGCTTCAAGGCCCGCGATCCGTAACGGGTCTTCAGCGGTCCGCACCGACTCGTCGGCCGCCAACGGGACCTCAACCACGCGCCGTAGCTTGGCCATCTCCTCCAGTGTCGCCACCGGTTGCTCGGCGTACTCCAAGTGGAAGCGGTCTAACTCAGTCAGCGCCCGTCGCGCTTGCTCGACATCCCACGCACCGTTGGCGTCGATGCGCACGTTGCCGCGCGGCCCCAAGGCATCACGCACCGCCTCCACCCGAGCAAGATCGTCGGCCAAGGTCTGTCCCCGCTCGGCGACTTTGACCTTCACGGTCTGACAACCCGAACGGCGCACGATGGTGGCGGCCTGATCGGGTGTCACCGCAGGAACGGTGGCATTCACCGCCACGCGATCACGTACGGCAACGGGCCAAGGCGTCGTGGCCGCTTCCCGCGCCGCGTTCAGCCATCGAGCCGCCACGGCAGGCCCATAGTCGGGAAAGGGTGAAAATTCTCCCCATCCGGCTGACCCGCGCAGCAGCATGCCGCGGCGTTCTATCACGCCGCGAAAGCGCACCTTGAGCGGAATGCGGAATGGCACGGCTTCGATTGCCCAGTCGGGTGGCCCGATCACGCGAGCCACAGCCCCGTCGCCAACAACAGGCCAGCCACCAGCTCCAGTCGGCCGGTATCGCCCAGTGCCTGGATCAGCGACGCGGGATCCGCGCGTGAAGTCACCGTGCGCACGGTACGAATGGGGGCCACCGCCAACCCGATGCTGGCCAACCCCAAGAGTGGCCAAGGAGAACCCGCCAATACCGCCACCACGACGATCAGCGCGAATGGCAGCCCGGTCAGCGCACTGAACAGTCGCTGCGTGCGGGCCTGTCCCAAACGCACCGCCAGCGTGCGTTTCCCCGCTGGCGCATCAGTGGCGATATCGCGCAGGTTGTTCACCACCAGCAGCGCGCTGGCCCACATCCCAATGAGCGCGCCCGCCACCAACGCCACTGCGGTCACTTCGTGATCCTGGGCGTATGCCGACCCGACGGTGGCCACCAACCCAAAGAACACGAACACGAACACTTCGCCCAGTCCGGCACTGGCATACGGGCGCGGCCCGCCGCTATAGCCGAGCGCTGCCACCAAGGCGAGGGCGCCGACGACCAACAGCCACGGCTCCACGATCAGCGCCAAGGCCAGACCCGCGACCGCGGCCAGACCGAAGGCCGCGATCATGGCGCGGCGCATGGCCGGTGGGGACACCCAGCCGGAACTGACCGCACGAGGTGGGCCCACACGATCCGCAGTGTCCACGCCTCGAATACCGTCGAAATAGTCGTTGGCGAAGTTCACGCCAACCTGCAGCGCCAAGCCCACCAGTAGCGCAAGCGCAAAACGTCCGGGCAAGAAGTGTTGCGCCGAGGCAGTGCCCACCACCACGGGGGCCACCACGGCGGGCAAGGTCCGAGGACGCGCGGCCTGTACCCACACCCGCGCGCCAGGCTGGCCGCTCATGGCGGATACCGTAGCGAGTGATGGCTGACAGACGGAAACTTGTCGCGCTGGCGTTGCCCGCCGGTCCCGCCTTCTTGCAGGCCTGGGATGAAATTTGGGCGCGCGGGGATGCCCTGCTTCCTCTCCGTCCTGAACTCCCCGAGGCCGAACGCGCGCGTCTGCAAGCGCAGCTGCAACCAGACGAATGGTGGGACCAAGCTGGCTGTCACCCCTCATCCGAGGCGCACTCCTTGCCACTGGATGCTCGCACCGATCTGGTCGCGGTGACCTCGGGAAGTACGGGCGGACCCAAAGGCGTGGAGTTGTCGCGGACAGCACTGGAAGCGTCAGCGGGTGCGACGTTGCAGCGTCTGGGCGCGGGTGCCAAAGACCCATGGCTGTGTGCCTTGCCGTTGACCCACCTGGCGGGCCTCCAAGTGGTGATGCGGGCGCGCTTGGCGGGCGCGCCACTGCAACTACTTGAACGTTTTGAGGTCGCGGCCGTCGCGGCAAGTGACGCTGCCTTCGTGTCGTTGGTCCCCACCATGCTGCGACGGGCGCTGGAACACGGTGCCGACTTGTCGCACTTCAAAGCTGTCCTGTTGGGCGGCGCCGCTGCAGAGCCGGAGTTGCTGGCCCGCGCGCGCGCCGCTGGCGTCACGGTGGTCACGACCTACGGGATGACCGAGACGGCGGGAGGCTGCGTCTATGACGGCGTCCCACTGGACGGGGTCGACGTCCGCATCGGTGTGGGCGGACATGTGCAATTGCGCGGCCCGATGCTGTTTCACGGCTACCGCAACGACCCGGCACAGACGGCCAAGGCACTGCATAACGGGTGGTTGACCACGGCAGATCTCGGCGAACTGCGCGACGGGCGACTGCACATTCTGGGCCGCAGCGACGACGTGATCATCACCGGCGGCGAGAACGTGTCCAGCGCCGAGGTCGTGGCTGCCCTGTCTACCCACCCCGCCGTGGCGGCAGCGGCGGTCTGCGGTGTGCCCGACCCCGAATGGGGCCAGGCCGTCGCCGCAGCCGTCGTTGCCAGACCGGGGCTCGCCCCGCCAAGCCTCACAGAGTTGCGTCAACACGTTGCCAGTCGCGCGCCCGCCTACTGCGCGCCTCGCATTGTTCTCGTGGTCGACCATCTCCCCGTGACCGCCTTGGGAAAGATCGACCGGTCCTCATTGCGCCGACTGTTTGAGGACTAGGCTGGTCCCTATGGGAATCTTGGGGCAACGCCGCAGTTCCGACGACGACACCGGCAGTGGCGACTCCAGCCCCTGGGTGGATCTTGGCTTGCGCGCCTGCCCTGCCTGCCAACGCGAACTCATGGCATGGGAGGAACGCTGCCCCGCCGATGACCGTGTGGGTGTGCCACTGTCGGAGACCACAAGCCAGGGCGTCCCGCCGGTTCCCGCCCACCTGCTGGACGACGAGGACGAGGGCGGCTAGACGCCCGCGTACCCCGGGGGTCTTTAGACCCCCGCATAGCCCCCGCAGGCGTCGTCAGACGCCCGCGTACCCCGGGGGTCTTTAGACCCCCGCATAGCTGTGCAGGCCGACGACCCAGAGGTTCACGGCGTAGTAGGTCACCATCAGCGCCACGAAGCCGACCACTGCGATCCAGGCCGCACGGCGTCCTCGCCACCCGTGCGTCGACCGTGCATGCAGGTAGCTGGCGTACAGCACCCAGGTAAAGAAGCTGCCGGCCTCTTTGGGATCCCAACCCCAGTAGCGGCCCCACGCCTCTTCCGCCCAGATCGCTCCGGCCATGACCGCGAACGTCCAAATGGGAAACGCGAACGCAATGACGCGGTAGGCCAAGTTGTCCAGGCGTGCCGCCGGGGGCAAGTGCGGCACCGCGTACCACGTGCTGGCACCCAACAGCGCGGCAACGGATCCCGCGATCAGCGCTGCCATCGGGGCGCGCCACACGGCCAAGGTGAACGACGCGACCACCAACAGCGGCACCACCGGAAACAGCACCGGCGACAGCGCATCTCGCTGTGCGGTCAGCCCGGTGACCATGACCTGATCCAACTCACCGTCAGCTTCGAAACCCTCAGGCCGCTCCTCGACATCAGCGGAGGACCCAGGACCCGCTTGCGCCGCACCCACCGTGCCTGGTCCAAAGCCTGACCCCGCCGCCACACGACGCTCAGCAGTGTCTTTGACCAGGTACAACGCCGTGGCCACGAAGCCGACCATAAAAATCGAAGACGAGGCCATTGCCGCTGAAGTGTGGATCTTGATCCAGTAGCTCTGCAGCGCTGGCACGACGGGGCCCGGCTCGGCGAACAGCAGGAGCGCGCTGGTCATCGACAGCACCGCCAACGCCAAAACGAACCCCATCAGGTGCCCGTAGCCAAAGCGACGCTGCACCACGACGAGTCCGGCAACCACCGCCAACAGTGCCATCAGTGAGCTGTACTCGTACATGTTGGCCCACGGCACGCGGTCCATGGCCAGACCGCGCTGGACCACGCTGACGGCATGCACACTGGCACCGGCACTGGCCACGACGGTGGCGGCAAGGCCCACGCGTCGACCTGCGCCCGTGCTTACGGAAACGCCTTCGACACTGACTTTGGTGAAAGCCAAACGGAAGAAGTAGCCCACCATGGCCACGATGTAGAGCAGGAACGCGATGTTCCACAGCGTGTTGGAAGTTTGTGCCAGCTCAGCGGTCGGCATGCAGTGGTCCTTCGGCCTCGGGCAAGGTCAGGGCGGGGGGCAGGGCAGCCCTGAGTCGGTCACTCAACGTCGCGAATTCTTCGGTGAAGGTGGCCTTGCGCTGCAGCGCGACCCCGGCACACACCACGCGGCTGCCAGTGCCCTGCGCAACGACTTCCACCCACACCCGTCGGCGGTAGCTATGCAGCGAGGGTATCAGCCCTGCCAGCAACAGAATCGCGGCAAACAGCAAGATCCAACGCCCTGGCGCATGCGTGACCTGAAAGCCCGACCACATCTTGAGCTCCGCAAACTCAACCGTCAGGTTTCCGTTCGCCATGTCCACGCTGCTCCCCGGAGCCAAGACCGCCGGGTCACCCACCACTTGGCCGCCCGCGCGGTTAAAGCTGGACGCCGCAATGGGTTGATCCAGACCCAAGTCCTGCCCCACATACAGCTCCCCGATCAGCCGAGGGTTCTTGGGTTCCGGCGAACGAGTAAACGGCACGCCTCGATCAGTGACCGCGGCATCGGGCAAGAACACGAGGTCCAACGCAATCTGCGGACCTGCCTCCCCGTCAGCATTGCGACCACCCAAGCTGACCTTGGCCGCACCGGTCCACACTCCACCGCCCGCATCGGACAGCATCACCTTTTCGTCAAACAGCACCGTGGCACCCGCACGCACGATGATGCGTGGTGCCATACCGAAACGCAGCTGATAGAGCTTCATGCCGTCGTGCACGAACGGGTGATTCACGCGCGTGACGCCTTCGCGCACCACCTCACCACCCTCAAGAACGCGAACACGCGAAACGAAATCTTTGGGGGTGAAGTTGGGGAAATAGCTGACGTCGAAGTCTTCCAGTTCGACGACAAAGCCTCGATGGTCGTCGAGTCCAAACAGCCGCCCGGGTTCGGCAAGGTCATAGGCAATGCGGGTATCAGCGAACGCTTCACCTTCCGGCAAATTCACTTGGCCTTCGAAGCCGAACACTTTGCCGATGATCACGCCCGCAAGCAGAAGATAGAACGCCGTGTGGAACACCAGGCTGGCTCCCTCGCGCGCATGACCGCGCTGCGCCGCCAACTGCTGATTGCCGGAGGCCGTGTCCGCGGCAGCCACACGCCGATGCCGGTACCCCCGCAGTGTGGACGCCGCGAGCGCCAACGCCTCGTCAGGTGATGCTGCCGTGAAGAACTCCCGGCGCTCACTCAAACGGTCCAGGCTACGCCCGGCTGGTGGAGGCTTACGGACCAGCCGCAAGAATCCCCGCCAGCGTGGGATGAGGCAGCCGGTGAGGCTGGTGAACAACAACACCACCAAGGTGGTGAACCACCATGACCCGAAGACGTTGAACAACCCCAACCAATCGAATGCGCGCGCCACGGCGCTGCCCGGGCCTGCCTCACCGCTGAGCCATTGCGCCACGGTGCTGGGGATCAAGGGCTGCTGTGGGATAAAGGTCGCGATCACGCTGGCCGCCGCCAGCGCGAACAGCAGGATCAGTGCCGTCGACATCTTGCGTAGGCGACGCCAGAGCAGACCCAAAGTCTGTACGGGACCAGGGATTTCAGGCAGCTGCCGTCGTCGCAGCGTCGGCGAGGAAGAGTCGCTCATGCGTTAAATGGGCGGACTGTAACGGCCGATGATGGGCAGCAACCAAAGAATGAACCTGTCCCACAATCCGGTCGCGATGGCCAGCCCCACCGCCATCAGCATGACCCCGCCCACCAGTTGGAACTTGTGACCGTTGCGGCGCAGAAAGGCGAGTGCCCCGGCTGCCCGGTGGAAGGCCACCCCCAGCACTAAGAACGGCAAACCTAGCCCCAGCGCGAAGACGAACGCGAGTGCGCCGCCACGAGTGGGGCTGCCCCCAGCACCCGTGGCCGACAACGTGAAGATGGCCCCCAGGGCAGGACCGATGCAGGGCACCCACCCGACTCCGAACACGAACCCCAAAGGCAGCGCACCGAGCAAGCCTTTGTCGATCGCCTGATCCGTCATGCGCGCTTCGCGTCGCAGCAGGTCAAACGGCAACAGCCCCGTGAAAGCCGCGCCCAGGACCATCACCACCAGGCCCATCGCGATTTGCCATGGGCGTGTGGCCAACGCCGAGGCCAAAGCCCCGCCAATCAGACCCAGCAGCGTGAACGGGACGGCGAAACCCAGGGTGAACAACAATCCGCCTGCCACCACCCGGCTGCGGCTACCGCCCTCGCGCAGCTCGGCGCCCGATAGGCCGGTCATGTAGGACAGGTAGCCGGGCACCAACGGCACCACGCAAGGCGAAGCGAACGACACCACGCCGGCCGCGAATGCCACCGCGGCAGCCACCAGCAAATTGGCGTCGGTGATCAGCGTCTCGACACTCACGAGCTGGCCTCCAGACCGAGCAACTCGGTCAGGTAGGGAGCGAGGCGTCGACCGGTCACTGCGCCGAACAGTCGTGCTGCCACGCGGTGCTGATCATCAAGCAAGATCGTGGTGGGTAACCCCGCCGGGCCGATGCCCCCGAAGGACGCGGCGATCGAAGCGGACGGGTCGTGCCAAGACGGGAACGTCACGTTGAAGTCGCGTTCAAAACTGCGGGCATTGACCGCCGTGTCGCGCACGTTCACGCCGACGACGTGAAGTCCCTTGTCGCCGTACGCCTGGTGCGCCGCCTGCAGATGCGCTGCTTCCTGGGCACATGGTCCACACCACGACGCCCAGAAATTCACCAAGACCGGACCCTTGAGGTCGGCGAGGTCCAACACCGAGCCATCCAGGGTTTCAGCACGAACTGCGGGAGCGGCTTGTCGTTCGTCTTCCGCCACCATGCCGCCGCCCTCGCGGGCCACATAACCCCCCAGCCCGGACTCCTGCGAGGAACCAGGGGTACAGGCCGAGAGCGTAAGGGCGCACGCCAGCGCAACAAGCAGGGGACGCATGGTGCCCAGGGTAGCGTGCGGTGGACGGTGCTCTGGACGCCCCTAGGCGTCGGCAGTCACCGGTTCGGGCGTCGCGCTCTCGCCTCGAGCTTCCCGCAACTCTCGGCGCTCTCGCGTCTCGTCGCGGTCCAACAGCAACGCGTGGAACGCAAACCCGATGATGCTGATGAGCAGGAAGACTAACGCCGGGAAACTCGGGGAACCCGCGTCGTGGAAGCCATAGAACGTGGCTTCCTTGCCACCGGGCCTGATCTCGCCGGTTTTCGCATCGGTTTCGACAAAGCGTGCGCGTACGACGGGGTTTCCGCCATCCTGTTCGGCGTAGTCGACTTGGGCCACCTTCCAGTCTTCGCCGACCAATTTGTGGCCGTCTTCCGAGGAAAAGAACCCTAAGATTTCGTCTGATCCCGCCTTTGCGGTCGTCTCGAAATCTTCCGGGATCTTGCCCCACGAAGCGGAAGCGACCCACGCATATTCGCCCTTGCCCAGACGGCTGTCCTCGGCAAAGGGAACCCAAACGGGTTGGTATTCATTCGCTACCTGGCCCGGCAAGTTGGTAGGGCCGGTGGCGATGGGCGTGCCGGGCGCACCAAAGGCCCAGAACGCGGACTGAATGATCATGTAGCCAAAGAAGGCCGCCGCGAAGACGAGGTAGCCGCGGCGGGTGCCCAAATTGGAGCGCAGCAGCAGATAGATGCTGCCAAGGAAGAGCACCGCTCCGAGCGGCACGACGATCTTGGCCATCAAAGCGTCGGGCGGAGTGCCCTGGGCGGCGAACAGCACGAACGCGGACATGGTCGGCATCCTTTTTCCTAGGCCTCGGTCGCGCGGGGCTGGGGCTCGCCGTCAGGTGATCCGGCCTGACGTGAGCGCAGGTACTCGACAATGCGCTCCAGCGCTTCGTCGGTGTAGCGAGCTCCGGGGTACATGTAACCGGTCTGCCACGGCGGCATGTTCGCCCCGGTGGGCACAACGATGCCGTTGCGCAAAATGGCCAAAATGGTCGTGTCGTTATGACGGTCAAACACGCTGGTCAACGCTGGCCCGACAATCCCCTCCAGATTGCTGCCATGACACTTGGCGCAGTTCCCCGCGTACAGGTCTTCGCCACTCATGTTGGATGCCGCGGTGGCTTCCTCGACGTCGTCCACCTGCTGAACCAGGATCCAGTTGACGATGTCGTCGATCTGCTGGTCGTTCAGCGAGCCACCAAATGCTGACCCCCACGTCGGCATCGGGGTGCCCGGACGTCCGCGCTCGATCGTGGAGTACACGAAGGTACGAATGTTCTTCACGTTCCGGTTGTCGGCGTATCTGGTCGCCAAATTGGTCAAGTCAGGTGCGGGCCAAGAACCTTCGCCATACGGCGACGGTGCGGCGCCGCCCTTGCCTTCCTGTCCGTGACACCGCACACACAAGCTCTTGTAAGCCTGCTCACCGCGCACCACGGAGGAGACGAAGAACGTGTCTTGCTCGTCGTTCAGCCGGTTGTTCTCGTTGAAGTAGTAGATCGGAAAGAACACGGCGAAGAACAGGGTCATGATCAGACCCCACGCCTGGTAGCGCTCGAAGATCTTGGTCTCGAGTTGTTCATCAGAGAACGCGGGCCGCAACGCGGGGGGCACGTCTTCGATGGACTTTCGCTTCCGGTTGGCGTTCACCGAGAGGAACACCATCACGGCCAAAGCCGTGATCGCGATGATCCCAGTCGCCAGCGTTGTCGTACTCACTGCGTTCGCCCTTTAGGTCGGTGGTACTTCACGGTGATGCGTTGCCCGCTACAAGCAGCTCGGACCTTCTTGCGGTTGCTGCAGCGCCGGTGCCTGACGTGGCGGCCCCTCGAGGATCGAGCCGGTATCCACAACCACGCGGCCGTCTTCGATCACGATGGGGAAACGGTCCAACCCACGCGGTGCCGGGCCGCCCTGCCACTCACCCCAACGGTTGTAGCGAGAGCCGTGGCACGGGCACTCGAACCATTGCGACGACAGGCACCACGGCACCTTGCAGCCCAAGTGCACACAGCGCCAGTACACCGCCATGAGCTTGGCGCCGCCGGTGATCTTGGCGTACTGCCCGTCTGGGTCGAGATCTTTGGAGTACTCCACCAAGTACGTGCGGCCAGGTGCGAACTCGTACGGGGACTTGGTCGCACGAATTTCGGCCAGGATCTCGTCTTCCTTGCCGATCTCCAGGCGCGCACCGAAGCCGCCGCGAAGGCTCGGCCACAGGAACATCAGCGAGGCGCCACCAAAGCCGCCTAGCGTCACCAGCCAACTGGCGAACCAGGTGTTCTTCAAAAACTGCCGACGCGACGGCAAATCACGCTTGCGCTTCTCGCGCTTGGGCTTGGCCGACTTGGCTGGGGCTTCTGCCTCGACGGCGGCATCTCCGGGCGTGCCAGCTCCAGCCTCGCCGGAATCAACCGCCGACGCCATCAGCAACTGGCTCCCCACCTCACAACCCTGGGGCAGGGGGCGCAGGTCTCGAGGCGCACGCCCAGCGGGATACACGGCCATATTGGTGCGCCGGATCCACCAAGCGATCGCCAAAAGCCCGGCCGCAGTGGCCAAGAGCAAGGCGATGGTCGTCACAGTCACGGTCTACTCGCTTCCTACAGGCCGAACCACAAACCGTCCACCCACGGCCATACCCAGTTGAAGCCGGGGCCGCGCATGAACGAACCGACGATGACAAGCACTGCGTTGAAGATCAGCGCGATGGTGAACACCGCGTAGGCCGTCTTGCGATTCTCCGGCTTCACCGACGGATTCTTGTCGATGTAGGGGAGCATCATTCCGACGATGATGCCGACCGTCGGGATGGTCACACCGGCGACCATGGGATGGAAGTAGCGCAGAAGTTCCTGCAAGCCCATGAAGTACCAGGGTGCCTTGGACGGGTTCGGCGTGATGTTCGGGTTGGCCAAGTCCAGCAGAGGTGCCGGGACCAACGCAGAGAACAGCACCAAGAACACGGTCATGGCCAACAGCGACACAAACTCGGCGGTGATCAAGTGGGGGAAGGTGTAGACCTTGTCCTCTTGCTTCCCGCGGATCTGCTGAATACCGGTCGGGGGCACCATGGCCAACAGGCGGTGCGTGTGATCCTGACCGGCCATCCGCGTTTCGGTCTTGGTCGCGCCATTGCCCTTGTTCGCCAACGCCGCCGCCACGCGCGCTTGACGCTCCTCGGGGGTGAGCGCGGCACCGCCAGCACGAGCCGCGACCGCAACCGGAGCGCGCCCTGCGGCCGGAGCCGCTGCAGCAGCGGCGGGCGCAGCGCCCTCTTCCCCTGCGGGAGCAGGCCCTGCGGCCTCACCCGCAGCAGCCTTTGCCGCACGCACGGCGGCAGCCTTGGCCTTGGCGCGCGCAATGCGCTCGCTCTTGCCCTCCGCGATCAGTTGATCGTAGAGGGCTTGATCCATCTCCACTTCCTCGGACATGTCAGCTCCTCTTACAGCGGTCCGGAGATGCCGCCGTCCTTACGGATCCGCCAGAAGTGGACCGCAAGGAAGATGGTCAAGACGAACGGGAGCATGAGCACGTGCAGCACGTACCAGCGGATCAGCGTTTCGGGGCCGATCACCTTGCCGCCCAACAGCACGAACTGCACCTCGCGACCGAACACCGGGGTGAAGCCAGCCATGGACGTGCCCACGGCGACGGCCCACATGGCCAGCTGGTCCCAAGGCAACAGGTAGCCGGTGAAGCTCAGCAGCAAGGTCAGCACCAACAGGATGATGCCGACGACCCAGTTGAACTCGCGCGGTGGCTTGTAGGCACCGTGATAGAAGACGCGTGCCATGTGCAGGAACACACTGAACACCATGAGGTGGGCACCCCAACGGTGCATGTTGCGGACGAGGTCGCCGAACGTGACCAACTGGCGCAAGTTCTGCATGTCCAGGTAGGCCCACTCCGCACCGGAACCGGCGACGGGCCGGTAGAAGAACATCAAGAAGATGCCGGTGATGGTGAGGATGATGAACAAGAAGAAGCTGAGGCCGCCCAAGCAATAGGTGTAGGTCAGCTTTAGACCGTGACGCTTCACCTTCACCGGGTGCAAGTGGTACAGCACGTTGTTCATCGCGGCGAGAGCACGGTCACGCGACGTGTCGCGGTAGCCCTTCCGGTAGATAGACCCCGGCCGGAAGATGGACTTCACGACGACGTTGTCTTGAAGCTTCGTCTTCAGTTCTGCGGGGGACGGGAGCTTGCTCACCTACTCGCCCTTCTGCGCTGATTCAATTTGGGGACTCAACTGTCAACCCGACCGAGCCACAGGGCATCAGACGGGCACCGCTCCACGCAAATTGCGCAGCGCGTGCACTCATTGTCATCGATGACGAAAATCGCTTCCGCCGTGTTGGCCAGGGTCATGACCTCAGGGTTCTCGGCGTCCGTCACAATGCTGGGAGCCATCATGAAGATGCATTCCCAGGGACATACGTCTTCGCAGGCACGGCAAAGAATGCACAGTTCTGGGGTAAGGCCGATATGACGCTTCGGCTTTACCCGCTCCTGCAACCAGTTCGCGTCGACGGTCTCAATTCGATAATCGTCGAAGATCTCTGGGTGCAGTCCCTGGTCGGTCTTCCCCATTGCCGGTCCTTTTCGTTCGCGTCGGTCAGATGCCTACTTGTAGCCACCGGATTGAGGACGCGACTCTTCGCCCTCCGCAAGGGTGCGGGGGTACTGCTTCTGAATCCGTGCGGTCACCGCAGCCAAACCCACGATGCCCACACCGGTCATACCCATGACTACCGAGTCACGGATGACCTGATACAGGTTCTGCAATTGCGGCCCTGCGGTGGTCGGAATGACCTTGTCTTGCAAGACATCACGCGATCCGTCAATGAAGTACACCCATGCGGACGGGATCACGCCAAAGACCCAAAACATGCCGATGGTGGCAGCCATGGCACCGAAGATGGCTGAGAGCCACCCGTGCTCATCGCGCAAACGCTTTGCGCCACCCAGCAGCAGCGCGAGGAACACTGCGGTCCCTATCGTGACGCCGACCGGGTTGACCCCGCCATCGTTGGAGAACTTCCAGAGCTGGGAGCCAACTTCCGGAAGGGTGCGGAAGAATTCACCGACCCAATCCACGCCTCGACCCTTCATTCGTGCCATCGCGGTGCAGGACACAGGAGGCACTCATGGATGTACCTTCCTGCGGGGCTGCATGCTATCCCAGGGGGGCGGTCCATCGCCAACGCTGGACCGCTTTTGCGCCTTTACGCGTAGCACTGAGACTTCTGCCGGTGGCGGCTCTGTGGCCCCTTCAGCGTCCCAGGTGACGCCCAGATGTTCATGGAGGAGTTTCGCGAACGCGGCACGGTCCACCTCGCCGGTGCGCCGATACACCACCACGCCATCCGCGTTAATGAACAGTGTGGTGGGCATTCCCGACCCTTGGATAGCTTGGTACAGCGCTCCTTGCGGGTCGGAGACCAGCGGATAGTCCACGCCAGTGCGGGCCGCCAAATCCCGGGCCTGAGCCGCCCGATCTTGAACGTTAATTCCGACAAAGGTGACGTTATCTGTCAGATCACGCGCCGCGCCGCCGAGCATCGGCATCTCCCGCACACACGGTTCGCACCAAGTGGCCCAAAAGTTCACGACCATGGGCATGCCCCGCATTTGCGCGAGGTCCAGGGTTCCGTCACTGTCCAGACGGGCTAAGGCCAAAGTCGGCAACCGGCAGGATTCGCTTCCGCTGCGGCCAGGAAAGCCGGGTTCGGCCTCGGTAGCCCCGCAAGCTGGCGTCCGGCGTCCAGAACCTTGAAAGGTAACCGCGACGGCGATGACGCCTGCGGCCAGGGCTAGGCCCAGCACCACCGTCAATAGGGTGGTCAGGCTACGGCGGTTTTGCCCATCCCCGTCGCGCGTGCTCATGTGCCTACGGTGAACAGCGGTGCGACGTCAGCGGCCGCCGCCACCGTGGCATCGATGTCGGCCTGGGTGTGCGCGGTGGACACGAACCACGCCTCGTACCCCGAGGGGGGCAAGCTGTGGCCACGGGTCAGCATGCCGTGGAAAAACTCTGCGTAGCGCGAGTGGTCCGCATTGCGGGCTTCGGCGTAGTTCGTCACCGGTTGGTCATGGAAGAACAAACTGAACAGCGATCCCACTCGCGCGACCTGCACCGGCACCCCCGCAGCGGCAAACACGCGCTGCAGACCCTCGTCCAACTGTTGCGCCAACGCGACCAAGTGCCGATACGCGGCGTCATCCAACAGCGCGAGTTGCGCGAGGCCCGCCGCGACGGCCACCGGGTTGCCGCTCAGGGTGCCCGCTTGATACACCGGGCCGACCGGTGCCAATTGCTGCATCAGTTCGGCAGGACCCGCAAGCGCCGCTAACGGGAAGCCAGCACCGACCACCTTGCCGTAGGTAGCCAAGTCGGGATCTACGCCAGCGGTCACCGACACCGTGGTGGGTGCGGCGCGAAACCCGCACAGCACTTCGTCGAAAATGAGCAATGCGCCATGACGCCGCGTGGCTTCGCGCAAGTGAGCCAAAAATCCTGGGGCGGCCGGGACCACGCCCATGTTGCCCGGCACGGGTTCACACACCACCGCCGCCACTTGATGAGCGGCAAGTGCCGCCTCGACCATCGCACGGTCATTCCAGTCGACCACGATGGTGTCGGCTGCCGCGCCCTTGGTGACCCCAGGCGAATCGGGCAGTCCGAGCGTGGCGACGCCACTGCCCGCAGCCGCCAACAGGGCGTCACTGTGGCCGTGATAGTGACCAGCGAACTTGACGATCACTTCGCGCCCGGTCGCGGCGCGGGCCAGTCGGATCGCGGTCATCAGGGCTTCGGTGCCGCTTGAGACAAAGCGCACCATGTCCGCGAAAGGCAAGCGGGCCACCAAGTGCTCGGCCAGTTCGACCTCCCCGCGTGTCGGTGCGCCAAAGCTGGAGCCATCGCGCAGTGCGCGCTCGGCGGCGGCCACCACTTTGGGGTGCGCGTGACCCAAGATCAGCGGGCCCCAGCTCAGGACATAGTCGGTGTAGCGCTGGCCGTCTTCGTCTTCTACGAAGGCACCCTGACCTTTGGCCATGAAGCGCGGCGTGCCGCCCACGGAGCGAAATGCCCGTACGGGTGAGTTCACTCCACCAGGAGTAACCACCTGTGCGCGGTGAAACAGCGCCTCGGATTCGCTCACGCCCGCGCCTATGCGCCGATCTTCTCCGTGAGACCCGAAGGCTCGACGTCGAAGTTGCGTGCGTACAGGTCGGCGACCATTTGCAATTCTTCTGCGGTGAGGTCGGGCACGTCGCTGGCCGCCGCGAACTCGTCCAACTGCGCCATGTTGTAGATGTTGGGCAGCGTGCAGGCGATCTCTGGCGTGGACAGCACCCAACGCAACGCTGCCTGCGCCAATGTGCGGCCTTCCGTCAAGAAGCCCAGGGTGGCGACTTTCTGCACGCCTTCTACAAGCCAACTGCGCGGGCGGTGACGACGGTGGTCGTTTTCAGGAAACACCGTGTCTTCGGTGAGATCGCCTTCCAACATGCCGCTGGAATGAGGCACGCGCACGATCAGCGCGGTGTCGGTCTCACGCGCCTTGGCGATCAAGCCGGTGCCAGGCTCTTGCTCCAACAGGTTGTAGATCATCTGCATGGCCTTGCCGCGGTCTTGGTCCATGGCGGCGAGGCCTTCGTCCAGCCAACCAATGCGTGGACCCAGCGCGGTGCCGTAGGCCCGAATCTTGCCTTCGGTCTTGGCGGACTCGAGGAACTCCCACAGGTCGTCTTGTTCCACGTGATTCATGCGCGGGTTATGCAGTTGATAGACATCGATGACGTCAGTGTTCAACCGGCGCAGACTGTTTTCTAAGCATTGGCGCACGTAGGGCACGTCGGTGCGGTGAGGACGCTCGGTCTGGCCGCGCCGCTCACTTCCGGCCTCGAGGTCGTAACCAAACTTGGTGGCGAGCACGACTTGGTCACGCTTGCCTGCCAAGGCCTTGGCCAGCACCTCTTCGGCATAGCCGTCGCCATAGCCGTCAGCGGTGTCGAAGAAGGTCACACCACGGTCAAAGGCCGATTGGTGAAGATCAATGGCCTGTTGCTCGGTGTATTCGCCCCACCAACCGGTGGTGACGGTCCAGTTACCAAAGCCGAGCTCGCTGACGGTGATGCCGGGAACCAGTTCGCGATAGCGCATGCAGCCAATCCTACGGCTCGCCGTTCAGTCCCCCAACTCGACGACAGGCCCGTGCCGCTCACCGCCCCGTTGCGGAGGCGATTATTGCCATTATCGGCAGTAATTGCCTCCGCATCGGGCTATTCAAGTTGGTCGCGGTAGACCTTGACGCGGACCAGGTGGTGGTCGCGCACGGTATAGAAGGCAGCGATGCCGAACTCGGCGTCGTTGCCTTCAAACGAAATGGTTTCGCGCAGCTCGCATGCGACCGTGTCGCCCTGGACCACGGCCTGCTGCAACTGCATCGTGGCGTTCACCCCAGGGGCAAAAGCCTGTGCGAAGAGCTCGGCGATCCCGCGTCGACCCACCAGCATCTGCTCGGCGGTCGTGAAACTCGCGTCCTCAGCGAACGTGGCCATCACCCGGTCGAGATCTGCTGCATTGAACGCGGCCAAATGCTCATGAACGACCGCCAGAACGGCGTCAGGGTCGCTCACGCCTGCAGGCGGCGCGCCATCCACCCGGCGGCATAGGTGATGACCAAGTCAGCACCGGCACGTCGAATGGAGAGCAAGGTCTCGGCCATCGCGCGGTCGTAGTCCAACCACCCCGTCTGCGCGGCCGCGTGGATCATCGCGTACTCGCCCGACACGTGATACG
>Ga0214472_10002557_pt1 | contig 19524 bp, 9 predicted proteins | sample RVTome_6_FD_207662 | JGI IMG/M metagenome (GOLD analysis project Ga0214472, IMG submission 207662) | Soil microbial communities from uranium-contaminated site in the Upper Colorado River Basin, Wyoming, United States - RVT140D175 | ecosystem: Environmental > Terrestrial > Soil > Contaminated >...
TGCAGCGACGGCTCCGCTCGCAACCCGCGCGGCTCGGTGCCCCCGTGTACCGCGAGTCCGACGTGTCGGGACAGCCGGCCCCGGTCGCCCGCTACTTCCGCGCGGCGCTGCGCGACGGCCAGCCGATCGTGACGCGCGCCCGCGTCACCTGGCGGGGCGAATTCAACACTGGCGCGCCGGGTCAGGACGCCTGGAAGCCGTTCACGGCCACGCAGGAGATCGTCCCCGGAGCGCCGGGCTTCGTGTGGAACGTGCGCATCGCGATGGCTCCAGGCCTGCCGGTCCTGGTTCGGGACGGTTTCGTGCTGGGCCGGGGCTCGATGCGCGGCGCCGTGCTCGGGCTCGTCACGGTGGTGGACGTCTCGGGCACGCCCGAGATCGCGCAGGGGGCCCTGCAGCGATACCTGGCCGAGTCGACGTGGGTGCCGACGGCGCTGCTGCCGAGCCAGGGCGTGGTGTGGACGGCGATCGACGACACGCGCGCCCGCGCCACCCTGACCGCGGGCTCGACCACGGTCTCGCTGGAGTTCGGCTTCGGGACCGACGGGCTGGTGGCCTCGGTGTTCGCTCCCGAGCGCTTCTACGACGACGGCCGGAACCCGCCGGTCGCGCGCCCCTGGCTCGGGCGCAACCTGCGCTACGAGGAGCGGCAGGGCATGCGAGTCCCCGCCGAGGCGGTGGTGGAGTGGCGGCTGCCCGAAGGCACGCTCCAGTACTGGCGCGGGCGGCCCGTGGAGATCGAGTACGCGTACGAAGCGGAGGCGCCCGCGCGCTAGCCGAACACCTTCTTGGCGCCGCGCTTCAGCTTGTCGGTGTCGGTGATGCGCAGGATCAGGGACAGCTTGAGACGCCATTGCCGGTTCGAGCGCTCGCCGACGGCCGATGGAAGCAGCGGCAACTCCTCACCGAGCCCGAATTCGGATCCGGTCTTGAAGCTCGCCCAGCGGTACTGGAAGGCGGCGTCGAACTTCAGGCTGTTCGTGTTGTACCCGGTGCCCGCAGCCAGCATCACGAAGTTCACGGGATCGCGCGTGTAGGCGTCCCGCGCGCCCTGCGGTTCCCAGGCGACGCCGAAGCGGAGCGGGACGACGAAGCCGTCTCCGGCGATGAGCCGCTCGGCTCCCGCGTTCCACGAGAGCGTGTCGCGCGTGCTCGTTCGATCGGGCGGCAGCCCGTCGAACAGGCTGATGCGGCCCACCGGGGCTATCTCGACGATCGCCTCGGTCCAGTCGTTCCAGGTGAGGTCGAGCGCCACGGTCCAGCGCGCCGCCGGCCGCCAGGCCCCGCCCAGACCCACGGCGCGGGGGAACTGCAGCGTGCCGTCGGCGGATACGGAGGCGGTTCCCGGCGTGTCGCTCGAGGTCTGAGACTCGGAGGCGCTGAAGTCCGCGCTGAGCGCCGCGTCGTAGAGCAGCCCCACGCTAAAGCGCGGGTAGGTCAGCATCAGGCCGAGGCTTGCGCTCTCGCCGCGCACGCGGTTCGTCCCGCCCACGCTCTCGAAGCGTGCGACACCCGGCGGGTCGAGCGGTGTCTCGCTCACCACGTCATCCTCGCTCCAGTCGCCGCGCCAGAAATTGAAGCCCGCGCCGAGCGCCAGGCGTGACGTCAGTCTCACGGCGAACGCGGCCGACACGACATCGACGCTTCCCAGGACGTCGCGGTTGGAATCGAATCGCATGCTTGGCGGGCCATCGGCTACGAGCGGCTCGCGCGTGACGGCGACGATCTCCCGGTAATCGAGCGAGTAGAGACGCCGCCACGACCCCTGGAACGTGACGGGCTTGCCCCAAAGCGTCACCGGGACGGCCAGGCTCGCGAAATCGAGGTAGCTGTCGCGGTAGGACGTGCGAGCGGTCGAGAAGGACGCAAGCTCGTCGCGGGTCCTGAATCCAGCCGCGACGCTCTTGTCGTCGACCGTACTGCTGACCACCGACAGCTCGGGCTTGCGCAGCTGCGCGAGGCCGGCCGGGTTCCAGGAAGCCGCCGTGCCGTCGTCGGAGATGGCGACGAAGGCGTTGGCCATTCCCGCCGCTCGCGCCCCGGACCCGGTCGGAGCGAAGGGGACTCCCAGCTGCGCCGAGACGCCCGAAGCCAAGCCGATCACGAGCGCGAGCGCGAGCACGCCGGCTCGGGCGAGCATGCTCACAGTATAGTCAGGCGCTGCGGTGGATGAAGTCGCGGAGCGCAATCACGAGCACCTCCGCGTTCGCGGGCCGCTCGGCCGCGTTCTTGCGCAGGAGCTGCAGCACGATCGCATCGATCACGGGTGGCACGCCGGGCCGCAGCCGGCTCGGCGCCACGGGCTCCTCGCTGCAGTGCTTCTTGAGGACGCCGAACGCCGTGTCGGCGTCGAACGGGCGCTGCCCGGTGACGAGCTCGAACAGCACGACTCCCAGGGCGTAGAGGTCGCTGCGGGGCTCCGCGCCGAGCCCCTCGATCATCTCCGGCGCCACGTAGTGGGGCGTGCCGAGGAAGGCCGAGGTCGCGGTCAGCGTGTCGAAGCGCTGGGCGCGCGCGATGCCGAAGTCCATCACCCGGGCGCTGCCGTCGGGGAGCAGCATGATGTTGGAGGGCTTCAGGTCGCGGTGGACGACGCCCTTGCCGTGCGCGAGGTCGAGCGCCTCCGCGACCTGGACCACGATCTGCGCCGCGAGGCGCGGCTCCGCGGAGCCCTCGCGGCGCAAGAAGGCCAGCAGCGTCTCGCCCGGCACGAGCTGCATCGTGAAGTACGGCACCCCAACGACGTTGCCGCGCTCGATAATCCTGACGATGTTGGGGTGGTTGAGCGTGCGCCCGATCTCCGCCTCGCGCGAGAAGCGGTCGAGGAACGGCCGGTCGTCCAGAAAGCTCGCGAGCGGCCGCTTCAACGCCACGAGCTCGTCGCGCCGCTCGGCCTTGAACACGGAGGCCATGCCGCCGCGCCCCAGCATCTCCAGCAGGCGATAGTCCCCGAACCATTCCCGGCCCTGCTCGTCCAGCCTGGCGCCGGGGTTCATGAACGTGCGCGGGGTCGCCGGCGCGCCGGCTTTCGTCTCGGCACCCGAGAGCAGCGACGCAGGGCCGGGCCGGGCGGGGTGTGACGGCCGCCGCAGCGCGATCCACGCGATCAAGCCCGTGACGGCGAGCGCCAGCACCGCGAACGCCACCAGCGGGACGCGGCTGTCCGCTGCCTCGGCCGCGGAGGACCGCAGCGTGGCGTAGAAAGTCACGGTGCCGGTCACGTCCAGCTCCCGGGCGGCATCCTCGTGTCCGGCGTGCGCGACCCGCACGCGATGGCGGCCCAGCGCGAGCCCGCTCTTGACGAGGCGTCCCGTCCCGGGGTCGGTGGATCCCACCGGCTCGTCGTCGACGTAGACGGAGGCACCGGCGGGCTGGGACACGACCTCGATCGAGCCCGTCCCCGGCAGCGTCCCTGGCAGGCTCCCTGTGCTTGCCGATACAGGCGGCGCATGGGCGACGGGCTCATCGGTTCGGGGCCGGGTGCTCGGGCGGCTCGCGGCCCCCGGCGGCGGCAGCGCCGGAGACGACGCGGGCGGAGCCGCGGGAGCCTGCGGAAGGGCGGCGGCAGCGGGTGGCTCGACGACTGCGGTGGGTGTCGGTGCGGGCGTCGGGGTCGCGAGGGTCACCGGCGGCGGTGGTGTCGCGGTGGGCGTCGGGGGAGGCCGCCGGGCCGCCACGGCTGCATCGAGACGGGCTGCGAGGGCCTGGCGCTCGTCCGCGGGCTCGCGCGCGCCCCAGGAGGCCGACTTCTCGAGGGCCTCGCGCGCCGCGTCGAGCCGCCCGAGCGCGAGCTGGGCCTCGGCCAGACGCAGGTAGGGGAAGTAGCGTGGCTCGACGTTGGTGCCGTACGTGAGCACGTTGCGCCCCGGCTCGGAGCGCAGCGTGGCGGCGCGCTGCAGCGCCTCCACCGCGCGTGCCGGGTCGCCCCGCGCGAGCGCCGCGAGCCCGGCCCGGTAGGCGTCGTGCCAGTCCTGGGCCGCGACGGGCGCGGCGACGAGAAGACAAAGAGCGAGGGTTGAAGGCGCGAGCCCTACCCTCCGATTCCGGCGCGACACGCGGGTGGAGTCGGGGACAGGCATCAGGTGCGCGGCGCAGCCGGCCAGACGACGCTCGCGAGCAACCCGAAGCCGAACGTCGAGAGCGAGCCGACGAGGGTGTACCAGGGCCACGCGAGGTGCGTGCCGAAGGCGACGCCGGTGATGGTGGCAAGGCCGAGCGCGAGGCCGGCGAGCGCCGCCTGCTGTCCGACGCGCGTCGTGAAGATCCCGAGGAAGAAGACGCCGAGCGTGATGCCGGTCGTGAAGCCCGCGATGGTCAGGACCGCTTCGACGACGGTCTGGTCGACGAGCGGTCCCCCGAACGCCACCAGCATCTGGACCAGGCCGAAGAACAGCGTGAAACCGCGCGTCACGCGCAGCAGATGCTGCGGCGAGGCGTCAGGGCGGACCAGCGGCCGGTAGAAGTCGGTGACGACCGCGGTGGCCGAGGAGTTGAGCGAGCCCGAGAGCGTGGACATGGCCGCGGCGAAGACGGCCCCGGCCACGAGGCCGATCACCCCGTGCGGAAGCTGCTCGACGAGGAAGCGCACGAAGACGCGGTCCGGGCGGTCGAACGGGACCGCCGGCGGGAACGCCTGGTAGAAGACGAAGAGGCCGACGCCGATCAGCAGGAAGAACGCGAACTGCAGGAAGACGACGATGCCGCTCATCCACAGGGCCCGCGTGGCCTCGCCGCGGCTCCGGGCGCACAGGTAGCGCTGCACCATCATCTGGTCGGCGCCGTGCGACCCGAAGCTCAGGAACATGCCGCCGATCACGCCTGCCCAGATCGTGTAGGGGTTGTCGAGGGCGGCCGAGAGGTCGATGAAACGGAACTTGCCCGCCGCGGCACCGTCGGCCAGCAGCTGGCCGACGCCGCCAGGCAGGCGCGCCACCAGGACCCCGAGCGCGACCACCGCGCCGAGCAGGTAGACCACGAACTGGACCACGTCGGTCCAGACCACGGCCTTCATCCCGCCCATGAACGTGTAGACGACCGTCGTGACTCCGACGAGCGCGACCGAAACGAGCAGCGAGAGGCCTGAGATCTCCTGGACCACGATCGCGGTCAGGAACAGGCGCAGTCCGTCGGCCAGGCTGCGCGTGACGACGAAGAGAAACGAGGCCGCCTGTCCGACCGGGCCGCCGAAGCGCTTGCGCAGCACCTCGTACGCCGTGAAGTACTCGCCGGCGAAATAGTGGGGCAGGAAGAACACCACCACCAGCAGGCGGCCGATCATGTAGCCGATCGGCAGCTGGAGGAAGCTGAAGTCCCTGGCCCAGGCGAAGCCGGGGACGCTCAGGAAGGTGACGGTGCTCGTCTCGGTGGCCACGATCGAGATCAGCAGGCCCCACCAGGCGATGTTGCGATCGCCGAGCATGTAGTCGGCGGCGCCCTTCTGATGGCGCCCGACCCAGAGGCCGAAGGCCACGACGCCCACCAGGTAAGCCGCGAGGACGAGGAGGTCGAGGCCGGTGGTCATGCGCGCGGGTATTCTCGCGGGAGGGGGACCGGGGGAGGGTGCGCTACGCCTCCCCCGGCCAGGTGCGCGCTGGTCCGGCAAGCCGGGCGAGCTGCGACGCGGCGAAGCGGTGGGGACGCGGAGTCAGGAAGAACGGGAGAGGAGACCGTCCGGAAACGAACGGAAAAAGGAGCCAACGGCCGGCTCAGAAAATGGCGCGTCTCGCTCATGACGAACCCAGCGAGACGCGCCATTAGCGAGTCATCTGATGTTGAACCACCTGGAGCGCCGAGCTCAGCCGGCTGAGCTTGTGGTTGCGCGACTGCTGCGCGAGCGCGTCGTCCTGCGGGGGCACCTCGGCGCGGGCGTTGCGCAGCAGCTTCTCGAGCTCGAACTTGAGCGCCTGCAGCTCGGCCGGCAGGAAGCCCTTGAGGTTGGCCGAGCTCAGCAGCATGAAGCCGCCGGCGATCTGGTTCGCCATCGCCGGGCAGCTGCCGCCCATCCAGTTGGCCATCAGACGCCTCCTACTTGATGCAGACCGCGCGGACCTGCTGGAAGTCCGTGTGGCCGCGCAGCACCTTGATGATCCCGTCCTGGAGCAGCGTCGTCATGCCCTCGGCCACCGCCTGCCGGCGCATCTCCTCGACCGACGCGCGCTTCTGGATCATGCGCTTCATGTCGTCGGAGCCCACCAGCAGCTCGTGGATGCCCATGCGGCCCTTGTAGCCGGAGCCGCCGCACTTGGGGCAGCCCTTGGGGCGGAACAAGCGCAGCGACGGCGAGTACGAGACCCCGACCTTGTCCCAGTGCTCGGCGCCGTACTCGCGCACCAGCTCGGCGAACTCCTCGGCCGTGGGCGGGTACTCCTCCTTGCACGCCCCGCACAGCGTCCGCACCAGGCGCTGCGCCATGATCCCGAGGAGAGCGTCCGCAAAGTTGAAGGGGTCGATCTCCATGTCGAGCAGGCGGATGATCGTCTCGGGGGCCGAGTTCGTGTGCAGCGTCGAGAACACCAGGTGGCCGGTGAGCGAGGCCTCGATCCCGGTCGCGGCCGTCTCGTGGTCGCGCATCTCGCCGACCATGATCACGTCGGGGTCGGCGCGCAGGAACGAGCGCATCGCGGCCGCGAAGGTGAAGTCGATCTTGGGGTGGACCTGCACCTGGCGCAGCCCTGGCTGCGTGATCTCGACGGGGTCCTCGGCGGTCCAGATCTTCATGTCCACGGTGTTGATGAAGCCGAGCGCCGAGTGCAGCGTCGTGGTCTTGCCCGAGCCGGTCGGGCCCACCACCAGGCAGATGCCGTAGGGCTTCTGCAGGATCGTCTTGAACTCGTTGATGTTGCGCTCGAGGAAGCCCATCTTCTCGAGGGGCAGCGGCTTCGAGGCTGCCAGGATGCGCATCACCACGTCTTCGTTGCCGCCGGTGGTGGGGATGGTGGCGACGCGCAGCTCGATCGTGCCCATCGGGCCGCGGAAGCGGATCTTGCCGTCCTGGGGCCTGCGCTTCTCGGCGATGTCCAGCTTCGACATGATCTTCAGGCGCTGGACGAGCGCGCTACGGTGGGGCGCCGGCACCTCGAGGTACTTCTGGCAGTCGCCGTCGACGCGGAAGCGCACGATGCACGGCATCGTCTTGCCGTAGGGCTCGACGTGGATGTCGGAGGCGCCCTTGTTGTAGGCGTCGATGATGATCTGGTTGCACAGCTTGACGATGCCGCTGTCGGTCTCGTCGAGCTCGGGCTGGCCCTCCTTCTCGCCCTCGCCCTCGATCTCGCCCTCTTCGCCGGTGCCGAGGTCGTTGATGATCCGGCCGAGGTCGGCCTCCTCCACGACGGGGCCGGCCTCGCCGTAGCTCGCCCGCACGCAGGCCAGGATGTCCTCGCGCAGGCCCACGACGAACTCGCAGCGGGGCGCCAGGTTCATGGCCTTGATCGCGTCGAGGCGCGTGAGGTCGTAGGGGTCCTCCACCGCGACCTTGACCGTGCCGTCACGGCGCTCGAGCGGCGCGCACGCGTTCTTCTTGAGGAAGTCCGCCGGGACGCGCTGCTTCAGCTCCTCGGGAATCTGGCCGCCGCCATCCCAGGCGGCGCAGCCGTAGAACTGCCCGAGCGCCTGCAACACCTCGCCCTTCGCGACGTGCAGCTCCTCGATCAGGATCTTCGCGACGTCGAGCTGGTTGACGCGGGCCGCAGAGATCGCCTTCTCGACGTCCTTCTCGGAGACGAGCCCCTTGTCGACCAGCGCCCCGAACTTGGAGGGCTTGTTGCTGCGAGCGGCGCGGTGCTGGTTGTAGAAGGCGATGCCGAGGATCTTGCCGAGCTCCTCGGCGGCCTCGGCGTCCTTCTGCGAGAAGGAGCCGGAGCCGCGCTTGTTGACGAGCTGGAGCACGCCCAGCAGGTACTTGTCGAACAGGATCGGGGTCGAGAGCACCTGCGTCGTCTTGAAGCCGGAGGCCTTGTCCCAGCGCTGGTCGAAGCGCAGGCTGGCGTGGAGCCTGGCGAGCTCGGGCGCGTCGTAGGCGTTCACGATGTTGGCGGTCTTGCGCGAGAGGGCCGTGAAGCCCGCGATCGAGCCGAAGCTCTTCGGGACCCGGATCTCGCGGACTTCCTGGCCGGCCTTGAACAGCGAGAACAGCTCCTGGTTCTTCATGTCGAGCGCGAAGATCGTCACGCGCTCGGCCGCCACCAGGTCCACCATCTCGTCGCACAGGTCCACCAGGATCGCCTGGATGCTCGAGGCGGCGTTGATCTGGTTCGCGATCTCGATCAGGCGCTTCCTGTAGCTGAGCTCGCGCTGGGTCGCGTCGGCCACGATGGTCTAGCCTCCCGCGGGGTCCGCTCGTCCCCCGGCGGTCCCGAGGATAGCCCACTTCGGCGGCCTTTTCGCTTAACCTAGAGCCCGGGGAGCGAGGAGCGAGATGCGACGCATGGCGATGCCGCTCGCGGTGGCGGCGGCAGTCCTGGGCCTGGCGAGCGGTGGCGGCGCCGACGAGGCGTACCGCGCGACGGTCAAGAAGTGGCGGGACGAGCGCGAGGCGCGGCTCAAGGCCGACGGCGGCTGGCTGAGCGTCGCCGGGCTTTCGTGGCTGAAGCCGGGCGAGAACCGCTTCGGAACGGACAAGGCAGCGGCGGTGGTGCTGCCGGAGGGCTCGGCGCCCCCCTTTGCGGGAGTCTTCGAGCTCAAGGGCACGGAGACCACGTTGAGGCTGGCCGAAGGCACGGTCGCGCGGATGGCGGGCCTGCCGCTCGCCGGCCGCGCGGTGCTGCGGCCCGACAGCGGCGACGTCATCGAGCTCGGCTCGGTGAGCCTGCAGGTGATCGAGCGCGGCGGGCGCTACGGGATCCGGCTCAAGGACAAGAACGCGGCGGCGCGCCGCGAGTTCACGGGCTGCCGCTGGTATGAGATCAAGGAAGCGTATCGGATCGAGGCGAAGTGGATCGCTCATCGGCAGGCGCGGCCGCTCAAGGTCCCGAACATCCTCGGCCAGACGGAGTCGATGCCGAGCCCCGGCTACGCGGAGTTCAGCGTGGGCGGCAAGCTCGTCCGCCTCGACGGAGTGCTCGAGACCCCGCAGAGCACGCAGCTGTGGTTCATCCTGCGCGACCAGACGAGCGGCCAGGAGACGTACCCGGCTGGCCGTTTCCTGTACGCAGAGCTGCCGAAGGCCGGCAAGGTGATGCTCGATTTCAACAAGTCCTACAACCCGCCTTGCGCCTTCACGGCCTACGCGACGTGTCCGCTCCCACCGCCGCAGAACTGGATGCCGGTGAGGATCGAGGCCGGCGAGCTCAACTACGGCACGCATCGGTAGGCAGATAGGCCACCCGGGGGTGCTCGAGGGGGCGGAGCCCCCTCGTCTCAAAGAACGCTGGCAGCAAGCCTGGCCGCTCTTGTTCCACTGCGGGTCGTTCATGAGGAGTTACTGACCGTCTCGAAGGCCGAAGACCGGAAGAGCGAACAGCAAAGCAGACGAGCCCAGCAGGAGTTCTCCGGACTGAGCTCACGGGGGTTTGAGCACCCGCCGTGCCCCCCGCTAGATGCCTGGAACGTACTTCTTGTCGACCTTCATGTAGTAGTCCAGGTCGTGCTCCGGCTTCTCGTACGCGTCGGGTACCTCTCGCTTCGAGAAGGTCTGGAAGTAGAGGACGCTCGCGTCGCGCCACCAGCGCGCCTCCTGCTCCTGGATCTTCAGGAACGCCTCGACCTGCTGGTAGCGCTCCGCGTCGATCCGCCCCGCGAGTGAGCGCCACGTGGCCTGCATCCGCCGCACGCCGTCGACTCCGGCCTGGTAGCGATGGAGCAGTTCCTCCCAGAGCGTCCGGCCAGAGGCCATCCGGTGGTCCCACGCGACGTGGTGGAACCACAACAGGTAGTCGTCTCCAACCGTCTCCAGGCTTCCGAATCGCGCGGCCACGGGAGGGAAGTACTGGGAGACCGCGTTGCTGCCGGTGGCGGTCCGGTCGAAGCCGATGCCCGTCGCGTCGGCGCGGTGGTAGTAGAGCGACGTCCAGTCCGCGCGCGGCCCGCCGGCCACCCAGGGGCCCGGGCCGTAGTGGTGTCCGCGGGCCATCAGGTGGTGAAGCCCGAGCGGGGTCATGTAGTCGACCGCGGCCTGGCGTGAGCCGAGCATCATCTCCGTCACGGGCGTCACGAGGCTGCCCTCGTTGCCGAACGTCGAGCGGACCCACTCGTCGGCGATGGCTCGCGAGCCGAGCCACGGATCCCAGGCGAGCCGCCCGAAGGCGTACCAGTTGGCGCAGGCGAACACGGCGCCGCACCAGTTGCGGTCCGTGCCTGTGTTCGAGACGCCGGCCATGCCGGTGCGGCGGTAGCCGTCGAGCGTGCCGTCGATCACTTTCGCGACGAAGGAGCCCTTGCCACGCGCGTGGGTGTCCGCGCGCAGCGACTCCTCGAAGAGCGGGGCGAGATAGACGAGGTGGGTGGCGAACCCCAGGTACTCCTGCGTGATCTGGAACTCCATCATCAGCGGCGTCTTCGGCATCGCACCGAAGAGCGGGTGGAACGGCTCGCGCGGCTGGAAATCGATCGCGCCGTTCTTGACCTGGACCAGCACGTTGTCGCGGAAGGCGCCGTCGAGCGGCTTGAACTCGTTGTAGGCCTGCTTGTGGCGGTCGTCGGGCGCCTCGTTCGAGTAGACGAAGGCCCGCCACATCACGATGCCTCCGTGCGGAGCGACTGCGTCGGCCAGCACGTTCGCACCCTCGGCGTGGCTGCGCTTGTAGTCCTGCGGCCCCGGCTGGCCCTCGGAGTTGGCCTTCACCAGGAAGCCGCCGAAGTCGGGGATGAGCGCGTAGATCTCGTCGGCCTTGCGCTTCCAGAAGACGGCGACCTCGGGATCGAGCGGGTCGGCGGTCTTGAGCCCGCCGATCTCGACGGGCGCGCTGAAGCGGGCCGTCAGGTAGACCCGGATGCCCCAGGGGCGGAACACGTCGGCGAGCGCCGCGGCCTTGGCCAGCCACTCGGGGGTGAGGCTGGTGGCGTTCGCGTTCACGCTCGTGATCACGCTCCCGTTGATGCCGAGCGACGCGTTGGCGCGCGCGTAGTCCGTGTAGCGCGGATCCAGGTAGTCGGGCAGCTTGTGCCAGTCCCACAGCGAGAAGCCCGCGTAGCCGCGCTCGACGCTGCGGTCGAGGTTGTCCCAGTGGTTGAGCACCCGATGCTGCAGGCGCGGGGCGCTCACGAGCGAGAGCGCGCCGATGGGCTGTTGCGTCTGCAGGAGCCTGAGCAGATGGAAGGCGCCGTACAGCACGCCAACGTCGCGGTTCGCCGCAATCACGATGGCCCGACGCCCGCGCACGGGCATCGCGCGGAGCACGAAACCCTCCGGGCCGGCGCGAGCGAGCTCGGCGCCGAGGCCGAGCGACGCCACGAGAGGAGAGCTCGTGGGCGTGCCGGCCAGGAGCAAGCCGTCGCGGGTCGGCTCGCTCACGCGGGGAACGGGCGCGCCGAGGAGGCCCGTGAGCCCGCGGCTCAGCTCGCCTCTCGCCGCGCGGAGGGTCGGGGACGAGCCCTCGACCAGCAGCCCGGTCACGACGCTGCGGTAGCCGTCGCGCAGCGAGACGTCCGCGATCGGGTGGTACCGCAACCAGAGCTCGTAACCGTCCTCGGCGGACGCGAGGCCGGTAGCCAGCGCTCCGGACGCCGCAAGTGCGGCAAGCGCCGCGCGGCGAGCGACCCGCCAGCGGGCGATGTCCATGATCAAGCCTCGTGAGAGCGGCGATCCTACCGCGCGCGAGTGCCGCAGAAAAGGAGAGGGCCGGCGCCCGTGCGGAGCGCCGGCCCCGAGTGGCCCGCCTTGCGACCTAGAACGTCAGGCGGGTCACGAGCTGGATCGTGCGGGGAGGAGTCACGCCGTTGACGCTCCCGAAGCCGTTGTTCCGGACCAGGTTGCCGCTCGCATCGTACGGCAGGTTCGTGATCGTCGGGTCGCTCAGGCTCGCGAAGTTCACGGTGTTGTTGACCAGGTTGAACTGGGTGTGGTTGAGCGCGTTGAAGGCGTCCGCCCTCACCTCGAGCCTGACCCTCTTTCCGATCGGGAAGACCTTCGAGATCGAGAGGTCGAGGTTGACGATTGGCGGATTGTGCAGGAAGAAGCGAGCCGACTCGGTGCCGTCGCTGCCGGGCTGCGGCGGAGCGAAGCACGAGGTGTCGATCTGCTTGTAAGGATCGCTGCTCCAGCCGCCGCCCGGGTCACACCCGGGCTTCAGCACGACGCGCGCGTTCTGGTTGCCGTCCGACCCCGTGAGGTTCGAGGCCCCGATGCCCGGGATCGAGAAGTTGATCGCGTACGGCCGGCCGCTCGTCCAGCGGTAGATGCCCGAGATCTGCCAGTCGTTCGCGAGGACGCCCAGCGCGCCGCTCGCGACCTTCGGCGTCTGGTAGATGAAGTTGACGACGAAGTTGTGCGGCCGGTCCTGGCTTGCGTAGGAGTAATCGGCCCTGCGGATCTCCGCGTCACTGGCGTTCGGACGTCCGGTGGTGAAGTCGTCGTTGTTGATGGTCAGTGCTTTGCTCCAGACGTAGAACACCGAGAACATGAACCCGTTGTCGAACCGGCGGTTGAGCGACGTCTGGAGCGCGTGGTAGTTGGAATACCCGGTGTAGTTCCACATGCGGATGTTGCCGTAGCCCGAGTAGGGGCGCAGCAGGTCGTCAGGAAGTGCCGTCGCTCCAGGCGTCGTGCTCGGCGCACGGGTCGGGTCCTGGTTCTGCGGCTGGAACTTGGCGCCGTAAGGCACCGCGTTGATCTGTTCCTGGCGCAGCAGATCCTTCGATGAAGAGCCGACATAGGCGACGTCGAGCGTGATCGCGTGCCACACCTTGTGCTGGACGCCGACGTTCCAAGCGTAGACCTTCGGCGGTTTGAAGTCGAATGCGGTCGGGCTCAGCCCGAGCGTCGGGCTGGGATCGCCGGTCGCGGACGTGAGGTCCTGGAGCCGTCCCCACTGCAGACCCGACACGAGCACGCCCGGCGCGTTGGAGATCATGTCGAACACCATGTTGCCCTGCGGGCGATCGTAGAAGACTCCGGCGCCGCCGCGGACGATGGTCGTCCCGCTGCCGGAGACGTCGTACACGAAACCGAAGCGTGGCGAGACACGGAAGGCGCTCCCGTCCTGCAACTGGTCGTTGATCCCTTCGCCTGCCTGAAAGGAGCCGTTGAAGCGGTTCGAGCCTGGGGTGAGGCGCCCGATGAACCGCTGGTCCACGGTGGCGCCCGTCTTGGGATCCAATCCCACCCGAGCGCTGCCCGAGCACGGAGAGGCGCCGACGCAGGCCGGGACGTACAGCGTCGCGGCGTTGTTCGGGTCGAACTGGTCGGGCAGGAAGTTCGACGCCTGGAGCGTCGTGTCCCACTGTGGCGTCAAGTAGTAGAAGCGCACGCCGTAATCGAGCGTCAGCCGCGAACTGGGCTTCCAGTTGTCCTGGGCGTACCACTCGAAGTTCTTGTAGCGCCACTCCGGCAGGGCGTACTTGGAGGCCTGCGTGTATGTGTTGAAGACGCCGGTCGCAGCGTTCGCGTAGCCGTAGCCGGTGTCGAAGGGGTTGTTCGCGTCGTCGATGAAGCTGATCTGGCTGTTGAAGCTCGCGAAGATGCTCTGGGGCTTGTAGCTGCTCTGGAAGTAGACGCCGAACTTGGCGGAGTGAGATCCCCAGACCTTGGTCAGGTTGGCGAGGGCGTCGTACGTCGTGTTGACGTTCGTGAAGGGGCCGCGGTCGGTCTGGTAAAAGCCGGCGTTGCCGGTGCGTCCGCCGCGGAAGCGGAAGTCAGGGATGTAGTCCGCCTGCACGGCGTCCGGGAAGAGCAGCGGCATCGCCGAGAGCCCCGCCGGCCCGCGGAACAAGTCCTCGCTCTGGAGTGCGTAGTCGAGCGAGTTGTTCGCGCGGCCGACGCTCACCTCGAGCGACGTCGAGGTGTTCAGGATGCCGGTGGCGGAGAGCATGTAGTTCGAACCGGGATGCAGGAAGAGGACCGGCATCGGGAGGTGGTCGCTGCCGTTGCCGGCCCAGGTGGTGCCGTAAGCCTGCAGGATCTCTTCCTTCGTCTTCATGTAGCGGCCCGTGAAGCGCCACCTGTCCGTGGCCTGGAAGTCCAGCCTCAGCAGGTCCTCCCGCCGGGGCGACTCGTTGGGATTCTGGCTCGTGAAGTTGACGCCGCTGCCGGCCGTGAAGTTCGGCGAGGGGTAGATGTTCAGCGCCGCGAGGCCGGGCGCGTAGAGGCGGTTCGCGGGGATGCGCCCCAGGACGCCGCCGGATGAGAAGCAGCCGCTGGTATTGGAGGCGCTGCACGGAAGGCCCGTCGTGTAGTCGCGAATGTAGGGGAAGGGGTTGCCGCTGGCGTCGACGCTCTGCGAGAAATCACCCGCCCGCTCGAGGGCTGTGGGCACGCGCGCCTGCCGCTCGGCGGCCGGGTCCGTCCTCCGCTGGTACTCCTGGCTCCAGAAGAAGAAGAGCTTCTTCTTGTCCTCGTTGAACACTCCCGGGATGTAGATCGGCCCGCCGAGCGTGTAGCCGTAGTCGTTGCGCGAGGACTCGGCCGGCTCGATGAGCTTGCCGCTTCCGACCGGCGGCGGAGCAGCCGCCCGCTTGTTCGTCCAGGTGTTCGCGTTCCAGTCGGAGCGCCGGCCGTACCAGTAGCCCGAGCCGTGGAACGACTGGGTGCCGCTCTTGGTCACGAGCTGGATCTGTCCGCCGACCGCCCGGCCGTACTCCGCCTGGTAGGAGTTCGTGAGGATCTTGAACTCCGCCACGGCGTCGATGTTGGTCGTGGCCATGTTGCCGCCGTTGTTGCCGGTGTCGATGTTGGCAACGCCGTCGATCGTCATGTTGTTGGAGTTCTGCCGCTGCCCGTTCACCGAGAGGTCGCTGGCCTGTCCCGGGGCGCCGTCGTTGTTCAGGTTCGAGACCACGCCCGGCACGAGCGTCGCGAAGGTGAAGACCGAGCGTCCGTTGTTCGCGATGTTCTTGAGGGCCTCGCTCTCGAGCGTGAACGAGCGCTCGCCGCTCGTCGTCTGCAGCTCGCTGACGCGGCCCGAGACGCTGACGCTTTCCTCGATGCCACCCACGTCGAGCGTCAGGATCCCCGTGGAGAACTTGTCGTTCGCGTTCACCACGACGTTGGTGCGCTCGGCGGTCTTGAAGCCCTGCATCGTGACCTTGAGCGTGTAAGCGTCCGGCCGGACGATCGGGAAGACGAAGCGGCCCTGCTCATCCGCCGTGACGCTGAGCGTGTTGCCCTGCGTGCGGCTCGTGAGCGTCACCGTCGCGCCGGGCAAGGTTCCGCCTTGGGAGTCCCTCACCGAGCCGAATACCGAGGCGCTGGTCGTTTGCGCCAGCAGCGGCGTGGAGCCGGCGAGGCACACGAGCCCCACGAGGGCCATCGCCACCGCCAAGCGTGAAATCAGCGTGAAACGCATAGATCCTCTCCTCTGCACCCTCGCGGATGCTAATTCGTCCCTCATGGGGTCAAATGTGGTGAACTTATAGCGCCGGACCGGTTCGCCTGTCAATCCCCTTCGTGAGGGATTTTGATGACAGGCCCGATCACCGGGTCCATGAGGCGGACCGGGGGGCTCGAAAGCCGCAGTATCAACGCGGTTTCCACTGGCGCACGAGTTCGAGCGCGACCGGATGCGTGGGGTTCCTCTGCATCAGGCGCTCGAGGACGGCGAGTCCCTCTTGCGATCGCCCGGCGCTCAAGTGGATCTTGGCGAGCGTCACGTAGGCGCCTTCGAACTCCGGCGCCTTCTCGATGAACCCCTCCAGGAGCCGGACCGCCTCGTCCGGCTGCCCGCGGGCCACCAGCACCAGCGCGAGATTGTTGGCGGCTTCCCCGTAGTCCGGGCGCCGCGCGAGCGCGTCCCGGAAATAGGGCTCCGCACGACTCAGCTCGCCGGCCCTGCCGAAGAGCAGTCCCAGGTTGTTGAGGGCCTCGGGAAAGTCGGGCTGGAGCTTCAGGGCCTTCTCGTAGAGCTCGCGGGCTTCCGGCTCGTGTCCGGTCAGGAGCAGGGCGTAGCCGAGGTTGTTGAGCGCGTCCGGGTAGTCGGGCGCCGAGGCGAGGGCCGCGCGGAAGCGCTCGATCGCTCGCGTGACGTCGCCTTCCTGCGCCAGGAGCGCGCCCAGATCGTTGCTGGCCTCGGCGAGGTCGGGCTGCATCGCGAGCGCGCGCTCGAGTGCTATGCGTGCGCGTGCCGGCTGTCCGCCCTTCACCAGCAGCGTGCCGAGGCGGTAGAGCGTCGGGGCGCTCGGGCTTGCCTGCGCGGCCCGCTCGAAGGCGACGAGGGCCGCACTCTCGAGGCCCTGGTCCAAGAGCTCGCGGCCGTAGGGCAGGTAGTTGCGGAGCCCGGCCGGGGAATAGAGCGTCCCCGGGAAGGGCATGGCTCGCGCGAGGCGAAGGGCGGCTGGAGCCTCGATCCGCGGCACGTCGCGCAGGATCTCCGAGACGTCCACGCGGTCGCGGTAGGCCTTGACCACCCTTCCCGCGGCGTCGATCAGGAACGCGGTGGGCAGGCGCAGGTCCTGCCGGTTCATGAACACGTGGCGGTTGAGGATCGCGTAGCTCAGGCCCAGCCCCTCGCTCGCGTGGACCACGGGGAGCGTCACGCCGGCGGCGGCGGCGCGGACCTGTGGGAGCTCGGCCGGCGGATCGAGCGCGATCGCCAGCGAGGCGACCTCGGCCTGCGTGAGGGCGGCGTGCCCGCGTGAGAGCGCCTCGAGCGCGCTGCGAGATCCGCTCACACCGGCGGCCCAGAAGAGCAGCACCGCGGGCCGCCCCCGCAGCGCGGACAACGAGCGCGCCTCGCCGCGCAGGTCCGGGACGGAGAAGTCCGGGGCGGGGAAGGGCTCGTAGAGCCAGGTCGCGCTCGGCGGTGCGGCGGCCTTCGGCGCGGCGGCGGACGCCTTGGCGCCGGTCGCCGCCACGAAGGGCTGCTTCCGCAGCTCGCCTCCCTCGATCAGCTGGAGCCGGTGGTCGAGGGGAATCCCGTCGCTGACGACCTGGCTCCGGCCGCTGGGCCAGTCGACCGTGAGCTTCAGCACCCGCTCGCTGCCGCCGAGACCGAAGAGCAGCTCCTTCGAGTGCTGGGAGAGGAAGCCGGAGCCGGCGTGCACCACTTTCGTTCGTCGCAGCCTGTCGGTCTCGACCGTGACGCGCGCGCCGACCGCGTCACGGTTGCTGCTCGTGCCGACGAGGCGGAGGGCGAGCGACGCAGCGCGCCCCTCGAAGTCGTTCCGGAACACGCGGAGCTGGGGCGCCTGCCGCGCCGCCATCACCGCGAGGTCCGGATCGCCGTCCCGGTCGACGTCGAGCACCGCGAACGAGCGGCCGTCCTGGTCGAGGTCGAGGCCGATCGCGCCCGAGACGTCGTCGAAGCCGCCGCGGCCGTCGTTGCGCAGGAGCACGTTGCGCTGGCGGCTGGCGATCGAGGTTCGGATCAGCAGCTGGTTGATCGCGCGCCAGGCGTCGTCGTAGGGCGTGCCGGTGGCGCGGGTGAGCGGGGAGCGAGCCACCACCTGGCGCCAGAAGAAGCCGTCCAGGTCCTCGGGTCCGGACTCCCGCGTGAGCATGCCGTTGACGACGTAGAGGTCCTCCCACCCGTCGCCGTCGAAATCGAGCGCGTCCGAGGACCACGCCCAGCGGCCCATCTCGGCCCGGGCCGCCAGGGTCACGTCCTCGAAGCGGCCGTCGCCGCGGTTCCGGAAGAGCGAGTTGCCGCGCGCGTGGCGGCGGTAGAGGGCTCTCACCTCGGGCGGGGCGTCGGGCATGAACGCGGCCGACGCCGTCACGCGCCGGCCGTTGTCGCTCCACATGTTGCCGGTGTAGATGTCGAGCCGGCCGTCGTTGTCGTAGTCGAGGAAGGCCGCGCTCATCCCGGCCGCGTGGTCGAGCACGCCGGCTTCCGCTGCCACGTCCTCGAACGTCACCTTCCCGTCGCGGAGCCCGCGGTTGCGGTAGAGGTTCTTGGTCCCGAAGTCGTTCGCCACCAGCAGGTCCTGCCAGCCGTCGCCGTCGTAGTCCGCCCAGGCGGCCGCGAAGTGGTAGCGGTCGTTGCCGGCGTCGAGGCCTGCTTCGTGGGTGGCGTCGACGAAGCGCCCGCGCCCGTCGTTGCGGAAGAGGACGCCCGGAGGGCCGTTGCGCGCGTCGTAGTAGGGCGCCGGCGTGCCCGCCTTGTCCTCGCCCGCGCCGTAGAAGTAGGAGTAGACGCACAGGTAGAGGTCGAGAAACCCGTCGCGGTCGTAGTCGCCCATCGCGATCGAGGTGAGCGAGCCCTGGAGCGCCCGCTCGAAGCGGAAACCGTCCGCGGCGTGGCTGAAGCGCCCCTTGCCGTCGTTGACGAAGAGGAGAGGCTTCGTGCCTGTCGCGAGCACCAGGTCCTGGTCGCCGTCGTTGTCCACGTCGGCGAAGAGCGACTGCGCCGTGTCGTCGAGCACCGCGAGGCCCGCGGCTTCCGTCGCGTCCTCGAAGCTGCCGTCGCCCCGCGCGCGGTAGAGACGGTTGGGCAGCCCCGCCGGCTGGGCCACATAGAGGTCCTCGAGCCCGTCGCCGTCGGCGTCTCCCACCGAGACGCCGTGGTGCCCGTTCGAGTCACGCGTGAGCACCGAGTCGAAGCTGGCGCTCCAGGCGTCGAGAGGCACGTCGAGCTGGCGGCGGAACGAGTCGTTCCCGCCCAGCACGGCCGCGGTGACCTCGGTGAATACGGGCGCCTTGGCGCGGCTCTGCAGATGAGACGCCGCGGTCCACTCGACCACGCGCCACCCCGAGGCGTCGCGTCGCCACTTCATCCGCCAGCCGCCCACGTGCTGGACGCGCCACGCGTCCCTTCCGCGTCCGACGATGTCGTAACGAACGTCGGTGCTCGCAAGGCCCTTGTCCCGCTCGACGTCGATCGAGGTGATCAGGAACTCCGCCACGACGACCTGACGGACGCCCTCCAGCATCCGCCGCCACTCGGAGTCGAACGAGCGCCTGTCGTGCACGAGGTCCTGTGGCAGGGAGCTCGTTCGGCGGATCTCGAGCAGACCGTCCGCCGCCGGCCCGCGTGCCGCGGGCAGCAGTCGGCCGCCGCGAAACGTCGGCGAGAGGAGCGAGTCCGAGAGGTCGAAAGCACCCCCGGGCGTCACCTTCATTCGCGCGCCGAGCTCCAGCAGCCGCGCCCGGATATCCTCGGCCTCGCGTTCGTCCTGGAACGCGTCGCCGCCAGGCGTCAGGTGCTTCAGGAACGGCTCCAGCATCTCGGGGGTCGCGAGCCGCGGACGGTAGGTCGCGGCCGGATCCGCGGCGGGCGGATTCTCACGAGCCCCGACCGAGACAGCCGATGAGAGAGCCAGAGCGGCGAGCCAGCCGGCGACGAGCTTGATGGCGCGCATGAGACCCCCGGGCCCGCTACAGATCCAGGACGAGCCTGAGGCCGTCGTCGAGCGCCTGCCGCAGCTCGGGGCTCAAGCGCCCCACACGCTCGACGAAGTCGGCGCTCAACACCTTCTGGACATCGTAGAGGTTGGCCA
>Ga0214472_10002558_pt1 | contig 19510 bp, 19 predicted proteins | sample RVTome_6_FD_207662 | JGI IMG/M metagenome (GOLD analysis project Ga0214472, IMG submission 207662) | Soil microbial communities from uranium-contaminated site in the Upper Colorado River Basin, Wyoming, United States - RVT140D175 | ecosystem: Environmental > Terrestrial > Soil > Contaminated >...
CGACGCGCCGCAGCTGCGCATCGCCGCCGTGCGCCTAAGCGGCGGCGGCGAGGAGTCGCTGCGCGACACCCTCGCCGCGCGCTACCCGAACGTCACGCTCTTCGCCATCCGTGAGGTGCTCGACCGGGTCGTCGCCGTGCTCGAGAAGATCGGCTCGGGGGTGCGCTTCCTCGGTCTCTTCACGCTCGTCGCCGCGGCGGCGATCCTCGCCGGCGCCGTGGCGGCGACGGCGGCACGGCGCGCCCACGAGGTGGCGATCGGCAAGGTGCTCGGCATGACGCGCGGCCAGGTCGTCGTCCTCTTCGCCAGCGAGTACGCCCTCTCGGGGCTCGCCGGCGGCGCTGTCGGCGCCGTCGCCGGCTGCGTCATGGCGTGGGCGGTGGCGCGCTGGGGCTTCGAGATCCCGTGGCGCTTCGACGCCGCGCTGGTCGTCGGCGCGACGCTCGGCACGGCGCTCCTCGCCGCGGCGGCCGGCCTCGCCGCCAGCGCGCGCGCTCTCGCCGAGCGCCCGATCGAGGCCCTGCGCCACGAGCTCTGACGCGATCTCGCAGCGCCCTCCTCGCGGCGCGCCGGAGGCGCGCGTCTCTTCTCGATCACTCCGGATGTCCTTCGTCGCGCTCGAGCAGGTACGAGACCGGGACGAACTCGTAGCCGGCGGCGACAGCCGCCGGCACGAGCTCGTCGAGCGCGTCGAAGGTGGCGGCGTGCGGGTGGGCGATGGCGATCGCGGCGCCGCGCTCGCTCGCCTCGGCGAGCAGACGCTCGAACTCGGCCCGGATCGCCGCCGGCTCGCGCTCGCCGTCGAGGAAGACGGCGCGGCGCGCCGTCGGCACGCCCGCCCGGCGCGCCAGCTCGTAGGCGACGCTGTCGGCGGTGGTGCGCGAGTCGAGGAAGAAGAGGCCGCGCGCCGCCACCACCTCGATCACCGCGCCCATCGCCTCGCGATCGGCGGTGACCTTCGAGCCCATGTGGTTGTTGAGGCCGGTCGCGCCTGGCACGGCGTCGATCGCCTCGCGCGTCCGGCGCGCGACGCGCCGCATCGGATCGTCTTCGCGGATCGCGCCAGGGCCGGGGTTGGCGCCCTCGCGGCCCTCGAGCGGCAGGTGACAGAGGATCTCGGCTCCGGCGGCCCGCAGGCGTTCGACCACCTCGCGCGTACGCGGCTCGAAGGGGAGGACGGCATAGCTCAGCGGCACGCCCAGCCGTTCGAGGCGCCCGATCTCGGCGAGCGAGCGGCCGAGGTCGTCGACGACGAGGGCGACTCGCCGGGCCGCGGCGACGGCCGGCGGCGGCGCCGGCTCCAGCTCCGGCTCCGGCACTGCGGCGGGCGGCTGCGGCGCGGCGCGGCGCGCCGGAGGTGCCGGGGGAGCGGGCCGCGGCGCGCGAATCGGCGCCGGCTCCCGGCGCAGGCCGATCGCCCAGTAGCCGAACGCGAGGGCCGCGAGAGCGAGCAGCAGGCCGAGCAGCAGGCCGCGCGGCGCGCGGGGGCGGGCGCGGCGGCGCGGCATCGGCCGTCGGCGCCGGCTCAGGCCGCGGCCCGCGCGGCGTCGGCGCCGTCGGCGAGCAGCAGCTCGATTCCGCGCTCGAGGATGAGCTCGTCGAGCGAGCGCTCGCGCTCGCCGAAGCTGCGCGAGAGCTCGTTGACCTCGACCCCCGGCTCCAGGCCACCGCTCACGGGCTCGCCGTCGGGCCCGCAGTAGAAGGCCGTCGTCAGGTGCAGCTTGGCGCCGCCGGAGAGCTCGAGGAAGCTGCGCTCCCCGGCCCAGCCGAAGGTCGTCGTGCCGACCAGCTCGCCGCCGGCGGCGTCGCGCAGGATCGCGGCCAGCACCTCGGCGGCGCCGAGCGTGCCGCCGTCGACCAGCACCGCCAGCTCGCCCTTCCACACCGGCTCGGCAGTGGAGCGAAAGTGGCGCACCACCTCGCCGCGCCGCTCGAGCGCGCCGAGCTCGCCGGTCGCGAAGAGCGCGCCGACGCCGTAGGCGGCATCGACGTCGCCGATGGCGAGGTCGCGCAGATCGACGGCCAGCTTGTCGCGTTCCTTCGCCGCCAGCTCGACGAGCAGCGGGCGCACGGCCGCCGCCGTCTCGGCGGTGAGCCGGCCGAGGCGCAGCAGCGGAACGCCGCGCACCTCTTCGAGGCGCGGCGCGGGCGCGGCGAAATCGGCGAGGGTCAGGGAGCGCTCCTCGGTCTCGCCGTGGCGCAGCACGCGCAGCGCCACGGTCTGGCCCGGGGCGCCGGCCAGCTTCTGCTCGATGCGCCACAGCGCCATGCCGCGCGTGTCGGCACCGTCCACGCCGGCGACGACGTCGCCGCGCTCGAGCCCGCCGGCGGCGGCCGGGCTCCCCTCCTCCACGGCGACGACGTAGGCGATGCCACGGTCGCGCGCCAGCAGCAGGCCGCTCCGCCGCACGGCGAGCGCCTGCGTCGCCTCGTAGTCGGCGAGCGCATCGGCGCTCACCAGGTTGGAGAACGGATCGAGCGCGTCGGTGACGCCCTCGAGAGCGCCGCCGAGCAGCGCGTCGGAGTCGGTCTCGTCGACGTAGCTCGAGCGCGCCAGGCTGAACACCTCGGAGAAGATGGACAGGTACTTGTAGAGCGAGTCCTCACCGTCGTCGGAGCGCTGCGCGGCGACCGCGCTCCACAGCACGCCGGAGGCGACCGGGAGCAGGACGACGAGCGAGGCGGAGAGGAAGAGCGAGCGGCTGCGGTTCATCGGCGAGCCTCGGTCAGCGGATCCAGCGCCGCGGATCTTCCGGCCGGTTCTCGACTCGGATCTCGAAGTAGAGCCGATGGCCGGCGCGGCCGAGCGCCTGGCGCAACGATACCAGAGCGTCGCGCGCCACCGCCGTCGTGGTCAGTCCGGCATAGAGGCTGAGGACTCTGCCGGCGTGCTGCACGACGACCGTCTGCCCGTAGCCCGAGAACGGCGCGGCGAAGACGACGCGACCCGGATAGACCGCGACGACCTCGGCGCCCGGCGCGGTCTCGAGCTCGACGCCGTTGTGCGGTACCCGAGTCTGGTAGCGCGGGTCGAGCCGCGGCCCGAAGCCGGCGGCGATGCGGCCGCGCACCGGCCACTCGAGCAGGCCGCGGAACTCCGTCATCGGTCGGCCGGCGAGCGGCGCCGTCGAACGGCCGTAGAGCGAATCGACGAACGCCGCGAGCTGCGTCTCGCGATCGGCGAGCTCGAGGGCGCGCTCGGCAATGCGGCTCTCCTCGCGCTTGGTGGCGCCGAGCAGCGCCGCCTGGCGCCGCTCCAGCCGCACCAGCTCGTCGCGCCGCGCCGACTGCTGCTCGAGCCAGGCGGCGGCCTCCTCCTGGCGCGCGACGAGCCCGCTGCGCTCGCGATCGAGCTCGCCGCGCAGCCGTTCGAAACGTTCGATCGACGAGGCGTCGCGGCGCACGAGGTAGCGCAGGAGGCGGATGGCAGGCAGCGGTTCGGCCTGTGGATGGAGCGCGAAGACGAGGCGTACGTGGCCGTGCCGGCCGATGCGGTAGAGGCCGGCGAGCCGGCTCTCGAGCCGTCGTCGCTCGCCGGCGAGCTCCTCCTCCAGCGCGGAGACGCGCTCCTCGGCCGCTCCCACCTGCTCCTCCGCGAGCCGCGCCGCGGTCGCCGCCTCGCGCACCCGCTGCTCCTGGATCCGCCGCTCGAGCCCCGCCTTCTCGAGCGCCCCCAGGATGCCGTACGCGCGCAGCGCCAGATCGTCGAGCTCCGTCGTCAACCGCGCGATCTCCCCGCGCACCTCCCGCAGCTCCGCCTCGCGCGCCCTGGCGGCGTCGGGCGGAGGCTGGGCAGGCGCCGCCGGGCCGAGCGCCCAGGCCACAACGAGGAGGAGGATCGCCGCCGGACGCCTCACAGCGTCGATCCTAGCCCGGCTCGCCGGCCCGGGCGGTGGAGTCAGCGCGCCGGCAGCAGGCTGCGCCCGTCGAGAGTGGTCGTCGGCGGGACGCCGTAGAGGGCGAGCAGGGTCGGCATGATGTCGGCCATGTAGGGCTGCGGGTCGCGCGAGAGATCGAGGTTCGCGAACAGGATGCCGTCGACCAGAGGCGGATAGACCGAGCAGTGGTCGGCGCTCCACACGTCGAGGTTGGGCTCGGTGACGCTCTTCGCGATCATGCCGAGGGCATCCTGCCAGCCGACGCGGTAGCCGCTCGCGTTGGACGGGAAAAGGTCGGGGATGAGCGCCGGGTCGTAGGTGCCGTACGCCTCGTCACGAGTGAAGACGTAGGCGACCGGCTTCTCCCCGTTCTCGGGGTCGAGGTAAGCGGGGAGCTTGGCCTTGATCTCGGCGACCAGCGCCTCGTACTCGGCGCCCGGCTCGACGATGCCCTGGCCCTCGCGACCCTTCAGATTGATGTAGATGTTGCCGAGGCCCATCGCGTAGGCGCGCGTTCTCGACCAGTCGACGTGCGAGAAAAAGGTGCCGCTCTTGTCGAAGAGCTGCTGCAGGTTGGCGCGATTCGGCGCCTCCCCTTTCAGCCGCAGGTAGCCCTCCTGGGCGAGCCAGGTGTTGTAGTTCATGATCCGCCGCCACGGCGCGAAGCCGTGGTCGGAGACGACGAAGAGTGTCGTGCCGGCCGGCATCTTCTCGCGCACCGTGCCGACGATCGCGTCCATGCGCTGGTACGCCTTCAGGATCGAGTCGCCGTACTTCGCCGCCAGCTCGGGATCGTAGAGCGGGTGCTGCGGGTCGGTGTGGCGCCACATGACGTGCTGCACGCGGTCGGTGAACTCGAAGTAGTGCAGGTAGACTTCCCAGTCGCCGGCGGCGAGGTTGGCCTCGACCATCTCGACGTCCTTGTCGACCGTCAGGTCGACGTCCTCGAAGAAGGTGGCGTCGTCGATCGAACCGGCCTTGATCGACCAGGTGTCGATCATCCAGCCGATGGTCTTGAAGAGGCCGAAGCGCCCGGCCATCTCGCCGGCGAGCTCGCCGGGCGAGGTGACGTCCAGCCCCGGCGGCAGGCCCGAGGGGTCGAACTGGATCGGCGACAGGTAGATGCGCACCTCGGGCGCCACCGAGAGCAGCTTGAAGCGGCCGATGCCCGTCACCTTGACGATCGGGTTGAACGGGAAGACGAAGCGGACCCAGCCGCTCCACTCGCCCGGCCGCAGCGTCAGCTCCGCGCCCGAGACCTCGACGCCGACCGACTGCTTGTCCTCGGCGACGGTGAAGGTGATCGGGATCCGGATGTAGTCGGGGCCGTCCTCGAACAGCTTGTTCGGCGGGCCCTGGATCTCGGCCGGGATGACGCCGCGGTTGTCGATCAGCTCGACGACCTCGATCGAGACCTCGTTGTCGCCCTGCGGCCGCCAGAAGAGCTCGGAAGTGAAGTAGAACGGCTTGCCGATGCGGCCGGAGAGGTCGGGCGTGCCGAGACCCGCGAGCATCTCGCCGTGTGGGAACGGCTCGGGCGGGAAGGTCACCGGCACGCGCATCACCTTGACCCGCTTCCCGGCCTGCCCGAGCACCTGCCAGAGCGTGTCGCCCTGGCGGCGGTTGATCGCCGTCGGCCGCTCGGTGGGGATCCACTCGCTGGTCGCCCACGCGATGCCACCCCCCGCCACCGCCGCGCCGACGAGCGCCACCGCCGCCGCCACGCGCACGCTCGTGCGGAAGAGCTTGAGCAGGAGGAAGAGGACGACCAGCGCGGCGCCGGCGGCGACGAGCCCGAAGACGAGCGGATTGTTCTTGCCGTAGGCGAACGGCACCGTCGTCTCGTCGAACGCGGCGAAGGTCGGCCGGTAGGTCGCCGTGTCGCGCTTGAGGAAATCGAAGATGGCGTGTCGTCCCGGGTTCAAGCCGGTCGAGAAGGTCGACCACGACACCGGCGTCTGCGACGGGATGGTCGAGCGCAGGGGTGCGAAGGTCCCCTCGTCGCGGAGCTGAGCGAGATTGGGGAGCTTGCCCTCGTCCATCCACTGCGAGGAGAGCTTGGCGTCGGCGCCGTCGAAGCCGAGAACGACGACCTTGGGCTCGGCGGGCGCTGCGGCCGCGGCGGCGGCAAAGAGCAGGACGGTCGCGATCGGAATGCGGATTCGGCTGGGTTGGCGCAACTCGTTGCTCCTTCGATCTCGTGGGCGGCGACGCCACGACGCGAGGCGCCGCGAACGGACGCAAGATGCTAGCAAAGGAGCCTGGCCGCACGCGTAAACTCCACGGGTGAGGATCGCCCTCGCTGTCGCGCTCGCCGGTTTCGCCGTCGCGTGCGGACCGCCGCCCCCGCCGACGCTGCCGACGGACAACTCGCTCACCATCGCCCTCGAGAGCGCGCCGATCCAGTTCGACCCGCGCGTGGCGACTGATCAGTCGTCGAGCCGGGTCTTCGAGCTGGCGATGAACGGGCTCGTCACCAAAGACGAGAACGGCCGCTTCGTGCCGGACCTCGCCGAGCGCTGGGAGCTCCTCGACGGCGGCACGCGCTGGCGCTTCCACCTGCGCCGCGACGTCGTCTTCCACGACGGCCGGCCGCTCTCGGCCGCCGACGTGGTGTGGACCTACAGCGGCCTCGTCGACGGCACGCTCGCCTCGGCGAAGCGGGGCGCCTACGCGCAGGTGGCGGGCGTCGCGGCGGTCGACGAGCACACCGTCGACTTCACCACCCGCGGGCCGTTCGGCGCCCTGCTCGGCAACCTCACCGCCTACGTCGCGGTGGTGCCGGCGGGCCGCACGCCGGAGGAGATGAACGAGCGGCCGATCGGCACCGGGCCGTTCCGCGTCGTCGGCCGCTCGCCCGAGCGCGTCGAGCTCGCAGCCTTCGACGGCTTCTTCCGCGGCCGGCCGCCGCTCGATCGCGTCGTGCTGCGCGAGGTCCCCGACGCGACCGTGCGCGTGCTCGAGCTGCGCAAGGGCACGGTGCAGCTGGTGGTCAACGGCCTGCCGCCCGACGTCGTGCCGCTGTTCGAGGGCGACGAGCGCTTCCGTGTCGTGCGCCAGACCGGCTCCGGTTACATCTACCTCGGCCTCAACCTCGAGGACCCGATCCTCGCCGATCTCCGCGTGCGGCGGGCTCTGGCGCTCTCGCTCGACCGCGAGACGCTGGTGCGCACGCTCTGGCGCGGCCTCGGCGTGCCGACCGAGACGATGCTGCCGCCCGGCTTCTGGGCGCGCCACGACGAGCTCGAGCCGATTCCTCACGATCCCGCGGCGGCGATGGTGCTGCTCGACGAGGCGGGCTTCCCGGACCCCGACGGACCGGGCGGAGCGGCGCCGCGCCTGACGCTCACCTACAAGACGTCGACCGACGAGACTTCGGTGCTGCAGGCGCAGGTGCTGCAGGCGATGGCGGCTGCGGCCGGCATACGGCTGGAGATCCGCTCGCTCGAGTTCGCGACGCTCTTCTCCGACGTCCAGCGCGGCATCTTCCAGCTCTTCTCGCTCACCCGCACCGGCATCGACGACCCGGACATCTACGCGCTCGTCTTCCACTCGCGCAACGTGCCGCCCAAGGGGGCGAACCGCGGGCGCTACCGCAACCGCGAGCTCGACCGCCTGCTCGAGCTCGGCGCGAGCTTCGCCGAGCCCGAGCGGCGACGGCCGATCTACCTCGAGGTGCAGGAGATCGTCGCCCGCGACCTGCCCTACGTCTCGCTCTTCACCCGCGTCAACGTCGCGGTCATGCCGCGCCAGCTGGCGGGCTTCCGCCACTTTCCGAGCGGCGAGCTGCTCGGGGTGCGCGACCTGCGCTGGGAGCTCAGCCCGCCGACGCCATCGCGATCGACTCCACCTTGAGCGCGCCGTCGACCATCGCGCCGGTGACGTTCACCCGCAGGTGGTCCGCCTGATCGCTCGCCTTGAGCAGCTCGAGCGCCTGCTTCGAGCCCTCGGCGTCGAACTTCACGTAGTTGCCGTCGGCGGTGAAGATGCCGTAGCCGCTCGACGCGCACTTCAGGGCGCACGAGCGCGGGTGCGAGTCGGGGTCGGCCTTGACCTTGGTCGAGCAGTTGACGTCGACGAGCGAGACGTTCGTCCAGCTCTCCGCCCAGGCCGTTCCCGCGAGGGCGAGCAGAAGGCCGAGGGCGAGAACGACGATGCGCTTGGATTGCTGCATGGATCTCTCCTTTCCAGTCGTCGGGCGACGCGGCGGCTCGCCGCGGCGCCACGGGTTCGATTTCAGGCGGCCGCCGCGACGCCGCGCGCGGCTCGCCACTCACTGAGCTTGGCCAGGGCGAAAGCGGCGATCGCGAGGCCCAGGTCGCGCACTGCGAGGTCGTAGAAGCTGCCGGTGGTGACGAGCTGGACGGCGATCGCCGCGAGCCAGGCGGCGACGACGTAGGCGCCGAGCCGCGTCCAGCGCGTGAGCACGAGAACTCCGGCCACCATCTCGACGACGCCGACGATGCGGAAGAAAGTGTCGCTCGAGAACGGCAGCGCTCCGGCGGCCCACGGCGCCAGGTACATCTCCCACATCGCCAAGTAGCCAAAGAACTTGTCGAGGCCGGCGACGAACGCTGCGCCGCCGAGCCCGACGCGCAGCGCCCAGTAGGCCTGCTCGAGTCCGCGTTCCGATCGGTCCATGGTCGTTCCCCCCGGAAGCCACGACGCCGCGGCGCGCGCCCGCCCGCCGGCCGCGGGCGGTCCGGCTCGCGCGCGATGTCCAATCTACGTCATCTGCGGTGCGATCGGATCGACTTCGTCCCGCCCGGCGCGCCGGCGGCAGCGGCCGGGCTAGAGGTAGCCGAGCGAGCGCAGGGTCTCGAGGTATTCGCGCTCGGCGGTGGCGGTGGCGGCGGTCGGCCGGCGCTCGCCGTAGGTGGCGAGGCGCGCCGGCGGCTCCGGCCAGGCGCAGAAGTCCGGCGGCTCGGGGAGCTCGGCGCTCTGCGGCAGCCCGGCGGCGCGCGCGACGAGCGGCGCGACGCCACGGGCGTCGAGACTCGGTCGCTCGCCGGCGGCGCAGCCGGCGCGCGCCACGATCACCCGTCCCTCGCTGCCGCCGCGCCGGCCGGGATCGAAGACGACCACCACGGTCGTCGCCCGCTTCGCCAGCTCGCCGGCGAGCGCGTCGGCGGCGGCGAGCTCGTGATCGACGAGCGCGGCGAAGGCCGCGCGCGGCGTCACGCCCGAGGCGGCGATCAGGTCGAGCGCCGGCAGATAGACCGCCACCGCGCGCGCGGCGGCGGCCGCCGCGCCCGTCGCGACGCGGCGATGGAAAGCGTCGGCCGCGAGCGGAAGGTCGGCCGGCGCCGCGGCGCCGGCTGCGGCAACTTCCCGCGCGAGTGCGGCGAGCTCGTCGAACGCCGCGGCGGGCGCCACCGCGGCCCGATCGCCGGCGGCCAGTTGCTCCCAGCCGCCGTGGGCGAGCAGCAGCCCGGGCGTCGGCTCTGCCGGATAGGTCCCCCACCAGTTGACGACGACGACCGGGCGGCCGCCGCGCGCCACGAGCTCCCAGACCGCCGGCGCGCGGCGCACGCCGGAGAGGAGCGGGCGCTGTTCCGCCACGCCGAGTGCCGCGCCAGCGTGGCTCCACAGGAGCCGCCACGGTCCGGGCCGCGCCAGCACCGTGCGCATCCCGAGCAGCCGGAAACCGTCGAGCGCCCGCACCCCGTGATCGGCCGGAGAGCGGCCGGTGGCGATCGTCGTCCACGTCTCGGCGGGGGTCGACGGTGCCGGGCGCTCGAGTCGCGCCACGACGCCGCCGGCGTGCAGCAGCTCCGCCAGCCGGGGCAGCGCTCCCGAGGCCAAGCGGTAATCGACCTCGTCGGCGAGAACGCCGTCGACGCCGACGAGGGCGACGCGCTCGCCCGGAGCGACCGGCAGCGCCACGGGCTCGGGGCGGGGCCGCGGCGGCGAGAGGAGAAGGGCCGCTCCGCCGGTCACCAGCGCGCTCACGACGGCGCTGGCGGCGATCCAGCGCCGGCGGATCATGCGCTCGGGTGGCACCTGCCGGGTGAGCCGAATGCCGAGCGCGAGCAGCGCGTCGGCGATCAGCTTGGCGATCGCCACCGCCACCAGCGGCACGGCGACGGCGACCGCGACGCGCCCGCCGCGCGGCAGCTCGAGCAGGAACTGCCAGCCGAGCGCGAGCCCGACGCCCGTCACGCCGAGCGCGCCGGCGCCGGCGAGCGCCAGACGCCAGACGCCCTGCCCGCGCCGCCGCGCCACCGCCAGCACGGCGCGATAGGCGACGAGCAGGGCGAGCAGCCCGAGCGTCGAGGCGGCGAGCGTCGGAACGCCGACGTGCACGAAGAGGAGCGCCAGCTCCGCCGGCGCGCCGAGCAGGCGGTTGGCGGCCGCCAGCGCCAAGCTCGCCGCCGTGGCGAGCAGCACCGCCACCAGCAGTCCGCCGCGCGCCGCCAGACGCAGCAAGCCCTGCCAGCCGCCGCGCGGCGCCAGGGCGTCCTGCAAGAGGTAGCGCTCGAAGCGGTGAGAGAGATAGCCGAGCCGGCGCAGCTCGGCGCGGACGCTCTCCAGCGGCTCGCGCTCGCTCACCGGCGGCCCGGTGCGGCGACGAGCTCGGCGAGCGCCACCAGCGCCGAGGCGCGCGCGCCGAATGGCGCCAGCGAGTCGACGGCGAAACCGAGCAGCTCGTCGGCCAGCGCCCGCGCGCCGTCGACGCCGAGGAGCCCGACGAAGGTCGCCTTGCCGGCGTCCTGGCGCACGTCCTTGCCGGTCTCCTCGCGGCCGGCGAGCGCATCCAGCAGGTCGTCCTCGATCTGGAAGGCGAGGCCGAGGTTCTTGGCGTAGCGTGCGACCGCCTCGAGGTCGCGGCGGCGGGCGTCGGCGGCCATCGCGCCGAGCTCGGCGGCGGCGAGGAACAGCGCTCCGGTCTTGCCACTGTGGATGGACTCGAGCCGCTCGAGATCGACGGCGGCCGGATCCGAATGCAGATCGAGCGCCTGCCCGCCGACCAGGCCGCCGGTGCCCACCGCCTCGGCCAGGTGGTGGACGAGGTCCTCGCTGCCATAACGCTTGAGGCCGAGCCGCTGCCCGGCGTCGGCGACGAGCTGGAAGGCGCGCGTCAGTAGCGCGAAAGCGGCGAGGATGGCGATGTCCTCGCCGTGGACGCGATGGGTCGTCGGCTGGCCGCGCCGGAGCTCGGCGTCGTCCATCGACGGCAGGTCGTCGAGCACGAGCGAGGCGGCGTGGACGAGCTCGATCGCGCACGCCAGGTCGACCGCCTCGTCTCCCGCCCGGCCGAGCATGTCGGCGACGGCCAGCGTGAGCACCGGGCGCACCCGCTTGCCGGCGCCGAGCGTCGCGTAGCGCAGCGCGCGGTGGACCGCTGCCGGGCGCTCGTCCTCCGCCGGCAGCAGCTCCGGCAGCCGCCGCTCGACGCGGGCGGCGTGAGCGGCGAGCCGCGGATCGAGGCGTGACGACGGGACGACGATGGCCGGCCCGGCCGGATCAGAAGGAGGCGAGCGCCTCGGCCTCGGTGTCGTAGACCTCGAAGACCGTGATCAGCTGCGTGATCTGCAGGATGTCGTTGACCTTCGGCGGCAGGTTGACGAGCTTGAGCTTGCCGCCGCGGTTGGTCACCGTGGTGAACGCCGAGACCAGCTCGCCGACGCCCGAGGAGTCGATGGTGGTCACCCTTTCGAGGTGGATCAGGATCTTGTCGGCGCCCTCGGCGAGCAGCTGCTGCACCGCCTCGCGGAGCGCCACGTCACCCTTGCCGATGGTGATCTTGCCCTCGAGCTCGAGCACCGAGACGCCGCCCACGACGCGCTTGTCGATCTTCATGTTGCCCCTCTCCTATGGTCCCTGACCGTTGGTTCGTTCCGCCGCGAAGCGCTTGCGCAGCCGGACCAGGGTGCCGCCGCTCGCCGTCGAGCCGTAGCTGACCTCGTCCATGAAGCGCCGCATGTAGAAGATCCCGCGGCCGTTGGTGCGAAACAAGTTCTCCGGCGCCAGGGGATCCCGCACCGTGCTGGGATCGAAGCCGGAGCCCTCGTCGGCGACGGCGATTTCGACCGCCTCGGAATCGATGAGCACGGCGACGTCGACGCGCTTGTCCGGATCCTGCCGGTTGCCGTGCTTGATGGCGTTGGCGACCGCCTCGCGCACCGCCAGGCCGACCCAGTGGCGGGCGTCCTCGTCGGCGCCACGCGCGGCGATCGCTTCGTCGATCGCCGCCTGCACCAGCTCGACGTTCTCGAAGCGACTTCCGACCGTGAGGTGGAGCTCGTGTTCGGGCATCGATCTCGGGGATTTCCGGAACCGGCGGAGTGTAGCAGATCAATTCGCCGCTCCCCGCCGCTCACGGCAGGAAGCCGCCAAACTCGCGCAGCACCGCCGGCACGACGACGAGGAGCTGGACGAGATCGAAGACCGCGTGAGCGGCCATCGCCGCCCACAGGCTCTGGCGCCACTCGACGAGCCAGGCGTAGAGGAACGACAGGATGGTGACGCCGAGGAGCATGAAGAGCTGGCCGTAGGAGAGGTGGGCGAGCGTGAACAGCGCGGTCGAGACGACGATGCCGACGCGCGGCTGGAGCAGGCCGCGGAAGAAGATCTCCTCGACGATCCCCGCCGAGAGGGCGAGCGCGGCGCGCAGCACTACGCTCTGGCCGGCGAGCCACGCCACCGCCGCCGGCGGGCTCTTGGGAAGCAGCTCCTCGCCGCCCCAGGCGGCGAGGGCGAGCGCCACGAGGTAGGCGGAGACGAGCACGACGAGCCACGCCGCGATGCCGAAGGCGGTGCCGAAGCCGACCTCGACGAGGGGCCGCGAGGCGCGCAAGCCGACCTGGTCGGCGAAGCGCGCTCCGCTGCCCGCGTAGCCGGCCACGTACCAGCCGCCGAGAGCGAGCAGCAGCACGGCGTGGAGCGCGAACAGCTGCCAGGCCGGCACCGTCGTGAAATCGGGCTCGACCGCGGCGCTGCCGAGCGCGGCGAGCGGGGCGAACGAGCTCAGCGCGAGCGCCGAGCCGAGCGCGGCGAGCCCTCCGGCGCGTCGCGCCGGCGAGACGAATCCGGGCGGATCGAGGCCCCGGCGGCGCGTCGCGCGGTCGAGCCAGAGGACGGCGAGGAGCGCCAGCAGGAACGGCAGGGCGGGCTGGAGCGCGGCCAATGCGGGGGCTCAAGCGTTGCCGTCGAACTTCGGCCGCATGCCGGCGCGGAAGCGCCGCTGCTGGTAGCCGCGCAGCATGCTGAGCGCCCCGCGGAGGCGCAGGATCTTGCGGTTGCGCGCCTGCACCGCCTCGAGGTCGTCGAGCGCCGGCTGCTCGCCGCGCACGTCGCGCAGCGCGCGGTCGAGCTCGAAGGCGAGCTGCTCGAGCTGACCGCCGTCGAAACGGCCGAAGGTGCGTTCGGTGACGAGCACGTATCCCTCGGCGATGTCCTTCGCCGCCGCCCACGCGCTGCCGCCCGGAAAGCCTGCCACGGCGGGATCTTACGCGATCGGCCTGTGCTACCATTTCGCCACCGCCGCAGCCTGCGCCTCGTCCTTCTTCTCGCCGCGGCCCGAGACCCCAGGAGGTTCTTCCCGTGACACGCTTCCCCGGCGTCGATTTCGTCGACTTCGACTCCCTGCTGACCGACGAGCAGCGCCTGGTGCGCGACACCGTGCGCGAGTGGGTCGAGGACCGCTTCAAGCCGCTCGTCGAGCAGGCCCACCGCGACGGCGTCTTTCCCATGGAGCTGGTGCCCGAGATGGGCGAGTTGAACCTCTTCGGCGCCTCGCTCACCGGTTACGGCCTGCCCGGCCTCGACGACGTCTCCTACGGCCTCATCATGCAGGAGCTCGAGCGCGGCGATTCCGGACTCCGCAGCTTCGCCTCGGTGCAGAGCGGCCTCGTCATGTACCCGATCTGGGCGTTCGGCTCCGAGGCGCAGAAGTCGCGCTGGCTGCCCAGGCTCGCGAGCGGCGCGGCGATCGGCTGCTTCGGCCTGACCGAGCCCGACTTCGGCTCGAATCCGGGCGGCATGCTGACCACGGCCAAGAAGACCTCCGACGGCTGGGTCCTGAACGGCGCCAAGCAGTGGATCACCAACGGCACGCTCGCCGACGTCGCCGTGGTGTGGGCGAAGACCGACGAACGGATCCGCGGCTTCCTGGTCGAGAAGGGGACGCCCGGCTACACCTCCTCCGACCAGCACGGCAAGTTCTCGCTGCGCGCCTCGGTGACCTCCGAGCTCGGCTTCCAGGACTGCCGCATCCCGGCCGACGCCGTCCTGGCGGAGACGACGGGCCTGAAGCACGCCCTCATGTGCTTGACCCAGGCCCGCTACGGCATCGCCTGGGGCGCCCTCGGCGCCGCCATGGAGTGCTACTGGACGGCGCTCGAGTACGCGAAGCAGCGCATCCAGTTCGGCGGCCGGCCGATCGCCGCCCACCAGCTCGTGCAGGAGAAGCTAGCGTGGATGATCACCGAGATCACCAAGGGCCAGCTCCTCGTCTTCCAGCTCGCCCAGCTCAAGGAGCGCGGCAAGCTCAAGCCGCACCAGGTCTCCATGGGCAAGCGCAACAACGTCTGGATCGCCCGCGAGTGCGCGCGGCTGGCGCGCGAGATCCTGGGCGCCAACGGCATCGTCGACGACTATCCGGTGATCCGGCACATGCTCAACATCGAGTCCGTGCTCACCTACGAGGGAACGCACGACATCCACGGCCTGATCATCGGCGAGGCGGTGACCGGCATCGCGGCCTACGACCCGCCGCCGGCGCCCGAGAAGAAGCCGAAGGCGGCCAAGCAGCCGGCCAAACATCCGGTCGGCGCGGCGAGCTCGTGATGGCGATCGACCGCGACCTGGCGCTCGACTTCGTCCGCGTCACCGAGGCGGCGGCGGTCGCCGCGGCGCAGACGATGGGGCTCGGCGACCGCCGCAAGTCCGATCAGGTCGCCGTCGAGGCGATGCGCCGCGAGCTCGACACGGCGCCGATGCTTTACGTCGGCGAGGAGGTGGGCGCCCTCAAGGGCTCGCGCGACGGGCTCGGCGTCGACATCGCGGTCGATCCGCTGGAGGGCACCAATCTCTGCGCCACCGGCGCCCCCGACGCCACCGCCGTGCTCGCCGCCGCCGAGCGCGGCGGACTGCTGCACGCCCCCGACACCTACATGGAGAAGCTCGTCGTCGGCCCCACCGCGGCGGGCAAGCTCCTGCTCGACGCGCCAGTGGCCGAGAACCTGCGCGCCCTCGCCCGCGCCTTCGACCGCGATGTCGAGGACCTGACCGTGGTCGTCCTCGACCGGCCGCGCCACGAGCGGCTGATCGCCGACATCCGCGCCGCCGGCGCTCGCATCCGGCTGATCGGCGACGGCGACCTCTCGGCCGGCATCGCCTGCGCCGTGCGCGGCACCGGCGTGCACGCGGTGATGGGGACGGGCGGCGCGCCCGAGGGAGTGCTCACCGCCGCCGCCATGCGCTGCCTCGGCGGCGAGATCCAGGCGCGCCTGGTCGCCAGCGACGAGCGGCAGCGCTCGCGCCTCGCCGAGCTCGGCTACCACGACCTCTCCAAGGTCTACTCGACCGAGGAGCTGGCGCCCGGCGAGCAGATCCTCTTCTCGGCGACCGGCGTCACCGACGGCGAGCTCCTCAAGGGCGTGCGCCCGTTCGGCGGCGGCTACCGCACGCACACGCTCTACATGTCGCTCACCAAGCGCACCATCCGCTTCGTCGACACCATCCACCGCGAAGACCTCGGCAAGCCGGTCTACTTCGAAACGTGATCAAGCCCGATCGCTGGATCCGCGCCTGGGCGGAGGCGGGCGGGGTCGACCCGTACGACCCGGCGCAGGTCAACGCCGCGAGCTACGACGTGCGCGTCTCGGATCACTGGATCTGCCCGACGCGCGAGCCCGAGGAGTTCACCGCCGATCACGTCAAGCTCTTCCCCGGCGAGGTCGTGCTCGCCTCGACCGTCGAGTACGTGCGCATCCCGCGCACCGTCGCCTGCGACTTGAAGCTCAAATCGACGCTCGGCCGGCTGTGGATCAACCACTCGCTCGCCGGCTGGTGCGATCCCGGCTTCGAGGGCAACATCACGCTCGAGCTGCAGAACCTCGGGCCGGTGCCGTTCGTGCTCGAGGCCGGGCGCCGCATCGCGCAGCTCATCTTCGTCGCCATGGAGAGCGAGCCCGAGGTCGCCTACGGCGAGCCCGGCTCGTCGTCGCACTACCAGGGCCAGCGCGGCACCACCGTCGCCCGCGACTGAATCTTCGTCAGCGCGCGGCGAGCGGTCGCGACAGCGCCGGGCTCGCGCGCACCGCGAAGCGCAGCGGCCACGCGGCCGCCCGGCCGGCGTAGGCGACGCCGACGCGCCGCCCCCTCGCGATCGCGGGCGGCATCACCGGCTCCCCTTCGCGCAGCGTCAGCTCGCCGCGGCGGAGCGAGGCGCCGTCGAAGGCGCGATCGACGCCGAGCGCTTCGCACAGCCGCGCCGGGCCGCCCGCCAGAAGTCGCGGCGCCGCGTCGGCCGAGACGCCGCGCCGCTGCGCCGCCGTCTCGACCCCCTCGACCACCTCCGCCGCCCGCAGCAGCACGGCGTGCGCGACGCCCGACTCGCCGGTCACCACGTTCAGGCAGAAGTGCATGCCGTAGACGAAGTAGACGTAGGCGTGCCCGCCGGCGAGAAACATCGCCGCGTTGCGCGCCGTCCGTCCGCGGAAGGCGTGGCTCGCCGGATCGTCGGCGCCGAGGTAGGCCTCGACCTCGACCAGGCGCGCGACCGTCCTCTCTCCGTCGAGCTCGCGCACGAGGTAGCGCCCGAGCAGCTCCGGCGCCACGATGTCGGCGGGGCGGACGTAGAAGGCGTTCGACAGCGGCCGAAAGCGGGACACGGCGAAGATTCTAGGCGGTGCCCTCCGCCTCTCGGTCGAGGAGATGGGCGCCGAGGAAGGCCAGCGTCTGGCCGACGGCGGTGCGCGTCTTCTCGCTGTCGTCGACGAGGTCGAAGGCGTGCGGCCCCTGTGCGTGGTGGATCAGGGTGAGCGGCAGATTGCGCTCGAGGGCGCCCGCGACGAAGCGGTCGAGCGAGGCGTTCAGGCCCGGCGTCTCCTCGCGCCCGGCGCGAGCGACGAGGAGCGCGGTCGCGGCCGGCAGGTCGTCGAGCGAGCGGCCGGCGCAGGCGTTCGCGAAGCGGAAGGTCGCGGCGGCGTCGGCGACCTCGCTGGCGCCGTCGAGATCGAGCAGGAACGGATAGAGGAGCGCCGCGCAGCGGATCGCCGCGCCACCCTCGATCGCGAGCGACAGCCCCACCGGCCCGTTTCCCGACGCCGCCCAGACGCCGACCCGCCGCGCATCGAGCCCGAATCGAGCGCCCTCCGCCAGCACGAAGCGGAGCAGGGCGCGGGCATCCTCGGCCGGCGAGCAGTTCGACCCCGCCACCACCGCCATTCCCGACGCGGCGATCAGGCGCGCCCAGGAGACGACCGGCCCCATCTCGCGGAAGGCGCAGCCGACGACACGCGCGAAGCCGGCCTCCGGATAGCCCTCGCCGAGCACCACCACCGGCCACCGAACGCCGGCCGCCTCGCGGCGCGCCGCCTGCGGCGGCAGATAGAGATCGAACGGCAGCGCTTCGCCGGCGGCGGCGGGAAACTCGAGGTTCCTCCGCACGACGACCTCCGCGGCTCCCGGCAGCTCGTAGAGCACGCGCTGCTGCGCGACCGGCACCTGCGGCGTCACGCTCATCGACAGCTCTCCGGACCGTTCGCCAGGAAAGACGAAAGCCGCCGAGCGGCGATGGCCTCGGCGGCTTCGCAAAAACGCCGCACGCGCGGCGCTCGCCAGAATTCTCCACTATTTTATCAGACGCTCGCCGACCACGCCGATCGCGAAGTTGACACGCGTCTCGAAGCGCAGGGAGCGCCCGAAGCGCGCCGCGAGCCGGATCCCGGCGTCGCGCTCGAACCGCCTCCACCGCGAGGGTGGGACCGCCGCCCGTAGGCTCCGCGCCCGCGCGCTGATGGCGCGCGAGGCGAGAAAGCGAGCGAGCGAAATCGCCACGGCGAACTGCTCGCCGGCGGCGATCTCGACCGCGAAGCCGGCTCCTTCGAGACACGCCGCCAGCCGTGCGGGATCGGTGAGCGCCGCTTCCGAAGGGAGCGACGTCGCCGCCGACGCTCCGCTCGCGGCGCCGAAATGCTCGCCCGCAACGACCGCCCACAGAAGGCCGGGCGCGCTCTCCGACGGGTCGGCGGCCCACGCGGTCAGGCCGCACCGCCCGCCGCGGGCGAGGACTCTCCGCACTTCGACGAGCGCTGCGACCGGATCGGCCAGGTGGCTGAGCACGAAGCTCGCGCCCACGTGCGTGAACGCCCTGTCCGCGAAGGGCAGCGCCGGCAGCGCGCCCGCCACGCCGCTCCCGCCGCCGGCCCCGCCCTGCCGCAGCATGGCGAGTGAAGGATCGCAGCCGACGACCTCGCGCGTCCGCCGGCGCGCAGCACGGCTGACCGCGCCCGTCCCGGCGCCGAGGTCGAGGAACCTCGCGCCCCGCGCCGGCGCGAGCAGCGCGACGAGCCGCGCCGCCGGCGCCCGGAAGTAGGCCGGCCGCGACACGCGCTCGTAGGTTTCGGCGACGCCGTCGTAGGCGATCGAGCCACTCGCGCTCGCCGCCGCCCTCGCTCCCCGCGGCTTCGGTTTCTTTCGCGCGCTCAGCGACCTCTCTCCTTTCGAGGTCCGCGACCGGCCCGCCGCCGGCGCGTGCGCGGGCCGCTGCAGCGGCGAGCCGGGCGCCGACGAATGCCGTCTCGAAGAACGCTCCGCATGATAGGCGAGCCTCCCGGCGCAGGCGGAGCCGGGCCGCGCACGCGCGATACACTCCGGCGCGTGAAAACCGTCCTCGTCACCGGCGGCGCCGGGTTCATCGGCAGCCATCTGGCCAACGACGTGCTGGCGCACGGCGAGCGCTGCATCGTGCTCGACGACCTGTCGACCGGCAAGCGCGAGAACGTGCCGCCGGGAGCGGTCTTCCATCAGCGCGATATCAACGACCCCGGCCTCGACGAGCTGCTCGCCGACGAGCGCGTCGACGTCGTCAATCACCACGCGGCGCAGGCCAACGTGCGGGTCTCGCTCGAGGACCCGGCCGCCGACGCGCGCGTCAACGTCCTCGGCGGGCTCGCGCTCGTCGCCGCCTGCCGCAAGGCGGGCGTCAAGCGCTTCGTCTTCGCCTCGTCGGGCGGCACCGTCTACGGCGAGCAGGAGGTCTTCCCCTGCGGCGAGGAGCACCCGAAGCGGCCGGTCTCGCCCTACGGCGTCGCCAAGTACGCCTTCGAGCTCTACCTCGAGGTGTTCGCGCGCGCCGGCGATCTCGAGCCGGTCGCCCTGCGCTACGCCAACGTCTATGGCCCGCGCCAGTGGCCGAAGGGCGAGGCGGGGATCGTCGCCATCCTCGCCGAGACGCTGCTCGCCGGCGAGCGGCCGAAGATCTTCGGCGACGGCGGGCAGACGCGCGACTACGTGCACGTCGACGACGTGGTGGCCGCCAACCGCGCGGCCTACACCACCGACCGCCTCGGCGCCTACAACGTCGGCACCGGCGTCGAGACCACCGTCAACGCGCTCTACCGGAGAGTGGCGCGCGAGCTCGGCAGCGCGATCGAGCCGCTGCACGTCGCGGCAATTCCGGG
>Ga0214472_10002559_pt1 | contig 19503 bp, 12 predicted proteins | sample RVTome_6_FD_207662 | JGI IMG/M metagenome (GOLD analysis project Ga0214472, IMG submission 207662) | Soil microbial communities from uranium-contaminated site in the Upper Colorado River Basin, Wyoming, United States - RVT140D175 | ecosystem: Environmental > Terrestrial > Soil > Contaminated >...
CGGTCTCGGCCGCGGGCCTCGACGTCGGCGAGCGTGAAGCCGTCCCCCCGGGACAGCTCGCGCAGGATCCGGTTGTGCTCGTCGATCCCGGAGCGGTACACGCCGGCGCCGGCGGCCTGCGGGTCATAGGGCACGGTGGCCAGGACCACGCGGCCGCCGCGCCCGCGCACGTGCTCGGCGATGGTCAGGACATTGCGGCGGAAGGCCGCGGCCGTATCCGGGGGCAGCGCGCCCGCCGCATCCCGCAGCGCGCCCCGCGGGGGGCGGACCACCCGGGACTGCAGGTCGAAGCCGCCTTTGGCCTTGAGCTGGGAGACCGCGAAGACGTCGCTGAAGCGGACCAGGAGGCGGTAGGGGAGCGAGTAGTGGACCTCGGTCCAGGGCTTGCGGTAGTGCGAGTAGTCCGTGCGGAACCCGGGCCAGCGCCGCGGGTCCACGTCGTTGACGGCCTCGTGGACCACGACCACGTCGGGGGCGTAGTCCTGGACCACGAGGAAGTAGTTGACCATGGTCTCCGCGGTCGTCCACCCGGCCATGCCGAAGTTCAAGACCTCCACCGCGCCGCCCGTGCGCTCCCGCAGGACGCGCTGGAGCAGGCGCGGGTACGAGCCCTCGTGGCCCTCGGGGTTGCCGCCCTCGGTGGTGGACGATCCCAGGCAGGCGATGCGGAGCGTCCCCGGGGACTTGGCCACGCGGAACTCGTCGTCGTTGAAGCCGAGGGTGTTCACGCCCGGCACGCCGTGCGGACGGGCGTACAGGACGTGCGGACGGGGCTCGTGCAGCGCGACCGCGCCTCCGCTCCAGACGTGGTCCCGCAGCGCCTGTAGCCGCGCGCGATCGACTCCCAGGCGGGTCTCCAGCAGGCGGAACGACGCCTCCAGCGCGGCCGCGAGGGCCGCCGCCGTCGCCAGCAGGAGCAGCACGCTGCGCCGGTCGGGCATGCGCATGCGCCGTTAGTCTAGCGCCGCGCTGCGCGGGGGCGGCGATGCTAAGATCGCCCGGCGAGATGCCGCCGCCCTTCCGCGCGCTGCGCGCCTCGATCCCTTCCGTCGCCCTCCTCCTGCTGCTGACGCTTCCCTTCGCGGGCCGAGCCCACCACATCGACGACCCGCTCTACCTCGCCGCCGCGCGGCAGGTCTGGAGCGCGCCGCTCGATCCGCTGGGGGGGCCGAGCTTCTGGCACGACGCGCCCACGACGCTCTTCCACGACCTCTACAACCCTCCGCTCAACGCCTACCTCCTCGCCCTCCCCGTGGCTCTGGGCGGCGGATCGGAGCTGCCGGTGCACCTGGCCATGATCTTCCTGGGAGCGGCGACGCTGGTGGCGGCGGCGTGGGCGGGGGAATCGCTGGGAGTGGCGCCGCGCTGGTCCCTGCTCCTTGCGGCGAGCCCGGCGCTGTGCGCGGCGTCGGTGAGCGCGATGGCGGACGTTCCGTTCCTGCTCCTTACCGTGCTGGCCTGGGGCATGGCGGCCCGCGGCCGGGCGGCCTGGAGCGGCGCGCTCGCGGGCCTCAGCGCGCTGACGAAGTACGTCGGCCTGCTGAACGTGCCGCTCTCCGTGATCCCCCTGGTGCGCGCCGGGCGGCGCAAGCCCGTCGTATCCGTGGCCGTCGCCGCGGGGATCTTCCTCGCCTGGTGCCTGTGGACCTCGCTCGCGTACGGGCAGGCCCACGTGATCGCGGCCGGGCGCTTCCAGGCGTTCGGCCTCCGCCGGCAGGCGGAGCTCGTGCTCTCGCTCGTGGCCGCGCTGGGCCTGGCCGGCCTGCCCGCCGCGCTCGGCCTGGTCCGCTGGTCGCGCCGAACCGTCGCCGTCTCGGTCCTGGCGGGCGCCGGCGGCGCGGCCCTCGTGCACGCGCGGGGCGGGACCCCGGCCAACGCCGCCCTCGCCGTGGCCGCCTTCGGCTCGGGGGCGGCGCTCCTCCTCGCGGCGTGGCGGGCCTCCCGGAGCGAGGCCCGCCGCGACGTCTTCCTCCCCGCGTGCTTCTGGAGCTACGCGGCCTACAGCGTCCTGCTCGTGTACTTCGGCGCCGCGCGGTACGTCCTCCCGCTGCTGCCGCCCCTCGTCTGGCTGCTGGCGCGGTCGGGGGAGGCCGACCGCGGGACGGGCCGGCAGATCATGGCCGTGAGCGTCGGCGCCGCGCTCTCGCTGCTCGTCCTCTGGGGCGACGCGGGGTACGCCAACGCGTGGCGGACGGCGGCGGAGGGCCTGCCTCGGGACGGCCGGCGATTCCAGACCGGGCACTGGGGCTTCCAGTGGTACGCGGCCGGCCGCGGTTACACGCCGCTGTCCCCGCGCGACGTCCTGGGTGCGGGAGACCTCGTGGCCGAGGCCCAGGGGATCCACGGAGCGGGACCCTGGCCCGCGCAATCCGCCGTGCTGGCGCCGCTCTCCACCGTGACCGTGGGCTCACCCTGGCTGCGGGTCATGGACGCCCGGGCCGAGGCCGGCCTCTACAGCAGCGCGTGGGGGCTGCTGCCGTTCGGCCTTCGCTCGCCGGCGGTGGAGGTCGTGCGGATCAGGGCGCCCGCTCCCTGGGCCCTGGCGGCCTCGTCCGATACGCCGTCGCCCGTGTCCGTGGACCTGGGGACGGCCGATGCGCGCCATCTCCTGCTCGATGGCTGGTCCGGCGACGAGGCCTTCGAGGACGCGGGCTGGCGGACCCGCTTCGTTTGGGCCGTCGGACCGGAGGCCGCGCTGCGGGTGCCCCTCCCGCGCGGCCTCGACAGCGTGCGCCTGCGCTTGTCCCCCGGCCGGGGCGCGGCGGGCCCGCTGCTGCTGTCGATCGGAGAGTCCGCGGCGGCGACGGTGGACCTGGAGCCCGGATGGCGGACCTACGACGCTCCCGTCCACGGAACCGTCGACGGGGGACCCACCCTGGTGGTGCTGAGGCCCGCGGGACATCTCGAGCCCGGGCCGTTCGCCCGCGAGAAGCGGCCCCTCTCCGTGGCCGTGGACGCCATGGTCTTCGGACCGGGAGATCCGGGTGCGAACCGCGGCGTCTGGCCGGTGGCGACGGAGGCGGGGCCGGGGCTCCTGGTGGCGGGGAGCACCGCCCGCGTCGTCGAGGGCCGCGCCCTGCGGGTGCGCGGCCGGGTGCGCGTCGCCGCCGGCGCCGCCGAGCTGGCGTGGGCGGACACGGGCGGGGCCGCCTGGTCCGGCGCGTCCGAGACCTGCGCAGAGGGCTGCGCCTTCGACCTGGCGCCGCCCGCGACGCCCGCGCGCCTGCTCCTGCGAGCCGACCACGCGATCGTGTCGGACGTGCACGTCGTTCCCCTCCCGTGACGCGGCGCACCCTTCGGTTTGACATCGCGGGTCGTGCACGGAGAATCACGGCGTGGACCCGCTCCGCCCGCGACGCGTCGTCCTGACGCGGCCCGCGTGGGAGCCGCTCACCTCGCCGAGCGAGAACACGTACAACCGGACCTGGCCCCCGCTGTCCAGCCTCTACATCGCCACCGGCCTCCGGGCGCGCGGCGTGGATGCGTCGGTCGTGGATCTCCAGGCCACCCGCCGGCCGGCGCGGCAGGCGCTGGCCGGGGTCGGCGCGCAGGACCTCGTGTTCCTCTCCACGGCGGACGTCGACCGCTGGCAGTGCCCCAACGTGGAGATGGAGCCCATCGACCGCCTGGCCTCCGCCGTGCGCGCCACCGGGGCCCCGTTCTTCCTCACCGGGACCCACGGCGCCGTGGCCCCGGAGAAGCTGCTCCGCCGGACGGGCGCCCGGGGCGTGATCCACGGCGAGCCGGAGGAGGCGGCCCTGGCCCTGGCCACGGGCGCGCCCCCGGAGTCGATACCCGGCCTGCTCCTGCGCGACGGCGGGGAGCGCGTCGTCGACACCGGCCCCGCTCCGAGCGTGGACCTGCGCAGGCTCCCCGCGCCCGACTACTCGCTCGTGGATCTCGGCCTCTACGGCTACGAGATCCTCGGCCGCCGGTTCGCGCTGTTCGAGGGCTCGCGGGGCTGCCCTTTCCCGTGCGCCTTCTGCTCGCGCGTCCTCCAGGGCCGCGCCATGCGCCGGAAGGACCCCGGGCAGCTCGTCGCGGAGGTGGAGCGGGCCGTGGAGCGCTATGGCGTGGAGAGCGCCTACCTCATCGACCTGGAGTTCCACCTGGGCGGCGCCACCAGCCGGGGCTTCTGCGACTCCATGGCGGAGAAGCGGCTGCCCCTGCGCTGGTGCTGCGAGCTGCGGCCGCGCGAGGTCGGGGACGACTTCCTCGACGCCCTGGCGGCGGGGGGCTGCCGGCTCGTGCACTGCGGCATCGAGAGCGGCTCGCCCGAGCGGCTGGCGCTCCTCGACAAGGTCGGCCGGCTGGAGGACATGGTGGACGGCGTCCACCGGATCCTGGCCCGCGGCATGGAGGTCCTCTGCTTCTTCATCCTGGGGTTCCCCGGGGAGTCCGAGGCGGAGATCGAGAAGACCGTGCGCGTGGCCCTCGACCTGAACCCGACCTACGCCTCCTTTCACCTCTTCACGCCCTATCCCGGCACCGAGTACGCGATGCCCGTCGGGGACGGGCCGCACTTCGTGCCACCGTCCCACCCCGACGCGCTGTCCTTCGAGCGGCTCTCCCGGCTGCGGCGCCGCGCCTACCTGCGCTTCTACCTGCGGCCGCGCTACGTCCTCTCGCGCCTGGGCCGCCGCGACTACCGGTCGCTGTTGCGCCAGGCGCGCCTGCTCGTGAGCCAGGCGGTCTCCTGAATCGGCCCTAGCGCAGGCGGGCCAGCAGCTCGCGCGCGGCGACGTTGTCCGCGTCCAGCAGCAGGGCTTGCCGCGCCTGCTCGCGAGCGCCCTCGAAGTCGCGCCGCAGCCGCCGCCGCTCCCCGTCGGCGGCGATCCGCGCCGCCCATTCCTGGCGGCCGAGGCGAGGGGCGCGCGCGCCGACGCGGCCGAGCCAGGCGGCGTCGTAGAGGGCCAGCGCGACGAGGGCGGCTCCCATGACCCGGGGCGCCCAGCGCGCCCGCGTCCAGGCCTCCGCTCCCAGCCTTCCGGCGAGCAGGAGCGCCGGGAGGAAGCTCAACGAGCCCCACCAGAACGGGTCGAACATCTTCCGGCCATCCACGACGGTCGCCGCCGCGAACACGACCCCGAACACCACCAGCAAGAACCGGGCGGCCTCGTCCCCGCGGCGCCACACCGCGGCCACGGCGGCGAGGTAGAGGGCGCCGGTCGGCCAGAGCGTCGCGTACGCGCTCCCGTCCTGGTAGTCGCGGTCGAGGATGTCGGGACCGAAGAGGCCGCGATACAGCTCGCCGAGGTAGAGGCTGGTGCCCTTCAGCGTCACGCCGAAGGGACCGCGCAGGATGCCCAGCGCGCGGTCCAGATGGGCCCCCTGCCCGTGGCTCCAGGTCCAGGCCATCTCCAGGCCCACCATGGCCAGCGCGGCCAGCAGGCCGAGCCACGGACCGGGGCCGCGCAGGGCACGTCGTCCCCGCTCGCCGGCGAGCATCGCCAGGGCCAGGGCGGGGAGGAGGAGCAACGCCGTCTCCTTCGAGAGGTAGGCGAGGCCGAGGCACAACCCGGCCCCCACGAAGTCGCCCGCGCGTCGCTCTCGCCGAAGGCGACGCTGCTGGCGCGCACCAGGTAGGCGTTCAGCAGGGGATGGTCGGCGGTCCGCGACACGAGATGCAGGGGCTGCGCCATGATCTCGCGGGCGAAGGCCCACACGATTGACTCGTCGAAGGTCAAACCCGCGCGCGCGGCGCCGTACAACCGGAGGCTCAGGCCCAGGAGCACCAGTCCCGGCAGCGCCCACCGGTTCCCTTCCCCCGTCTCACCAGCCGGCACGCGGACGCCAGGATTCGAAGGCCGACAGCAGGGGCCAGGCCGCCCACAGGTTGCGCAGGACCAGGGCGGCGGCCAGGAGCAGCGCGGCGCGACGCCACCGGGCGGAGACCGGCCAGGTCCCGGCGACGGCGACGACGGCCGGGGCCGTCAACAGCGCGAGGTGGCGGGTCTGCCGCCAGTCCACCACGCTGAACACCAGGGCCCCGAGCAGGACCGACGCCGCCGCGGCCCGGGCCTCCGGCCGGCGTCGCCGCAGGGCGAACGCGGTCGCCAGCGCCGCCCACGCCGTGAACACGACCCCGTACCGGGCCACGTACTCGGCCCAGAGCTGCGGGATCGAGGGGTAGAAGCGGGACGCGTCGGCGGCGAAGCGCAGGTCCGCGCCGAGGAACCGCCGCGCCACGTGCTCCCGCACGAAGTCGAAGAGGAACGTCGGCGCGTCCACCGCCAGGCCGTAGGCGAAGAAGGCCGCGGCCCCGGCGAGGCCGCCAACCAGGGGCAGGACCCGCCGCCATCCCAGCGCGGACGGCGCGGCCAGGGCCCAGGCCGCGGGGACCAGGAGGCCCTTCTGATCGACGAGGAACGCCAGGGCCGAGGCCAGCATCACCCGCGGAGGCGGCCGCTCCTGGCCGAGACAGGCGAGGACCACGAGCGAGAGCAGGACCGTGGCGGCGAAGTACGCGCCATGCGCTCCGCGCACCAGCGTCTCCGGGAGCGTGACCAGCAGCGCCGCGAGGACGATGCCGGCCGCCGTCGACGCCGTGAGCGAGGCCGCCAGGGAGGCGAGCAGGCCCGCGGCCACTGCGGCCAGCAGCACGCTGACCTGCCGCGCCGGCCACAGCTGCGGCTCGGACAGGAAGCGCCGCAGGAGCGGCTTCCAGTCGTCGTAATGGGGTCGCCGGGCCAGCGGCGCGCCCGCCGGCGGCTCCACGAGCGGCGCGCGGGCGGCGCTCCGGCCCGCCTCGTCGTAGTAGGCCAGACGCGACAGCCGGCCGGAGAGCGCGAAGGTGCCCGCCTGCCAGAGGTGTAGCAGCGGAGGATGGGCGAAGTAGTACGCGGTGCTGCGGTTGGTGAGCGTCCGGGGCACCTGGCTCGTGGCCAGGGCGTGGGCCGTGGCCTGCATCTCCATGTCCTGGTCCTCGAGCGGCGGAACGACCATGGCCGCGAACCAGAGGAGCGCGGCGGCGGCGGCCACCGCTACCGCGAGGGAAGGCCACGGCACCGCCACCGCCCCGCGGCCGCGGAGAAAAGGCAGCGGCGCGGCGCCGAGGGCGGCCAGGCCCGCGGCCACGGCCAGGGGGCTCGGCCCGCGGCCGACGAGCCGCAGGGCGACGAGGACGACGAGCAGGCAGGCGGTGGAGAGCGCCAGCGCCCACGCGATGCGGCCGGGTCCGCGCGATCCCCGGAGGGCCGACCAGCAGAGGCCGGGGACGAGCGTGACGAGCGCGGCGGCGGCGAGGCCGTTCATGGCCATGAGCGCCGCCGAGCCCGCGCCGGCGGCGCCGCCGATCCCGAAGGCGTACCAGGCGACGAGGTCCGCGCTCACGCGCCGGCTCGCGCTTCCCGCCGGCAGGGGGCGCGCCCGGGCGTCCCCGGATACGAACAGGGCGGCGCGGTCCTCGAGCCCCACGCCGAGCGCGCCCACGAACACCCCGCGGTCACGGTCCGGCTCGGGGACGGCCGCCGGGCCCACGGCGACGCCGTCCACGGCCAGGCTCAGCGAGCGCGCCTCCCCGGGCGGGACGGCCTGGCGCCGGGGACGCAGCGTCAGGACGTGCACGCCCGGCGAGACCCGGCCCAGCGGGGCCGCGGCCACGGTCCAGCCTCCGGGCATGACCAGCGAGCCCCTCGCCTCGTGGTCCAGCTCGAGGTCGATGGTCAACGGCGCGAGGGCCTGAAGCGGCGAGGCCCGCAACGTGACGACCGCCGCGGGCCATCCCCGCGTGGCGAAGGCCACCTCCCCGGCCGGCCCTTCGATCCAGGCGAACGTGCGCCGCCGGCCGTCCTCGAGGAAGGCCTCGTTCACGCTCCACCCGACGCCGAGGGCCCGCGACTGACGGGGAGCGCCGACGTCGATGGACCAGGCTTCGGCCGTCACGGGCACGGCCAGGGACAGGGCCGCCTGCTCTTCGCGCCGCAGGGTGTCCTGGGCTCGCCACGGCGGAACCGGAAGCGCGAAGCCGGTGGCGAGCCAGAGGGCCCAGGCCAACGCCCAGATCCACGCCGGCTTCATGGTCACGGCGCCGCCCACGCGGTCATGGCGAGGGCGCCTGCTGGAGCGCCTGCAGAGCCAGGCCGGCCGGCCGGCAGCGCAGCTCGAGAACGTTCCAGCCGTCTCGCCACCCCGCAGCCGCAGAGAGGTCGACCACGGTCGCGTCCGGCGCCACGTCGATCTCCGCCGGCCGGCCCGCGTTCACCCGCGCCTCGAGCCTGACCGCGGGATGGGGGAACCGCACGCGCAGCCGCGCACCGGCCCGCCCGCCGGCCCGCCGCGGCACCAGCAGGCGCGCCCGCGGGTCCGTTGTGTTGCGGGGATCGAAGTCCTCCATGACCAGCGCGGAGCCCGGGGGCTCGGCGAGGACGATCGTCCCCGGCCAGGCCTCGGCGGCGGCCGGCAGCTCCGGCGGCGGAGATCGCGGGAAGAGGGCGGCCGACGGCGCTCGGACCGGGCGCAGGCGCCAGCGCGCGTAGGCGTCGGGGTCGCGCGTCGCGAGCGTGACCCCGTCGCCCGCGACGGCGATCCAGCCGTCCGCCGCCGCCGGCCCGAGCCGGAACACGCAGCGCGCGCCGCCGCGGTCCAACGCATAGCGGACGAAGGTGTGCTTGCCGACCGCGAACCGCTCCGCCTGGCCGGTGCGGGCGAAGGCGTCGTAGACGACGTCCGCGGCCAGCGAGGCGTCCTCGTAGCCCATGCCGTCGATGCAGGACTCCTGCCCGAGCTCCACCGTCTCGCGGTGGACCGCCGCCGGCGTCGGCCACGACAGGACGAACGCCGCCGCCACCACGGCCACGGCCGCGGCCCGCCGCCAGGGTCCCGACGCCTGCAACGCCGGCGCCGCGAGAAGGAACGGAAAGGGGGCCAGGTAGTGGAGGTTCTTGTAGCTGCTCAGGAGCGCGATCGCCAGGTAGAGCCCCGCGGCGCACAGCAGCGCCCGCGAGGCGGCGGGCAGGCGGCGCCATCCGGCGACGGCGACGAGCGGCAGCGCGCCCGTGAGGAGCAGGAGCTGACCCGCGAACCGTCCGGTGGCGCTGCGCCGGGCCTGGTCCACGAGGTCGTACCAGTACTCGCTGCGCACCTGGCGGATCCAGTCGCGGAGGTCTCCCGTCCACGCGCCGTAGGCGACCGCCGCGGCCGCGGCCAGCGCGGCGCCGCCGCACCAGAGCGCGAACGGCCGCCACCGCCGAGTCTGCAGGCCGAGGCACACGAGCGCGGGCACGGTCAACACGGGCGCCGAGTAAAGGACGCCGGCGGCGAGGAGCAGGGAGCCCACGCCCAGCCATTCCGCTCCCCTCACGACCTCGCTGAAGCCCGCGAGCCAGAGGGCGATCATCAGCGTGTCGGTCGCCGCCGGCTCCGCCAGGTCGGTGAACGGGGGCTCGTAGCCGACGTAGTACGCGTTCCAGAGGACGTACAGGCCGGATATTGCCGCCAGGTAGGCCCACCCGGACCGCCGCGGCCGGGGAACAAGGCCGCCGGCCACGACGGCCGCGATCACGACCGCGGGCACCAGCGGGAGCCGAGCCGCCAGCTCCCCGCGTCCCATCACCGCCATACCCGCCCAGACCAGGTACGAGTTCGTGAGGAACGGGTTCACGGCCGGGGTGCCGAACCGGCCGGGCCCGTCCCAGCGCTCCAGGTCCCAGCGGGGAACGGGGTGGGCCTCCAGGCTCCGCGCGAGCTCGTAGGCCTCGGTGCCGTCCCCGTTGAGCCCCTCGCGGGCGAGCTTGGGCCATGACATCACAGTCAGCGCGACGATTGCGAGCAGACTCCAGCCAAGGACCGCGTCGCGCTGACCTCCGTTCGCCGGTCCGTTGTCCGCCAGTCCGTTGTCCGCCCGTCCGTTGTACTTCCGTCTCATGGCCCTCCCGAGCAGTACGAGCGGCGGGCCGGCCAGCAGTCCAAGCAGGACACGCCGTCCCGGGGCGTGTCCGACCAACATGGCGTGTCCCAGGCCGGTCAAAAGGATGTAGCCCACACCGAGGCCAAGGGCACGTGCGAGAAGGGCAGGACCGCGCAGCGACGCGTTGGTCAGAAACGCCAGCGAGAGACCGGGCACACCCCATCCCAACGACACGCCAAGAGCCAGGGAGGTCCAGGCGAGAAAGGGACCTCCCTGGCTGTGATCGCCAAGTGGCCACGATTCCAACGGCACGAATCCGGAGGCGCGGGAACGAGCTGTGAGATCGGCCAACGCGAAGGCGGCGAGAAGGATGACCGACGCGACCGCGCACGCCCGCGCGACGCCGCCCGAAGGCCTCTCCGGGCCTTCGGCGCCGCCTGCTGCTACCATCTAGGCCGCGACCCGGGCATTCGCGTCGAGATTAGAGCACGGGGGCTCGCCGGAGGCAGCGAAGCGTGCGTGTCCTGTTGACGGCTCACGCCTTCCCTCCGCGATCCACGGCCGGCGTCGAGGTCTATACGCTGCGGCTGGCGGACGCCCTGCGCGCCCGCGGCCACGACGTCCTGGTCCTGGCCGCCGCCCACGACCTCTCCGCTCGGCCGTACGCCACCCGCCGGCGCCGGCACGAGGGCGTGGACGTCGTCGAGATCGTCAACGTCCACCACCGGGGGACGCTCGAGGCCACCTACGACGACCCCGAGATCGACCGGACGGCCGCCGAGACATTGGATGCCTTCGCGCCGGACGCCGTCCATGCGCAGCACCTGCTGAACCTCTCGGTCGGGCTCATGGCGGCCGCGCAGCGCGGCGGCGCCAGGACCCTCCTCACGCTGCACGATTATTGGCTGAGCTGCCCCCGCGACGGCCTTCGCATGAGGGCGGACGGGGCGCTGTGCGCGGCCATGGACCACCGCACCTGCGCGGCCTGCCTCGCCGACAGCCCTTACCTCGTCCCTCCGCTGCAGCGCGGCCTGTCGGCGGTGGCGCGGGAGGCCGGGCTGGGGCGGCAGCTCCACAGGCTCCACGCGCTCGCCCCCGGCGTCGTCGAGAAGGGCCTGGCCCTGGCGCGGCGGGTCGGACCCGCGCGCGAGGCGACCCTGGCCGGGGGAATGGACCGGCGCGCGGACCGGCTGCGCGCGCTGGGAGGCGACGTGGACCTGTTCCTCGCCCCCACGGCGTTCGCGCGTGACCGCGCGCTGGAGTTCGGCCTGGACCCCGCGAAGGTGCAGGTCCGGGAGCTGGGGGCGGTCCTCGGCCCGGCCTTGCCTCGTCAGGCGAAGGCGCGCCGCCGCCTCGGCTTCGTGGGGACCCTCGCCCCGCACAAGGGCGTGGACGTCCTCCTCCGCGCGTTCCGCGCCCTCGACGGCGGCGACCTGACGCTCGACCTCCACGGAAGCCTGACGACACACCCCGCGCACGTCGCCGACCTGCGGCGCGCGGCGGAAGGCGACGCGCGCATCCGCTTCCGGGGCCCCTTCGCGGAGGGCGAGCAGCCACGGGTGCTGTCCACGATCGACGTCCTGGTCCTCCCGTCGGTGTGGTGGGAGAACAGCCCGCTGACCGTCCTCGAGGCCCTCGCCGCCGGGATACCGGTGATCGCCTCCCGCATCGGGGGTCTGCCGGAGATCGTCGCCCACGGCGACACCGGCCTCCTCGTCCCCCCGGCCGACCCCGGCGCCCTGCGGCAGGCCCTCGAGGACGTCACCTCGGGCCGCCGGCTGAGCGGGGGGAGGGACCCCGTCCCTCTCCTCACGGCGGCGGACGGCGCGCGGGAGCTGGAGGGGCTGTACGTGTCGCCGGCGCCGGTTGGACGGCACCCCGCGCGGGTCTAACATTCAGCAGCCATGACGCCTGCGGCCCCCGGATCCCTGCCCCGGGCCACCGTCGTGATCCTGGTCAAGGACGGGGCCCCCTACCTCCCGGCGTTGATGGCCAGCCTGGACAGGCAGCAGCTCGAGGGTGGCCTGGAGGTGCTGGCCATCGACAGCGGCTCCGCCGACGGCTCCGTCGACATCCTGGAGGCCCGCCGCGCCCGGGTCCTCCGGGTCCCGCCGGCGTCGTTCGACCACGGCGGCACCCGGAACCTCGGGGTGAGGCACGCTCGGGGCGCCGTCGTCGTCTTCCTGAGCCAGGACGCGCTGCCCGCGGACGCGCGGTTCGTCCGGACGCTGGTCGAGGCGCTGGAGGCCGACCCCCGGCTGGCCGGGGTCTTCGCCCGCCAGGTGCCGCGAGCGGAGGCCGACCCGCTGACGCGCCGCGACCTGGCGGCGTGGGTCGCGGCCCGGACCGAGGCGCGCGCGGTGTTCCTTCCGGGGCCCGCGGGGCTCGCGGACCTGGGCCCGCTGGAGCGTCACCGCCTGCTGGCCTTCGACGACGTGGCCTCGGCGGTGCGCCGGGACGCGCTGCTGGCCCACCCCTTCGCGGAGACGCGGTTCGGCGAGGACGTCGAGTGGGCGCAGCGCGTCCTGCATCTCGGCTTCGGCATCGGCTACGTCCCCGAGGCCATGGTCGTCCACTCGCACTCCCGGACGGCGCGGCGCCTGTTCCGCCGGAACTACCTCGGCCACCGCGTGCTGCATCGCCTCTTCGGCCTGCGGACGATACCCGACGTCCCGCACCTGTTGCGGGCCTCGGCGGGGGCCGTCGCCTCCGACCTGGCCACGCTCGCGCGGGAGGGGGCGAGCGCCTCCGCGTGGCTGGCGGCGCCGGCCCAGGCGCTGGCGGCGAGCTACGGCCAGTACCGGGGCGCGCGGGACGAGGCCCTTGGCCGGCCCTACCCGGACTGGGCATGAGGCTGATGCTCGTCCACCAGGGCTACCCGCCCGAGGCCCTCGGGGGGTCGGAGATCTACACCGAGTCGCTGGCCCGCCGCCTCGCCCGCGACCACCAGGTGACGGTGCTGTACCGCTCCGCGGATCCGGCCCGCGGCGATTACGAGATCACCGAGTCCTCGCGCGACTGGGTCCGGACTCTGTCCTTGAACACGCCGCGCTGGTCGGAGGCGGGCTTCACGGCCTATCGCGACCCGCGCGCGGCCTCCGCGGTTTCCGCCGTCATCGAGGCCGCCCGGCCCGACGTGGTCCACGTCGGCCATCTCAATGGCCTTTCCACCGGCGTCGTATTCGAGGCGCGCCGGCTCGGCGCGGCCGTGGTCCTCACGCTGCACGACTTCGGCACGCTGTGCGCGCTCGGCCAGCTCGTGAACCTGGACCTCGAGGTGTGCCCCGGGCCCACACCGCGGCGTTGTCTGGGATGCGTCGGCGGCCAGGCCGCCCTGCCCGTCCCCCGGCTCTCCGCCGCCGCGCGGGCCATCCCGTGGGCGCAGCCGCTGGCCCGGAAGGTCGCGCGGCTCGGCGGGGCGGGCGAGGCCCGGGTCGACCGGCGCCTCCAGGAGATGCGCGAGGTCCTCCGCCAGGCGGACATGCTGATCGCGCCGTCGCGCTTCATGCGGGACCGCATGGAGTCCCTGGGCGTGGGCGGCATTCGAGTCTTGCCGTTGGGTCATGATCCCGTCCCGCCCACGCCCCGCCGGTCGGATCCTGACGGCCGTCTCAGGATCGGTCTCATTGGCTCGCTCGTCCCGTCCAAGGGTGTCCACGTCCTGGCCCGCGCCTTCCGCGATCTCGCGGACCCCCGGATGAGCCTGCGGCTGCACGGCGCTTTCGCGCCGTACCACGGCGACACCGGATACGAGGCACGGCTGCGGGCGATCCTCGGCCCCGTAGCCGACGACGCGTTGCGCGGCCCGTTCCCCCGCGCGCGGCTGGGCGAGGTCCTGGCCGAGCTGGACGTCGTGGTGGTCCCCTCGATCTGGGAGGAGAACGCGCCGCTCGTGGTGCAGGAGGCCTTCCTCGCCCGCGTCCCGGTCGTGGTGAGCGGCCACGGCGGGCTGGCCGAGGCCGCCCGGCACGAGGTGGACGGCCTGCACTTCCGGCCCGGCGATCCCGCGGACCTCGCCCGAGCGCTGCGGAGGCTGGCGGACGATCCCGCGCTGCGCGCCCGGCTCGCGGCCCAGGCGCCGGCGGTCCCCACCATGGACGAGCACGTCCGCGGCCTGCTCGCCCTGTACTCCGAGGCGAGGGCGCGCTACGCGGCGCGCCCGGGCCGTGTGGGAGTCGTGGTCCTCGACCGGGGCCGGCCCGAGGACGCGGCGGTTGCGGCGCGGTCGGCCCTCGATCCCGTGTTCCGGCCGCGGGTGCTGGTCGTGGAGAACGGGCCGGGGCCGGCGCCCGCCGTTCCGGCCGAGATCGCCGTCCTCCGCCTCGGCGAGAACCGCGGCTATGCCGGCGGCATGAACGCGGGGATCGAGTGGCTGCGGCGGGAGGGATGCGACCGCTTCCTCCTCCTCAACAACGACGCGGTCCTCGAGGCGGGCAGCCTGCGCCGGCTGGCGGAAGCCCTGGACGATCCCGGGCTGGCCGCGGTGGGCCCGGTGGTCCTGCGCGCCGCCGACGGGCGGGTCGAGTCCATGGGCGTGCGTCTCGACGCACGTTGGGGCTGGTCGCGGCTGGAGGGCCACGGCCGCCGCGCCGGCAGCGCGCACGGGCGGCTGCCCGTGCAGTCGCTCTCGGGCGCCGCGTTGATGGTCCGGGCCGACGCTTTGGACCGCGTGGGTCCCCTCGACGAGGCCTATTTCCATTCCTTCGAGGACACGGACTGGTGCGGGAGGGCCCGGGCCGCGGGGTATGCCGTGGCCCTGGTGCGGGACGCCGTCGCGCGTCACGACGGCGGCCGCACCCTGGGTGGACGCTCCGCGGACCGCCTGTACTACGCCGCCCGCAACCACCTCCGCGCCGCGGAGCGGCTGGCGCCCCTGCGCGGCGCGCGGCGGTGGATCCGCCGGGGGGCCATCGTGTCGATGAACGTGGCCCACGCCCTGCGCCAGCGGACGGTGCCGCGGATGGACGCCGTGCGGGCGGTGCTCGTGGGCTCGCGCGACTTCGCGCGGGGGCGGTTCGGCCCCCGGAACGGTGTCGCTTGAGCGGGCCGCGGCCGGTGCTGGTGGTGATCCCGTGCTGGAACGAGGCGAGGAACCTCGGCGAGGTCGTGCGCGGGCTGCGCGCCGCGCGCGGCGGGGACGACATCGTCGTGGTGGACGACGGCTCCACCGACGGCACGGCCGCGGTGGCGCGCGAGCTGGGGTGCCGGGTGGTGGAGCTGCCCCTGCACCTCGGCTACGGGGCCGCCGTGCAGGCGGGGGTCAAGTACGGGCTGCGCCGGCGCCACGCGGCGGTGGTGACCTTCGACGGCGACGGGCAGCACGACCCCGCCGACATCGCGCCGCTGCTCGCGGCCGTCGCGGACGGCGCGGACCTGGCCCTGGGCTCGCGGTTCCTGGCCGACGGAAGCTACCGCGGCGGGCTCGACCGCCGCGTCGGCCGCGCCCTCTTCTCGGTGCTCTCGCGCGCGCTCACCGGCCTGGCCCTCACCGATCCCACGTCCGGCCTCAAGGCCCTGGGCGCCCGCGGGCAGGCCCTCTTCGCCCTGGCCCGGTTCCCCGACCGCTTCCCCGACGCGGACGCCCTCGTCCTGGCCCGGCGCTCGCGGCTCGTGGTGGCCGAGCGTCCGGCCCACATGCGGCCCTCGCTGAACCGGGCGAGCATGCACGGGGGGACGCGGGCGGTCACCTACACCTTCAACATGCTGATGTCGCTGCTCGTGGCCGCCCTGGGCCGCGAAGCCGACCTGAGGGGGTGACGCGTGCCCATCCGGCAGAAGGTCTTCTTCCTCACGATCGCCGTGATGCTCCTCCTGGTGATCCTGGAGCTCGTGCGCCGGCGGCGGCTGCGGGTGGAGTATTCCTGGCTCTGGCTGGCCTCCGGCATGACCATCGTGCTGCTGATCCTGCGCTACGACCTCCTGCTCTGGCTCACCGACCTGGTGGGCGCCGTCATCCCCACCTCGACGCTGTTCTTCTTCTGCATCCTCTACCTCGCCCTGCTCAGCCTCAACTACTCCGTGCGGCTCTCCGCGCTGACCCGGCAGGTGAAGGAGCTGGCCCAGGAGGTCGCCCTGTTACGCGCGGACCACGAGGAGGACCGCACCCGGGCGTGACCCCCGTGGCCCCGTCCGCTACAATGGCACGCTTTCCGCTAGATCCCCGGGCCCGCGCGCCCGCGCGAGGGAGGTCCGCAATGCCGGGCGATGTCAGGAGCGTAGCCCTCAACCTCACGGGCAAGGAGCTGATCTTCCTGCAGAAGGTCACGCGCCAGGAGTACCACTTCATCACGGACGAGGAGCAGGAGGCGCGCCTGCGCCTCCGCGATAAGCTCCTGGAGGGCTTCTTCGACCAGAGCGAGAACCGCATCGTCTTGAACCTGACCCGCGACGAGCTGCTCTTCCTCATCAAGCTGGCGCGCGAGAACTACTCCTTCATCGTCCGCATCGAGAAGGAGGCGCGCCTGGCCCTCGCCGCCAAGCTGCACAAGACCGCCGAGTCGGTCTTCGGCATCAGCAGCCGGGAGGAGTAGCTGGCGCGGAGCGCCGGTGGGAAGGCGGGGGGCCGCGCCGCCCCTCCGCGCGTCCGCCTCGACTACACGGGCTGTCTCCAGGAGCGCGTGGGGCGCGCCGGCTTCACCCGGCCGGAGCTCGCCGCGGCCTGCGCGCGGGCCGAGCGGGGCATCGCCCGGCTGCGGCGGATGCTGGACGCCGGCGGCCAGGGCTTCGACGCGATCCTCGACGACCGCGCGGCCGTCTCTGCCGCTGTCCGCGAGGGCCGCCGCCTGGCGCGCCTGGCCGACACGCTCGTCCTCGACGGCATCGGCGGCTCCGCGCTCGGTCCGCTGGCCCTGCAGACCGCGCTGCGCCCGAGACGGCGGCGTCTGGTGGTCCTGGACAACGTGGACCCCGACGGCGTGCGCGCGCGCCTCATGGGGCTCGACCCCGCGCGCACCGCGGTCAACGTGGTCACCAAGTCGGGGAGCACCGCGGAGACCATGGCCAACCTCCTGGTCCTCCTGGAGTGGATGGAGCGGGGTCTGGGGTCCCGCCACGTCCGGCGGTGGACCGCCACCACCGACCCGGAGAAGGGCGACCTCCTGGTCCTGGCCCGCCGCCTCGGCGTCTCCACCCTGGAGATCCCGCCCAACGTCGGCGGGCGCTTCTCGATCCTGACCGCGGTCGGCCTCCTGCCCGCGGCCTTCCTGGGTCTGGACACGGACGCGCTCCTGGAGGGCGCGCGGGCCATGCGCCGCCACTGCTGGTCGGCGGCGCCCGAGCGCAACGTCGGGGTGGTGGGCGCGGTGCTGCTCCACGGGATGGCGACGCGCCGCGGCCGCAACATCCAGGTGGTGATGCCGTACGCCGACGCCTTGATCCACCTGGCGGACTGGTACCGGCAGCTGTGGGCCGAGAGCCTGGGCAAGCGCCGCGACCGCCGGGGCCGGGTCGTGGAGACGGGGCAGACGCCCGTCACGTCGCTGGGGGCCACGGACCAGCACTCCCAGGTCCAGCTCTACATGGAGGGGCCCCGCGACAAGGTGGTCACGTTCCTCGAGGTCCTGGCCGTGAGCCGCGACGTGCGGATCCCGCGCCGTCACCAGGACCTCGACTCGCTCGGCTACCTGGGCGGGCGCACGCTCGGGGAGCTGATCGCCGCGGAGAAGCGCGGCACCGAGGTCGCCTTCACCGCCGCCGGCCGTCCCAACCTCACCTATCTCCTTCCGCGGGTCTCTGCCCACGTCGTGGGGCAGCTCCTCTACCTCTTCGAGTTCCAGACCGCGCTGTCGGGCGAGCTGTACGGCATCGACGCCTTCGACCAGCCGGGCGTGGAGGCGGGCAAGCTGGCGGCGTACGCCCTCATGGGCCGCAAGGGCCACGAGAAAGACGCTGCGCGCTTGAAGAGAGAGCTGGCCCGCCGCCGCGCCGTCATCTGACACCGGCCAGAAGCGGCGGTTATCCTGGGCCGTGCGCTCCCTGATCGTCGGCACCGCGGGCCACATCGACCACGGCAAGAGCGCGCTCGTGCGGGCCCTCACCGGGACCGATCCGGACCGGCTCAAGGAGGAGAAGGAGCGCGGGATCACGATCGACCTGGGCTTCGCCCACATGGACCTGGGCGGCGGCCGGGTGGCCTCCTTCATCGACGTCCCGGGCCACGAGCGGTTCGTCCGCAACATGCTGGCCGGCGCTCACGGCATCGACGCCTTCCTGTTGACCATCGCCGCCGACGAGTCCGTGATGCCCCAGACCCGCGAGCACTTCCACATCTGCCGCCTCCTCGGCATCCCGCAGGGGCTGGTGGTGCTCACCAAGTGCGACCTGGCCGACGAGGAGATGCAGGCCCTGGCCGAGGTCGAGGCCCGCGAGCTCGTGGAGGGCTCGTTCCTCGAGGGCGCGCCCGTGCTGCGGGTCTCGGCCGTTACCGGGGAAGGCCTGCCCGCGCTGCGCGCCGCCCTCGCCTCCCTGGCCGCGGCGCCGCCGCCCCGGCCCGCGGCGGGGCTGCTGCGGCTCCCGCTGGACCGCGCCTTCACGATGCGGGGGTTCGGCACCGTCGTCACGGGCACGCTCGTCTCGGGCGCCCTCGCCGCCGGCGAGGAGGTCGAGGTGCTCCCGTCCGGCAAGCGGGCGCGTGTGCGGGGACTGCACGTCCACGGGGCGGCCGTCCGCCGCGTGGAGGCGGGCAACCGGGCGGCCGTGAACCTGGCCGGCCTGGACGTGGAGGACCTCGCACGGGGAGACGTGCTGGCGCGGCCGGGTACGCTCCGCCCGACGTCGATCGTGGACGCCGAGCTCACCTTGCTGCCCGGCGAGCGGCCGCTCAAGGACCAGGCCCGCCTGCGGGTCCATGTCGGGAGCGGCGAGTACCTCGCGCGCGTGCGCCTCCTCGACCGGAGCGCCCTGGCCCCGGGGGCGGCGGCCCCGGTGCAGCTCCGGCTCGAGCGGCCGGCGGTGGCGGGGCGGGGCGACCGCCTGATCGTGCGCTCGTACTCGCCGGCCGCCACCATCGGCGGCGCCGTCGTGGTGGATCCGCTGGCCCCCAAGCAGCGCCGGCGGGACGCGGCGTCGCGCGCGTCGCGGCAGGCCCTGGGCCGGGCGGACACCGTCCGGGCCGCCGTCCTCCTCGTCGAGGAAGCCGGCACGGCGGGGATCGATGCGCCCGGGCTGGCCGCCCGGGTGACGGAGCCGCTCGGGGCGCTGATGGCGAGCCTGGCGGCGGACCCTTCGGTCGTCGCGCTCGGGAAGGACCCGCCCTGGCTCCTCTCTCGCGCCGCGGTCGACGCGCTGGCCCGCTCGGCGCGCGAGGCCCTGGGCCGCTACCACGACGACCAGCCCCTGAAGGCGGCGATGCCGCGCGAGGAGCTGCGCCGCCGGGCGTTCGCGTCCGCGCCGCCCGGCGCCTTCGATCACGTCCTGGCGGCCATGGCGGAGACGGGGGAGGTCCGGCTCTTCCCCGACGGCGTGGCCTTGGCGCGCCACGAGGTTCGTCTGAGCCCCGAGGAGGAGGCCGCCCGGCGCGCGCTCCTCGAGGCCGCCCGAGCGGCGGGGCTTTCGGGCCTCGATCCGTCGCGGGGCGGGCCGGCCGGGCTCGAACCGCGGCTGCGCGAGCGCGTGTCCCGCGTCCTGGTCGCGGAGGGCGCGCTGCGCCGCGTGGGCGA
>Ga0214472_10002560_pt1 | contig 19496 bp, 16 predicted proteins | sample RVTome_6_FD_207662 | JGI IMG/M metagenome (GOLD analysis project Ga0214472, IMG submission 207662) | Soil microbial communities from uranium-contaminated site in the Upper Colorado River Basin, Wyoming, United States - RVT140D175 | ecosystem: Environmental > Terrestrial > Soil > Contaminated >...
CCTGGTAGTCCTCGATCAGTGTGATCTTCATCCATTTTCCCGCTTCGCCGAACATCAGGTGTGCATGAGCGAATAATGTTCCCTGACCAAGTGCTTCACGCAGTGCACCTAATGTTACAAGCACGGCGGTAAAACCCAAGCCCATGGTGAAACCATCGACAAACGAGGGGCCGACTGCATTTTTTGATGCAAAGGCCTCGGCACGGGCAATGATCGCACAGTTGGTGACAATCAATGGAATGAAGATACCGAGAATATTATATAGTTCATGGAAGAAGGCATTCATGGCAAGTTCGATCGCTGTGACAAATGAGGCGATGACGAGCACGAAAGCCGGAATTCGAATCTCGGGACGTACCGAGTGCCGAATCAATGAAACCGTTACATTGGATAGCACCAGGGTCAATAACGTTGCAAGACCCAACCCCAGGCCATTAATGACCGTATTGGTGACCGCCAGCAATGGACAAAGTCCGAGAATCTGTACCAGTGCCGGATTATTATTCCATAAACCGTCGCGGGCGATGCTTGCGTAACTAGCTTGAGTCATGGTGTGCACCTGATGTGTCGTTGCTGTTGATAAACAGTTCATCTCTGTGGGTTTCGAAGTATTGTAAACTGTTATATACAGCCTTGACTACCGCGCGAGGCGTGATAGTGGCGCCGGTGAATTGGTCAAATTCTCCACCGTCGCGCTTTACATGCCAGCCCAGTTCGTCCGGGTTGGTCAGCGAGTGACCGCGAAAGTCATCTACCCAGTCCGATTTTTCACTATCGATCGCATCGCCCAGGCCCGGTGTTTCACGGTGTGAAATGACTCTTACACCAAAAATATCCCCTTGATAACTGATTGCCACCAGTAATTTGATAGCGCCACTGTAACCGTCCGGGGCAATCGGGGTGAGGATGGCGGCAACGGGCCTGCCATCTTGCCGTGCCCGGTATACCGTCACGGGTTTATCGGTACCAAGCAGTTCTTTCGATATTACAGTGATGGTATCCGAGGGCAGGTCATTATCATGCAAAGCAGGGGGGACAATGGCGTGGAGACTGCGTAACAGCGCCTCGCGTTCGTTAATAGCGATCTGTTCTTTCGTTTTATCAAAGGTGTATGCGACCATACCGGTGCCAACAACGGCGAAAATGCAAAGCATGATGGCTGTAAACAGCATGTACCGGATGATCATTTATGGCCGAATACGCGTGGTTTGAAGTAATAATCAATGACAGGCACTGTCATATTCATCAATAACACGGCGAAGGCGACGGCATCCGGGTATCCTCCCCAGGTGCGGATGACATAGGTCAGGATACCGATGCCTGTGGCGTAGACCAGTCTTCCTCGAGGTGTGGTAGCAGCCGTAACAGGGTCGGTTGCAATGAAAAATGCGCCAATCATCGCCGCCCCGCTAAACAGATGAAATAATGGTGAAGCATATTGGTCGGGATCGATCAAATAGAAAATGAAAGCCATGGCCGACAAGGATCCAAGCATGGCGGCAGGGATATGCCAGCTAATGACCTTTTTATAGATTAACCACAGACCACCGATCAGGAATCCGCCACCGATCCATTCCCAGCCGAGACCACCTATATTGCCGAATATCGGGCTGACACTGAGAATTTCACTGAATTCCGTATTGATACCCAGCTGTTCCCTGATTTCGCCCACCGTATTGCCCAAGCCAAGATGGGTTTTGAGAGAATCAAGAGGCGTCGCTTCGGTCAGGGCATCGAATGTGATGCCCGTTGGCAGTTGATGACTGAAAATGAAAATCAAGGTGTCGATAAATCCAAGGTGATATTCGCTTGTTGAAATAGGGGGTAGCCAAATAGTCATTTCCTTCGGAAATGAGATCAGCAACATCACATATCCCACCATGGCGGGATTAAACGGGTTATAACCGAGCCCGCCATAGAGGTGTTTTGCGACAATAATGGCGAAGGCGCTACCTATCAGTGTAACCCACCAGGGCGCCAGAGGCGGGATAGCCAAAGCCAATAGTGTTGCCGTTACTATCGCGCTGCCATCCGTTACAAAAGGTGTAATAGGTGACTTGCGGGATCCCAGTACTGCCGCTTCGCAGATCAACGCGACGCTGATGGCAAGGCATATATTGATCACGACACCCCAGCCGAAGAACCACACATAGGCTGCGAGCCCGGGTATCAAGGCATATAAGACGCGCAACATGACTTTTGTAACCGACTCAGGCATGCGGTTGTGCGGAGATGTTGGCGTGCTAAGCGGCATGGTTTATTATTTATTAGAATAACGTGACATTACTAAGCGCGTTATTGTACATCCACGACTGTATCGAATCCCTTCATAATTTCACAATTTATGGTTGAATGGTAACGATAATGTTATTCAGCGGTATTTTCGGCATTTTTTTCGTTGCCGGTCTTTGCGATTTCCTGTTTGGACTGAACACGTTCCATAGCGGCCTTGATTTCTGTCTGGGTAGCGTCGTGTGTATCAGATTCATTACCGGTTTTTAATGCCGCCTTCTTCTTGCTGCGTCGTGTTTCCCGTTCGGCCTTTTCCGTTTCCAGGCGTTGATTGCGGAATTCAAAACGTTGTCTTGCAATGTCTGATTTTTCCCTTTCACGTTCCTTGATCCAGATTTCCCCTTTGGCGAAGCGGTAATATTGCACGAGTGGAATATTACTGGGGCAGACATATGAGCAGCATCCACATTCGATGCAGTCAAACAGATTATACTCCTGTACCTTGTCCAGTTCCTTGTGCTTGGCGTACCAATATAGCTGCTGCGGCAAGAGGCTGACAGGACAGGCATCGGCGCATGCGCCACAACGAATACAGGGCATAACCGGGCGTGGTTGCGGCAGGTCCGCCCTGGTTGCGGCGATAATACAGTTGGTGGTTTTTATTACCGGCAGATGCGTGTCATGCAGGGCAAAACCCATCATCGGGCCGCCCATGATGAGTCTGTCAAGGTGATCAATATCACCGCCACATTGTTCGATCAGTTCACTCATCGATGTGCCAAACAGCACTTCCATATTGCGTGGCTCCTTAACACCGCTGCCGGTAACCGTGATAAAGCGTGATATCAGCGGTTCACCGTGATGAATGGCGCGATGAACGGCCGCAGCCGTTCCGACGTTCTGGCATACGACGCCTACATGAATGGCCAACCCGTTGCTGGGCACCTCTTGACCGGTCAGTACCTGTACTAATTGTTTCTCGCTGCCTTCGGGATAGATCGTCGGGACGTGTTTAACAGTAACGCCTTGTTCATTCCTGGTTGCGGCTACCATGGCCTCATAGGCCTCCGGTTTATTATCTTCGATAGCGATAACACATTCTTCGGCCTGCAGGGCATGCAGTATAATGCGCATTCCGGAAACGATTTCATCCGCGCGTTCGCGCATCAACATATCATCGCAAGTGATATAAGGTTCGCATTCAACGCCGTTCAATATCAGCGTCTTGACAGACTTGTGGGAGCTCGGGTTGAGTTTTATATACGTTGGAAACCCCGCCCCACCCAGACCAACGATGCCGGCCTCACGGACGATGTTGCGCAGCGCGCTGGGATCGAGAGATGTGTAATCGGCGACGGCCTGGGATGCTACCCAACGATCCTCACCATCTGATTCGATTACTATCGAAAGTGCACTCAAACCCGATGGATGAGGGATAGGTTTTTGAGCCACATCCAGCACAGTGCCCGATGTTGGCGCATGCACAGGGGCGCTGACATAACCGCTTGCCCGTGCAATCATTTGACCTTTGAGTACCTTATCGCCGGGTTTGACGATAGGCTCGGCAAGTTCACCGATGTGTTGATTCAGCGGTAATGTCAGCCGTTTTGGCAGGCGTGCGGTCTGCACCGGATGGCGTGTCGATAGCGCCTTGTGTTGTTCGGGATGCACACCGCCATGAAACCTCCATAGTTGTTCCATTATGCAGGTTTCTCCGTGATTGCGAAAACAGGATACGGCCATTTCCATGTCGATACATCCTGTTTTACCGTTACCATGTCGATGCAGTCCACGGGACAAGGAGGAATGCAAAGTTCACAGCCGGTACATTCTTCCGCAATCACCGTGTGCATTTGCTTTGGCGCGCCGAGGATTGCATCCACCGGGCAGGCCTGGATGCACAAGGTACAACCGATGCAGACAGGTTCATCGATAACGGCGACCATCTTGGGTTTAATGACGCCGTGTTCGGGATTCAGCGGTTTCGGGTCGCGATCGAGCAGGTCCGCCAATGCTTGTATAGTTGTTTCACCGCCCGGTGGGCATTGATTGATATCGGCTTCACCTTTGGCAATGGCCGTTGCATAAGGACGGCAACCGGGATAGGTGCATTGACCGCATTGTGTCTGGGGAAGCAGGGCATCAATTTGATCGACCAGCGGATCACCCTGGATCTTAAAACGGATGGCCGCAAAACCCAGCAACAGGCCGAACGCAATTCCAAGTACGCTCAATGCGAGCACGGCGGTAAGCATAGATTAACCTCTGACCAGACCGGAGAATCCCATGAAGGCCAGTGACATAAGACCGGCGGTAATCAAAGCGATGGCCGGACCCCGGAATGCAACGGGCACATCGGCTGCAACAATACGTTCACGCATGGCGGCAAAAAGGATAAGTATCATGGAAAAGCCGACAGCAGCGCCAAAACCATAAACAGCAGATTGCAGAAAACCAAATTCCTGCTGGACATTAAGCAAGGCTACACCCAAAACGGCGCAGTTGGTGGTGATCAAGGGCAAAAAGATGCCCAATACCTTATATAACAGCGGGCTTGTCTTGTGGATTACCATTTCAGTAAATTGCACGACCACGGCAATGACCAGAATAAACGTAATGGTGCGCAGATATTCCAGGCCCAGGGGCGCCAGTAAATAGGTGTTGGCGAGATAGCTGCACACCGATGACATGGTCAACACAAATGTGGTGGCGAGTGCCATGCCGGTTGCAGTCTCAAGCTTGCGCGATACTCCCATAAACGGGCACAGGCCAAGGAATTTTGTCAGGACAAAATTATTGACCAAAACAGTACTGACCAGGATGAGGATATATTCAGTCACGTTGTAGAACTACAAGTTAGAAAGACTTACAAGCATAACAAACCATTATACACGCTGAAATACTGAATTCAGCGTGTGGCGACTTAAAATTACCTATACTTTTCAAGGTTAAGGCAACGAGTTCATGCTGATTGTTGCTGGCAACCTGAAATTCGCTGCTTGATACTTAAAACTTGTTACTTGTCACCAGGTTATTTGACTCTCATACCAGGCTGGGCGCCTGATTCAGGTTGAATCAACCACAGTTCCTTACCGCCGGGGCCGGCCGCCAGCACCATGCCTTCCGAAACACCAAAGCGCATCTTGCGCGGCGCAAGGTTTGCTACGATCACGGTAAGCCTTCCTTCCAGTTCTTCGGGGGAGTATTTTGACTTGATGCCCGCGAACACATTGCGGGTATCGCCGCCGATATCCAGTGTCAGGCGTAACAGTTTGTCGGCACCCTCCACATGTTCGGCCTTTTCGATACGCGCAACACGTAAATCGATCTTCGCAAAATCATCATATTGAATAGTTTCGGCGACCGGTTCATGAGTATGTTGCTGCATCTCACCATGGCGGGCGGGGGAATGTGTTGCCGCTTCAGGGGCCGGGGGCTCTTTAAGGCTGGGGTTGCTTTCTTCTATCATAGCGGTTACCTGTTTTTCCTCGATACGTTGTGCAAGGTGTTGGTAGGGGTTTATAACATGATCTTTTAAAACGCGTTCGGCATCGTTCCACTGCAATGGTTCGATGTTTAAAAATGTTTCAACCTTTTCAGCCAGCTTGGGCATGATGGGCTTAAGATAAAGCGTCAATATGCGGAAGGCATTGATCCCGGAACTGCATACCTGGTGCAGACGTTCAATTTGGGTTGGATCTTTCGCCAATTCCCACGGTTTATAGTCATTGATATATTCATTGGCGATATCGGCGAGGGCCATGATCTCGCGCACGGCTTCGCCGAGCTGTCTCTTTTCATAGAGATAGGCAATGGCCTCGACTTTTTCCTGAAGTTGCCGCAGCAGTTTATTGTCGGCATCCGTCATGGTATCGCCTAAACGGCCATGAAAGCGTTTTGAAAGGAAACCCGCGCAGCGGCTGGCGATATTAATATACTTGCCGATCAGGTTACTGTTGACACGGGCGATGAAGTCATCAAAGTTCAGGTCGATATCTTCAATACGATCCGAGAGTTTGGCGGCAAAGTAATAACGCAGATATTCGGGTTCAAGGTATTTCAGATAGGTACGTGCCGTGATAAAGGTGCCGCGGGATTTGGACATCTTCTGGCCATTGATCGTCAAAAAACCATGTACAAAGATACTGTCCGGCGTCCGGTAACCGGCGAAGTGCAGTGTTGCCGGCCAGAACAGCGCATGAAAATAAAGGATATCTTTGCCTATAAAGTGATACAGTTCCGCTTGACTGTCCTTGTTCCAGAACGTGTCAAAATCGAGTTCGTGACGAATGCAATAGTTTTTAAAGCTTGCCATGTAACCGATCGGTGCATCCAGCCACACATAAAGGTATTTGCCAGGCGCATCAGGTATTTCAAAACCGAAGTAAGGGGCGTCCCGTGAGATATCCCAGTCCTTAAGCCCGGCCTCGAACCATTCACCGATTTTATTCAATGCCTGCGGTTGCAGCGGAGACAGTTCCCCTTGATGTTCACAGTGGCCCTGGATCCAGTCTTTTAAAAATGCCTCACATTTTCCCAGCTTGAAGAAATGATGTTCAGATTCTTTTTTGACGGGGCTGGCGCCGGTAACAGCCGAGACCGGATTGATCAATTCGGTCGGAGTGTAGGTTGCGCCGCATACCTCGCAGGCATCGCCGTATTGATCCTGGGCGTGACAGCGCGGACATTCACCTTTTATAAAACGGTCCGGCAGGAACATCTCTTTTACCGGATCATAAAATTGCTCGATAGTCCGTAACTCGATGAGTCCGGCGTTTTTCAAGCGGGTATAAATGCCCTGAGAAAGCTCGCGGTTTTCATCAGAGTTGGTTGAATAGTAATTATCGAATGCGATATGAAAATCACTGAAATCGGCAAGATGTTCGCCGTGCATGCGGTCGATCAATGCCTCGGGCGGGATGCCTTCCTGCTCGGCACGCAGCATCACCGGCGTACCGTGGGTGTCGTCGGCACAGATGTAATAACACTCATTGCCGCGCATTTTCTGGAATCGTACCCAGATATCCGTCTGGATATACTCCACCAGGTGACCAAGGTGAATAGCCCCATTGGCATAAGGGAGGGCGCTGGTTACCAGAATTTTGCGTAAGTCCAGGTCAGGCATCATTCGTATTACCATATAACATAAGTGGTTGATTATAGTCTACCCGGTGCAATAATGTTGATCACCTTGATATGAACCTAGCCCCAAAATTGCTGTGCTTGGCGATACTTCGTTAATAACGAACTCAAAATGCTTATTTACTAAATGTGTGAACCGCGCTTTTTCGTTCATTATTGCCTCGTCTCACCTGTGTGCGCTAATTTTGAGATCGGTGCATAAGATTTTAGTGTAAAATAACAATCTTTATCTGATGAACAGCCAAAACTGTAAAGTGGAGTATAAAATGCCGGGTGTATCTCAATTACAAGTAGAGGTGGTCTTGAGGAATTATCAGGATCCTTATATGAATAAGGATCTGATAGCGGCGGGCGCGGTCAAGAATATTGCCGTTAATGACGGTCATGTCAACGTCGATGTTGTATTGGGATTTCCCGCCGGTGGTTATCAACAGACATTGGTGACCAGGTTGCAGGAACAGGTTAAGAGGATTGAAGGCGTGACCCGCGTGGATGTGAATGTAAAAAGCAATATCATTTCTCATACCGTGCAAAAAGGGGTCAAGCCTTTTGCGAATATCAAAAACATCATAGCCGTCGCCTCGGGTAAAGGGGGTGTTGGTAAATCCACAACCGCTGTCAATCTGGCGCTGGCCTTGTCTGCAGAAGGAGCAAACGCAGGTATTCTTGATGCCGATATCTATGGACCCAGCCAACCGCGTATGCTGGGCGCGCATCAAAAGCCCCAAACACTTGATGGTAAATCGATGGAACCCATTATCAGTCACGGTATCCAGTCGATGTCGATCGGTTATCTGGTCGATGAAGAAGCGCCGATGATCTGGCGTGGACCAATGGTAACCCAGGCGCTTGAACAATTGCTGCGTGATACCAACTGGCGTGACCTCGACTATCTGATCGTCGATCTGCCGCCGGGTACGGGCGATACGCAGCTCACCCTCGCGCAAAAGATCCCGGTGAGCGGGGCCGTGATCGTCACGACGCCACAGGATATTGCCTTGCTGGATGCACGCAAGGCGCTCAAGATGTTTGAAAAGGTCGAGGTTCCGGTGCTGGGGATTATCGAAAATATGAGTACCCATATCTGCAGCAACTGTGGTCATGAAGAGCATATCTTCGGTGAAGGCGGTGGCCAACGCATGGCGCAGCAATATAGCGTTGATCTGCTGGGTTCATTGCCGCTGGATATCAGTATCAGAGAAAATGCCGATGACGGCCATCCCAGCGTTATTGCCGAACCCGAGGGGCGCATTGCGCAGATCTATCGTGATATTGCCCGGCGTGTTGCAGCGCATTTATCGTTACAGGGCAAAGACTACAGTACAAAGTTCCCGAATATTGTGATACAAAATACCTGAAATATTCTGTCATTCCCGCGGAGGCGGGATTCCAAATGTTTGTATTTTATAGAACTAGATTCCCGCCTCCGCGGGAATGACAATAGGGATAATAATGACCATAAAATCCGATCACTGGATACGCCGCATGGCCGAGCAACATGGCATGATCGAGCCTTTCGAGAGCCAGCAAGTTAGAGAGCACAATAACGATCGTGTTATCTCATACGGAACTTCAAGTTATGGGTATGATATTCGTTGTTCCGATGAATTCAAGATTTTTACCAATATCAACTCGGCGATTGTCGATCCTAAAAATTTCGATGCCAACAGTTTTGTCGATGTCAAAGCGGATATATGCATTATTCCACCGAACTCATTCGCCCTGGCGCGGACAGTTGAATACTTCCGCATTCCGCGCAGTGTGCTGACGATCTGTCTTGGAAAATCGACGTATGCAAGATGCGGCATAATCGTGAATGTAACCCCCTTGGAGCCTGAATGGGAAGGGCATGTGACATTGGAGTTTTCCAATACCACACCATTACCGGCCAAGATCTATGCCAACGAAGGCGTTGCTCAGGTATTGTTTTTTGAATCCGATGAGGTGTGTGCGACGTCATATAAAGACCGGGGCGGCAAATACCAGGGGCAGAAGGGCGTTACGCTGCCGAGGGCCTGATAAAACAAAAAATATTCAATTAGTCGCCGGGTGGCGAAGTCATGGAAGCGCTTGCGACAGGCAGGCCTGTTACATTACGAATCACCATTGTCAGCTCGGCATCGTCTTTTTCGTCTTGTTCGATGCGCACCGGCAGATAATCGAGCGTCTTGGCGCACCAAATAGTGGTATTTCTTTTGTCGTCGACGCGTTGAATCTTCGTGGAATGGAGTTTTCCCATCGGAGTGTCGACTATTTCTTCTCCCAATATGATAAATTCATAATCCTTTAATTTGCCTCCATCTGCTATCGAATAATGGAGTTTTTCCTTGCCCTCCTTGAGGTCAAGCATGAGCGTCAATTGATATAGCAGTTTATCCTGGGCATCCGGCGGTATCTGCATTTGCCACGGATCATTATTGATGGTATTGGTGACGATGCCTTGTTGCCAGTCAAAGGCGAGCTTGACGTGCCGCTTCTTTTTGCCGCCACTGCGATTGTAAGCATAATGCAGGGGTTGTGGCCTGTTATTTACATAAGTCCACATACTGCGTTCAATAATTTTGTCGCCAACAAATAATGAAATAAAGCCGGTTGCCTCTGATACGGATTCGAAGACATACATACCGTCATTTGATCTTCGTAGACTGCGCTTCACTTCGCCGACATTCATGCCGTTTCTGCTGAAGCTATAGCTTGCCGTAAAATTCTGTGGTAATGGTTCGGCAATAAGCTGTTGATGCGCTGAAATCGTGAGCAGAATCATTAATAAGCTGCGATAGATGTTTGTCAATGATTGGTTAAACATCAAATGCCCATATTTGTAGTGAGATTTTTTCATTATATCAAAACGCTAACATAACTTCATTTTGATCAGGATGAGTTTTGTGATTTCCGGTTAAACGGTGAATTTCTGCTTTATTCAGAGCCTCATTAATATCCATGTCGGCATTTCGCCAATTTCTTTGATAAAATTCAGAGCAAATAGTGTATTTGCAGCTTTGTGTAATAGATATTACCGGTTAAGCGGAGTTACTTAAGGGGAGCTCTGAATAAGTCATCCCTGACACATCAGAGGTTCCCGAGTTTTATATCAGCGTGGGTAGCGCCTGCTTTTTCATGATGAGCTTTTAATTTAATGATGCCGTCTTGTTTTGCCGTGACGATCCATTCTGCCTTGGCACGGTCGTTGGTGGGATCTTTGGTCATGCCTGCCCAGTGAAAGGGTGAGGTTGCCTTATAGGCGCGTCCTTCGAGTTGTCCGATGTCGATACGTGACCGGCCACTTTGTAGACGTGCATCTTTTGGCAGCTCGATTTCGCAGATAATGCCGCGTGATTTATTTTTGCTGAGCCCCATTTTTGTCAGATACGTTGGCAGCCAGCCACTATTTTGTATGACGGCTTTGATATGGTAGGTGTTATCGGCAATACGAGTTGCGCTTGTTTCTGTAAACTCGATTTGGGGCGAGATCAAGTTATGCCAGACCAGCCAGTCCGGAAATCGTTTTAATTCATTTTGCAAAAGTGCTGGTGGTGGATTCCAGAAGGTAAATAGCGGGTCCCAGCCGCCCAGATCGACTTCTCCCAGTTGCGGGTGCTGGAATGGATACCAGTCGATATAACCCTTACCCTCCAATACCTCATCATTCCATTTAAGCAGTTTCAGATCATCTTCGAACGAATGGTTCTGATACCACTCTGTCAGGTGATAGCCGGTAATACCCGCCTGCCGTTGCGGGCTCCAGATCTCAACCGTCCAGGCATACAGCCCAAGATCTTCATACATCCAGTCATCCAGTGCGCCGGTGATGACGTCTTTCGGGTCAAACCGGAAATCGTGATAGGCCGAAACAGCCGGGTAGCCGGTGAGCCTGCTGCCGGTTTCACCGATCTTTTTAAACGTGGCAAGATCCTCGGTACCAAACTCGGCATCGGCCTGGTATGAAAACGGACGCAGCAGTACACCACTGTAGGTATGAAAGGCGACGCCGCCACAGATGTTCCCGTGGTTTGCAATGAACTCTACTATGGCCCGTACCTCAGGCTCCGAGGTGGGGAATGGACCGGCGCCCTTTTGTTCATGTTCGGCACGCCAATGGGCTGGAAAGTTGCGGTTCAGATCAAGGCCTTCTTTGGCTTTTTGTATGGAGATCAAGCTGCCGTCATAGTTCTTGATTGATCCTTCGGGTAACAACCGGTAATAGTCACCGCCGGTCTCAGCCGGTTCGCGGGGGATCAACAGCCGTGGTTCGGCCGGGCTGATTTTCCAATGGCCGTTCGGGTCTTTGATGCGCATGGTTAATACCCGGCCATCCCCGTCTATGTCTTCGGGATTCAGCCCTTCAATGGATTCTTCGTCAAAGGGATAGGGCCGGGTGCTGGAGCGGATCAACTTCGGCGGCGTTGCCAGGGCCAATTCCGCGCCATCCGGGTTGATGCGTGGACAGATATAAAAGACCCGGGTATCCAGGCAGCGGGTAATATCCGCGTGACTCCCGTAGCTATTTATAAGCGTATGGATTAGATACAGACAGGCGCTTGAGCCGGCCAGTTCGGCGGCATGGATATTACCGTCTATCCAGAACGCCGGTTTTTCATCATCAGGTTTGCTGCCGAAGCTGGTGGCGGTGACAACCCAGATGTCACGACCTTCATGACTTTTCCCAATAGACGATAGGCGGATTAAATTAGCGTGGCTGGCTGCAAGGTCTTTTAAAATATTGGTAAGTTCGTCATATTTATAATAGGTGTCAAACCTGACTTCCGGCATAAAATCTCCTAGTAGAAACCTGTCCCTGAAAGTATAGTAGTTACTTTTGGCAAGCGGATATATTAGGTAGCTTAAGCCCTCAATTTGTCAATAAGTTTAACTGGAATCCCATCAGTGATAAGAACTGCAGATCTTGAAGATTTGGATGCATTGGTTGCGATTGAAAACCGGGCGTTTGCGATCGACCGGTTTTCACGCCGCAGCTTCCGTTATCTGCTGACCAAGGCAAATGCGGAGACACTGGTTGATGAACGTAATGGGAAAGTATGCGGGTATGCCATGTTATTGTTCAATGTCGGCACATCGATGGCGCGTCTATATTCGCTGGCCATCGATCCGGATTATCAGGGTAAAGGTCTTGGCCATGATCTGGTTACCAGAGCCGAGCAAGTCGCAATAGGCAGGGACTGTATTACACTTCGCCTCGAAATCAGGAAAGATAATATTCCGTCGATCAGTTTTTTTGAGAGGCATGGTTATAAAAAATTTGGTGTATTGAAGGATTATTACGAGGACCATATGGAAGGGTTGAGATTTGAAAAATCGTTAGGGCCTCAGCAAAAACCTGAATTAAAGCGGGTGCCTTATTATGAACAAACGCTTGATTTTACCTGTGGGCCTGCGGCCTTGATGATGGCTATGAAGGCGATTGATCCCGATATCGACCTTAGCCGAAAACTCGAGCTTAGAATCTGGCGTGAATCAACCACGATCTTTATGACATCCGGGCATGGGGGATGTGGCCCCTATGGCATGGCGCTTGCCGCCTATCATCGTGGTTTTGACGTTGAGATATATGTCAATGATGAAAGAGCATTATTTGTCGATTCTGTTCGCAGTGATGAAAAGAAAGAAGTAATGCGTCTGGTGCAAGAAGACTTTATTGAAGAAGTAAACCGTCTTTCCATAACGATAAACTACCGCGCCCTGGGATTGGTTGAGATGTACGATAAATTTGATAAGGGCGGCGTGCCGATCGTTCTGATCAGCTCGTATCGTATCTATCACGAAAAATTTCCCCATTGGGTGGTGGTCACGGGTTATGACGATCGCTATATCTATGTTCATGATCCGTTCGTTGATTATGAAGTGGGCAAAACTTCAACAGATTGTGTCGATATGCCGATATTGAGTGCGGATTTTCAGCGTATGGCGCGTTACGGCAAGGCGGGACAAAAAGCGGTTCTGATTCTTAAGCCGCGCAAGGGCAAAAAGTCCAAAGCTCATCATTAGCAAATGTAAATAGCACTGAAATGTCATCACATATAATTCTTATAGAAAATACCAAAGACTGGAGATCCGAATTTCCGGAGGTTGTCGTCGTTACGGCGAATGATTATCTGTCACGGCCGGAAGAATACAAAAACAAGGGTACCCGCGTAATCAATTTATGCCGGAGTTACCGCTACCTGAGTACAGGCTATTATTGTTCATTGCTTGCCGAGGCCCGCCTGCACAAAGTCGTACCTACGGTGAGGACTATCACCGACCTGAGCAGCCGGGCCATCTACAGTTTGAATGTCGAAGATCTTGATGATCTGGTGAATAAAATATTCAGCAAAAAGGCCCTCCAATCCGCGACGGGAAATTTTGAGATCAATATCTTTTTCGGGAAATGCGAGTATCCCGATTTTCAGGATCTGGCGCGCCAGTTTTTTGATATTTTCCGCTGTCCTCTTTTCAAGGTTGAATTCCGTTTCCAGGGCAAATGGAATATATCATCGGTAAAACCTGTATATCTGAATGCATTGGGTCAAGATAAATTTGGCTTGTTTATTGATGCGCTCAACACCTATTTAAGCAAACCATGGCGGCTGCCGAGGGCCAAGACCGTCGCCCGCTATGACATGGCAATCCTGTATAATCCCGCCGAAAAAATGCCGCCATCCAATAATGCCGCCTTGCAGAAGTTCATCAGGGCCGGCAAGAAGGTCGGTCTTGATGTGGAGCTGATTGAAAAGAAGGATTATTCGAAGATCGCGGAATATGACGCCTTGTTTATCCGTGAGACTACAAGAATCGATCATCATACATATCGTTTCGCAAAAAAAGGCGAGAACGAAGGCATGGTGGTGATCGATGATCCGGATTCAATATTGAAGTGTACCAACAAGGTTTACATGGCGGAGTTACTTAAGGCGAACAACATACCAACGCCGAAGACCGTGATTTTGAAGAAAGGTAACTTTGACGCGGTCGAGGGTATTATTGATTTTCCGATGGTATTGAAAATCCCGGATGGCTCGTTTTCCAGAGGAATATTCAAGGTACAGAATAAAAAAGAAGCGGTAGAGATTACCGATAAGTTATTCAAGGAATCTGATCTGATACTTGCGCAGGAATTCCTGTATACCGAGTTTGACTGGCGTATCGGTATCCTTAATCGCAAGCCGTTATATGCCTGCCAGTATTTCATGTCGCGCTCGCACTGGCAGGTGGTAAAACATGATGACGCCGGGCGTATACAAGAGGGTAGTTTTAAAACTATGCTGATTGAAAATGCTCCGCCTGAAGTAACGCGTACCGCATTGGCGGTGGCCAATTTGATTGGCAATGGTTTGTATGGGGTTGATCTGAAGCAAAATGAAAAAGGCGTATTTGTCATTGAAATTAATGACAACCCCAACATCGATTCCGGCGTGGAAGATGACTGCCTGGGCGATGAGTTATATCAGATTATCATAGCTGAGTTTATACGCAGACTCGAGATGCGCAAATCCGCATGAAAGATCTTTTATTTACAGGTGAAACCGGTATCAAGGCCCACGCGCTGTTTGTCGGCCAGCGGCTGGAGTTGAAAGATTTTGAAAAAACCAATCGTCTTGCAAGTTTACCGCTTGTTGTAACAGCAGGTAATAATCGTTGTGCCGTGTTATTCAGGTATGGCGTTGTCGTGTATTTCGGTTTGAGCACAATCGAAGAAATGTCCCGGTTATCGGATCTCAAACCCTTCGTCCGGGAACCCTTCGCCCAACATATCGAATCTGAAGAAGTGGAAATTATTGCAGACAAGGAAAAAGCGGAGGGCTCTGAGTTATCCACTATCTATATAAAAGAGTATTCTATAGAACGCATTCAGCTGATTGCGGATGTCCTGGCCAAGAGCGTGGTATTGAGTTATTACGAGACCAATATCGCCGACAGCTTTGACCGCATCGAGCCTCTGGCGGAGAGCCTGCAGCGTAGTGGCCGCGGGTATCACAAAGCGAGGCAGTTATTGCGCCATATGGGGGATACGTTGATTACCCATGCCAAAATGGTCGGCAGAGTCGAGGTATCCGACAAGCCTGAGTTGTTGTGGGAGCACCCGGAGCACGAGCTTTTGTACCATAAGTTAACGATCGAATATGAACTGCGTGAACGGCATGTGGCGCTGGAAAGAAAACTGGACCTGATTTCACGTACCGCGGAGACATTGCTGGGAGTCCTGCAGGCAAACCGCACCCTGCGCGTCGAGTGGTATATCGTTGTTCTTATCGCATTCGAGATCATGTTGTCGATCTACGATATGGTGGGGCACTGATTTCTTCACTCAGGGATGATGGGATTTCCTGGTATCAGGTTCATGAGAAAATCCTTGCAAGACAGGCAGAGGATCCCATTTATCATCAACCTTTCTGATCCCATATATAGAAGACAGGCTTGCGCTTCAGGGTAGTCTTCTTTGAAAGATTGAAGTCCTTTCACATCTTTATTGCCTGCTCGCTTTTTGCGTTTAACCTCGATCGCGCAGAAGATATCCGGTCCGTAAACAACAAAATCGACTTCGTTGCCGGACTTGGTTCTCCAGTAGTGCAAGGTTGCATCACTCGCGCTGTAACTGATCCATGCCCGCAAATGCTGGGCGACAAGTCCTTCAATGGCGGCTCCTTCGATCTCTTCAATAGGGTCTAGTGGGCCTTTGGGCCGCAAGGATCGAAAGACACCGGCATCAAAGTAATAAAATTTGGGGTGGTTTGCCAGGCGCCGTTTGGCCCGTTTGCTGAAGACCGGGACGCGAAATCCCAGCAGCAGGTCTTCGAGGATTTCAAGATAACCCTGTACTGTCTTGTGCCCGACCTCGCACTCGCGCGCAACTTCCGCCATATTCAGGACGCTGCCATGTGAGTAACTCATGCCTTCAAGAAAGCGGGAAAAGCTGCCAATATTTCTGACCAGGCCTTCCGCCTTGACTTCTTCGTTCAGGTAAAGTGACACATAACTTTTTAAGGTAGCTTGCGGGTCTTGTGCGCTGACGACCAGCGGAACAAGTCCGAATTGCAGGGCATGTTCAAGATGAAAGTTGTTGCCAAGTTCGGCGGCCATAAACGGATGCATTGCAGTTTCAATGACCCGCCCTGCCAATAGATTGGCCGCGCCATGGCGAATCTTGCGCGCACTCGATCCGGTCAGGACAAAACGTAATTTGCGGTTGGCCTCGATCAGGTTATGTACTACATCCAGAAGGGCGGGGGCTTTTTGAATCTCATCGATGACGATCTGTGTTGCGGATGGCGAACCGGTTATTACTTCATGAAGCCGTTCCGGCCGCGCCAGATAGGCCCTGTGGATATCGGGTTGCAATAAATCGATCCAGACGGCCTTGGGGAAATGCTGCCGTAACCACGTGGACTTGCCCGTGCCGCGAGGGCCGAACAGAAAAAAATTGCCCTTGGGTTCATGGAAAAATCGCCCTATTTTCTCCATTTATGCTGCCTTTTAGGAATTATGAGGGTAAAAAATACGGCAAATAGGGGTTCAATGTCAAGTTATAGGCAAGGGATTCTCTAATGATATATAGGGGGGTATGGCCTCAATTGGCAGGTTATTACCTCGATTTGCTAATGATATTTGTGAGCCAGTTTATTTCACTGCCGTATTTACTTGGAATATGGGCAGATAGAACAGGGAATTAGAATTGAAAATCCAGATCAGGCGGCGTAAGGTTCCAGATTATACATCAAAAATGAAATCTAATTATTAGTTAGGCAATTGTTGCATCGGGCTGCCGCAACAACTTGCCTCTAATCACGCAGCCCTATAAATACCAAAAGGAAACTCCGATGACCACTACACTCTACCAGCGACTGGGCGGGGCTGAAGGCATGGCCCGACTCGTGGATGATGTCGTTGCCGCGCACTTGAGCAACCCCATCGTCAAGACCCGATTCGAAAACGTCAAGGACCTAGATCATCTCAAGAAGATGGCGTGCGAGTTTTTTTGCGCTGGCTCAGGCGGCCCCGAAACCTACACGGGAAAGGACATGCTCGCCGCACACAAGGGCATGAACATTAGTGAACAGGAGTACCTGGCGGTGATGGATGACATCGTCGGGGCGATGGACAAGAATGGCCTAGACGAGGATGCGAAGAAGGACGTCATCGCCATCCTTTACTCGCTCAAGGGCGAGATCATCCGCGTATAAACAAACGAGGGGTGACGGCGGGATTCGATTAACGGAAAATATGCCTAACCCCACGCCGAACACGGACGCGCCGCAAGCGGCGCGCCGGTTGGCTTGTCGTTAGGCCTAAATTATATATGAGCCATGATGAGAAATTTTGTATTTTTTGTGGAGGCAAACCAGAGAACAAAAACAAAGAACATGTTTTGCCGCAATGGCTTATTGCAATGACAGGAAACCCGAAGAGGGTCGTAAACTTTGGAGTAGACCCAAAGACAGGGAAAGTCCCACATTTTGATTGGTCAAGCTTTGTTTTTCCTTCATGTAGCACTTGCAATGAAAGATACTCAGCCTTAGAGGGTGAAACGAAAGAAATAGTAAAAAAACTTGTAATGCGTGAGGCTGTTAAAGCAAACGACTATGTCACGCTACTTGACTGGTTAGATAAAGTTAGAATTGGATTATGGCTTGGATATTCTTATTTACATCAGAATCCAACTGGCATATCACCAACCTTTCATATAGATACACGAATCGCAGCTAAAGATAGAATGCTCGCGGTTTACACAATAGAAACGGATAAAGATGGATTAAATGCACACGGAGCGGAAACGCTATGCTTTCAAACTCAACCATCATGTTTTTCTATAAAAGTGAATAGTATTTATATATTAAACATGTCTTGGGACTTTATGTGTTCTGCGCGCTGCGGATTCCCTTTCCCTAGAACAGCATTTATTAATTTAGATTTAGATAAAGATGCAATGTATGAATGCCGAGATTTTCAGCTTTCCCACAGAGTAAAACATCCGATCCTTCGGAAAAATATTATTAAACCATCAATACACATCTATGAGCCAATAATTCAGGAGCCAGTCACTATATCTGACTACCCAGAAGATGAGTGGTTAAAAAGTAACTTAATTCCTGGAACAGAAAAGAAAGGAATTATATATCGTCAATGGGGTGACCGGGTCGAAATGATCACAGATCAAGAAACATTAATAGAAAACGACAATGTTGCCGGTCATTATTGTAAGCCGCTAAAAGACATAGTGGCGCAGACTTATGATTTGCAGCTTGATTGCTGCTTAGGCTATCAATATATATCTAAAGATAATGAGAAAATTGGATATATCAAAAAGAGAAACGCCATCTTAAAGAAACAAAATAATGTTTATAGAAATGCTTTTAGAAACTGGTCTTAATATCAGGCCTAACACATATGAGCCTTCTCCCCGTCAATAGGCAATAACTATCTTTTCGATCAAGAATTTGATCGAATCGAAATCAATGAACAAAGCCGACTACTTCATCTGTCAACGTGACTGATAAGCAAGTCGCTTACAGCAAACACATATAGAGGGTCTCTTACTGCGGTCTCACCGCTGCCTGTCAGAGTTCAATCCATTGAGGGAGACAGGGCCACTAGACATTCATCGGTTAACCTTGAGCGGGCACTATTCAAAGAAAATGGCAGGTTGACTGAAATATCCAGTCACCAGTTAGTATCAGGCTCAGCCAAGGTGTAAACGACTTTGTTCATTGTATTGATGTGACCTTCGGCTCACAGGGTCGAACCTAACCAACATACTGAACCAGTTCAAATTTGATCCCAAAAAAGCATGTTTTCAGACCTTAGAGTACCCTTTTCAAGGCCAATTTGGTAGGTTGTAGCAGGTTCTCTGAGTGTATATCCATCATCATTTGAATTTATATCCCGTCCCCGTGCTCTTATACCCAACTGCGCCTTCACCTCCTCTATAAAACGATCACTCCCAATGGCAATACTCTTTGACCAATCCGGATTGCGTTCCTGGCGACGTATATGAAGTCCTTCCTCCACCCACTGATCATGCATCTGTCTAAACCGTGTGACATCATTCATGCCACATAACATCGCAAGGCTGTCAATGTCTATGACGGTGTATCTTTGCAATGGCTGCTGGATTTCATTATAACCACTAT
>Ga0214472_10002562_pt1 | contig 19489 bp, 19 predicted proteins | sample RVTome_6_FD_207662 | JGI IMG/M metagenome (GOLD analysis project Ga0214472, IMG submission 207662) | Soil microbial communities from uranium-contaminated site in the Upper Colorado River Basin, Wyoming, United States - RVT140D175 | ecosystem: Environmental > Terrestrial > Soil > Contaminated >...
TCGACGTGGGGTACCACGACTCCCTGCGCGCCGTTGTCGAGCATGCGCGAGGCCAGCCAGTGTTCCTTGCCCGCGACGCGCACCACCGGCGTAATGCCGATGGCGAGTGCAGCGGAGGCGATCTGCGCAGCGGTGTCTGTGCCCATCGAATTGTGCTCGCAATCGATGAACATCCAGTCGAAGCCCGCGGTCTTCAGGATCTGCGCAACGTCGACGGTGCGCGCCTGGCGCAGACCCAGGCCGATCGCCAGCTTGCCGGCGCGCAGCTGGCGCAGGGCGTGATTGGGGACGGTGCTCACGCAGTTCTCCTCAGGGTCGGAACGCTCCGACTATAGCAACGATGCGGTCGAAACTGCGCGGCAGACGGTTGGTGCCGTGTGAAAATGCAAACCTGTCCCAACGTCAGAGGAGATCGCGATGGCCAAGGCCTATATGGTTGTCACTTACCGTTCTCTCAGCGACCCCAAAGCCCTCGAGGCGTACGCGAAGCTCGCCGGCCCCGCGGTCCAGGCCGCGGGCGGCAGGTTCCTGGTGCGCGGCATGCCCGCCATGACCTACGAGATGGGCATGAACCAGCGCACGGTGGTGGTCGAGTTCGACAGCCTCGAGCAGGCGCGGGCCGCATACGAAGCACCGGCCTACAAGAAGGCGCTCGACGTCCTCGGCAAGAACGCCGCGGTGCGCGACATGCGCATTGTCGAGGGCGTGGCCTGAGCCGCTGCTGAACGCACCTTGCCGCAGCCGCGCCGCGCCCTGAGCCTGGGCGTCATCGCCCTCACGCTCGCGCTCGCCTACGGCGTCTGGTACTCCTACAGCGTGGTGCTGGTCGCGCTGCTGCACGAGTACGGCTGGAGCCGCTCGGTGCTCGCCGGCGCGTTCTCCGTGTTCACGCTGGTGCACGGCGCGGTCAATCCCGTCGTCGGCGCGCTGTGCGACCGGCTGCGTCCGATGCGGCTGATGGCGGCAGGCGGCGTCACCCTCGGCGTTGCGCTCTGGACCGACAGCTACATTTCCGCCCCGTGGCATCTGTACCTGAGCTTCGGCGTACTCACCGCGATCGCCGTGGCGGCAGCGGGCTGGGTCCCGGCGCTGGTGCAGGTGCAGCGTGACTTTCAGGACAAGCTCGGGCTCGCGCTGGGCATCGTCAGCTCCGGCGTCGGCATTGGCATGCTGCTGGTGGTGCCGCTTACGCAACTGCTCATCGACGCCTATGGCTGGCGCACGGCATTTCGCGTGTTGGCCGCCATCTGCGTGCTGTGGATCGTGCCGTCGTCGCTGCTCCTGCATCTGCGCTCGCCGGTGCGCCGGCCCGCGCCGGAGCCCGCCGCCGTTACGCAGAAGTCCCTGCCCGTCGTCACGCTCGCGCAGGCGATGCGCGGCACGCCCTTCTGGCTGATGCTGGGGGCGTTCTTCTTCGGCAATGTCTGCTCGCAGACGCTGCACGTGCACCAAGTCGCCTACCTGGTCGACCAGGGCGTATCTGCCTTGGTCGCCGCATCGGTGGTCGGCGTGGTCGGGATCTCCAGCATCGTCGGCAAGACCGGCGGCGGCTGGCTCTCGGACCGGGTGGAGCGCGAGTTCGTCTACGTCGCGGGCATCGCCATCATGCTGGGTGCGGTCGCGGCGCTGGTCGCGCTCGCCGGCGCACCCACGGCCTGGGCGATCTACGGCTACGCGGTGCTGCTCGGCGTCGGCTACTCGGCCACCGCCTCGCTCACGCCGGCGATGGTGAGCGACCGCTTCGGCGGCCCGCACTTCGGCACGATTGTCGGCGTCGGCCTGATGGGCGCTGCGGTGGGTAGCGCGCTGGGGCCGTGGATGGCGGGCTTCCTGTTCGATCGCACCGGGAGCTACATGCTCGCTTTCGCCATTGCCGCGGCCTGCGGCCTCGCGGCGGGCGCGGCGGCCTGGTGCGCACGGGTGCTGCGCGTGCGCGCTGCCCCATGAACGCGGCCGGCGCCGAGTTTTCCGTGTGCCGGCGCTGGCGCACGCTGCTCTGGCGCCGCTGGGACGAGGCGGGGCCGATAGCCAATTTCCTCATGCTCAACCCGAGCACCGCGGACGAGACGGTTCTCGATCCGACCTGCGCGCGCGCGCGCGACTATGCCGAGCGCTGGGGCTACGGCTCTTTGCTGGTGACGAACGTCTTCGCGTGGCGCGCGACTGATCCGGGCGAGATGCGCGCCGCCGCGGATCCGGTGGGCAAGGGCAACGATACTGCGATCCTGCGCGCCGCGAGGAAGGCGCAGCTCGTGGTCTGCGCCTGGGGAAATCACGGTCTGCACCTCGGGCGCTCGGGCGCGGTGCTGCGCCTGCTGCGCGGCGCCGGCGTCGCTCTGCACGTCCTGCAGCTCAACGCCAGCGGCGAGCCCGCGCACCCGCTCTATCTGCCGGGAAGGCTCCGTCCCTGCCTCTGGCACTAGCCCATGCATGGGCGGAGGAGCTCGCGCTGCCGCACTGGATCCCGCTCGCCGGACGCGCGCTGCCGCGGGGTGGCGGCGCAGGCCGGGCAATAAAAAACCCCGCGGGCGCGGGGTTTGAAGGTCAGCGGTGTGTGGACCTCAGGCCGGGACGGGCTCCTTCGCGCCCGGCTCCGCTGCCGGTGCAGCCGGCGCCGCCGGCTGCTTTGCCTGCTTGAGCTTCTCTTCGGCCTTCCTCATCGCGCGGCGCGCTTCCTCGGCGCGGCGCAGGGTGTACTCGACGTCATATTCCCAGCACATGGCGCACCTCCATTCGGTGGACACGTCAAGCGCATGCTACGCCCGCCAAGTCAGCTTTTCAACAGCGCATCCAGGTGCTCGAGATCGTTGATCACCCGCCATTCACGCGCGCCGGCAGCCTCCACGCGCTTCTGCCAGGCGTCCAGCCGCCCCAGGTAGCGACGCGGATCGATGTTGTCGGTGTTCAGCTTCACCACGTTCACCGCCACCACGCGGATGTCCTTCAGGTCGATCGGGAAGCTGCGGATGGTGGACCTGTCCAGCTCTTCCTGCATGTCGGAGAAGATGAGGATGGTTTTCTTCCCCGCCCCCGTCTCGTTCAGGAATAGCGCTCCCTGGATCAGGCCACCGGTAATGTCGGTGTTCACGCTGCCGCGGGCGGTGGCGGTGAAGGCTGCGACCCGGTCCTTGAAAAGCCGCTTTTGCGCGTTGGCCTGCGACGGGCGCTGGTCGAAGGTTGCCTTGGCGATAATGTCCTTCTCGCTGAAGCTGCGGCTGCGCACGCGCGCCACCGCGAGCGAATCGCCCGGCTGCAGGGAGCCGAGCAGGTAGTTCACGATGAGCTGCGCCTTGTCGACCTCCTGGGCGTAGGTGCCGGAGGTGTCCACGAGCAGGTACACGGCGTGCGAATGGCTGCGCGGGTCCGTGCACCCCAGGGCCTGCGCCAGGCCCAGGAGCGGGAGCGATAGGATAAACGCGCGCCGCCTCATGGCCGCTCTCCCACTTTCAGGTCCGCGCGCCCACCGCGCACCGCCGGCGGGCGCGCGTTTCTCGCCAGGCGCTCCACCAAAAGCGGCAACACGATGACGATGTCGTAGAGCGTGGTGAGCACCTTGGAAAGCTGGCGGAAGAAATTGCCCGCGACGCGCAGCGCCACGCCCGCCGTGCGCGCCAGGACGACCAGGGCGGCGCCACCCACGGTGCGCGCCGAGTTGATGAACGACTCGAGGGGGATGGCGACGAAGGCGAGGGCGAACGGCAGGATGAAGCCGAGCAGCATCTGCCCCGCCGTCGGGATGCCCGTCAGCCAGCCGTCCGCCGCCTGGGCCTGCGTCGCGGCCAGCGACTGCAGCAGCGCCTGCTTGTCGGCGATCAGCATGTCGCGCATCAGCGCGAGCGCCGCCTCGATCCCCGCCAGGATGAGCAGCAGCACGAACGACGTCCACATCATGCGCTTGCGCATGTTCTCGGGGAGGCTGTGGATGCGCGGAAACAGGTGCGTAATGCGCAGCGTCTCCATGAGAAACAGCCCCATGGTGGCCTCGACGAAGATGATCACCAGGGCGGCGACCTCCGAGGTGCGCAGCGACGCGGTGAGGTAGTCCCCCGCGCCCACCATCTCCGACATCGGCAGCGCGATCAGCTTGAAGTTGATGAGGGCGCCGCCCGCGGCGATGGCGAGGACGAGCGAAGCGATGAAAAACTGAGTCAGCGCCGACACGGTGAGCGCGTGCTCGGCCTTGTCGGTCTTCTTCACGATGGCGTCGTAGCGCTCCATCTGGGCGTCGATGGCCGCGGCGCGGTCGGCAAGGCTCGTCATCTTGCGGTCAGCCTGCGCCAGCGTCTTGTCGAGGGAGCGCCAGAACGGCATGAAGCCATCGAGGATCTTGTGGCGTGCCTGATAGGAGCGGCGGTACTCGGCGAGCGCCTTGTCGTGGATCGCCTTGATGGAGACATTGATCTCCTCGAGCAGGTGCTGCACCAGCTCGTTGCCGTTGGGCTTGATTTTCGCCACGGCGGCGACCGCCTCGACCCACTCCGGGGGCGGCGGCGGCACCTCGCCGCACTTGCGGTAGTCCTCCTCGACGCGCGTGATCTCGTCGAGCAGCCGGCGCTGCAGGGCCGGATAGCCCTCGAGGTCGCGCTTCACCAGCGCCGCTACGCGCTCGAACTCGCGCGCGATTCTTTCCTCGGATTCCTCACGCCCCTGCGCGAGCAGCACCGCGCGGTTGCGCTCCCGCAACTCGCGCGCGGTGGCGAGGAGGGAACGCGCCGCAAGGCGCAACGGGCCGCCGGCGAGTGCGCCGAGAGAGCGCAGCAGCCCGTGCATGGGCGCGCGCGCCGCGTACATGAACGGCATGGCGATGACAAACCAAACCAGCGCGGAGAGCGCTGCGTTGCCTGGCCAGATCATCCAGAGCGGAGAATCCGCCATAAGGCACTCCTTTCTACAGCTTAGTGGCACCCCCCAACGCCGTTAGTCTAGCGCAACGCGGCTAACGCTTTCCGGAACTATTTCTCGATCGCGAGCAGCTCCACTTCGAATATCAGTGTCGCATTTGGCGGAATCACGCCGCCGGCGCCCCGCGCGCCGTAGGCGAGGCCGGGTGGGATGGTGAGCACCCGCGTGCCGCCGACCTTCATGCCCTGCACGCCCTCGTCCCAGCCCTTGATCACCTGGCCGGCGCCGAGCGCGAAGCCGAACGCCTCGCCGCGGTCCTTGCTGGAGTCGAACTTCCTGCCGCGCTCGCCGCCGTAGAGCAGCCAGCCGGTGTAATGGACCGAAACGTCCTGCCCGGATTGCGCCATGTCGCCGGTACCGACGACCTTCTCTTCGCAGACGAGCCCGCTTGCGGTGGTTGTAGGCATTATTTGTCCTCGGTAGGGTGGGCCACCGGCCCGCCGGACGTGCCCAGCCGCTCCACCGCCAGGTAAGTCTTGCGGTACTGCTCGAACGGCAGGGTGTCGGCGGCTTCGATGGCCTTTTGCTCGGCGATCGACGCCGCCGCCAGTTGCGCGAAGCGCTCCTCGTCCGCGCTCGGGAATGGCAGCGCCATGAGCGCATCGCGGTGGCGGCGTGATTGTGCGAGGACGAAGTCGCGGTACGAGTCGCCGTGGTCGTGCATGTGCGCGAGCATGCGCGCCGAGGGCGTGCGCGCCGGGTCGCGCATCACCGCGAGTTGTGCGGCGTGCGCTTCGCGATACAACTTACCGCCGGACGCGGCGTCCACCGCTTCGGCCACGACCGCGCATTCAGCCAGCAGCCGTCCACCCCACTCCTGCAGGCCGATATCCTGCGGTCCGCAGCCAATGCGCAGGCCCGGCTCGCGGCCGCGCGCCGCCACGCACTCCTGATTGCGCGCCACGCAGGCAACCTCGTCCACGGTGTCCGGCGGGCTCTCGGAAAGCAGGCAGTGCAGGAGGAATACGTCGAGAAAGCGCATCACCGGCGCCGTGATGCCGATGGCGGCGTTGGGATCGAGGTCCATGAGCCGCACTTCGACGTACTCCACGCCGCGCTCGCGCAGCGCGTGCAGCGGCCTCTCGCCCTGCCGAATGGGGCGCTTGGGGCGGATCTTGCCGTAGAACTCGTTTTCGATCTGCAGCAGCGTGGTGGAAAGCTGACGGTAGCTGTCGGGGCCGTCGCCCTTCACGCCCGGTTCGCGGATGCCGATTTTCTCGTACGGCGGATAAGCCTGGGTCAGGCCTCGCTGCAGCGTGGCGCCGTAGGTCTCGAGGTCGTTGCACATGACGGCCAGCGACGATTGCGCATCGCTCTGGTAGCCGAGGCGTCCCATGCGCAGCGACGTGGCGTGCGGCAGGTACAGCGTCCCCGGGCGCAACTCGCGCAGCGGGTGCGCTCGGCCGTCGACGAAGCTCGCGCAAACGGCAGGCGAGGCGCCGAACAGATACAGCAGCAGCCAGCCGTGGCGGCGGAAATTGCGGATGAGCGCGAAGTACTCGGCATTGCCCAGCCCGGGCAGGGACCAGTTGTAATGGATGCCCGAAATGGTCTGCATGCGCCGGCCGTAGCGCCAGGCGAGGCCGTTGCGGTAGACGGTCTTGGCGCGCCCCACGTTGGAGGTGCCGTAGCGCCCGATGGGAATCTCGTTCTCCGCGGGCAGCCCGCAGGGCATGCTGCCGGCCCACAGCAGCTCCTCGCCGATGGCGCGATACACGAACTGATGAATACGCGTCAGCTCGTCGAGGCAACCCTCCACCGTGAGGTGGGTGCCGGTGATCAGCTCGAGCTGCGACTCGCTGAAGTCGGTCGTGATGTGCGGGTGCGCGAGCGCCGAGCCGAGCGCGGCGGCGTGCGGCGTGAGCGCGAGCGCGCCGTCGGGCCGCGTGCGCAGCGACTCCTTCTCGATGCCGCGGCGCATGCCGCGCAGCGTGTCGCGCGTCAGGGCGCGCAGGCGTTCCTGGAACATAGTTCAGTCGGGATTCTGACCATGCTAACCCGGGTGCCCGGATAGTCAAAACGGGCCTTGCGCCGCTAGAAGTGTCCTCGCGGGCTAGTACGCGCGCCGCTTTATCCCTAAGAAATCTGTGGCCTTGGACGACTTGATTCCTTCCGATTCGACCGCACCTACGTCATCGGCGCGCACACCCGTGCGCGATTCCGCAGGAGAGACCATGGACTTCTGGCGCAGGAAACGGCAGGAAACGCTCGAAAGCGGCGACGGCGCGACGGGCGGCGAGAAGCCGCGCCGCCGTACGGGCCGCGGGACGGCGCTCGCCGTGCGTCCCATACCCGAGGACGCGCTGATCCTCGTGCCGCTGCGAAGCGCGGTGCTGTTCCCCGGCATCATCACGCCGCTCGCGGTCGGCCGCGGCTCGTCCGTCGCGGCGGTGCAGGAAGCCGCGCGCCAGGGACGCAAGGTGGGTTTCCTGCTGCAGCGCGACCCCAAGACAGACCAGATCGGCGCCGACGACCTGCACTGGGTCGGCACGGCCGGCGAGATCGTGCGTTATGTGCCCGCCGCCGAAGGCGTGCATCACCTGGCCGTGCAAGGGCAGAGCCGCTTCCGCGTCACCGAGTTCCTCGACGGCTGGCCGTTCCTGGTGGCGCGCGTCGTGTGGGTTCCCGACGCGACCGAACGCGGCGAAGAGATCGAGGCGCGGTTCCTGCAGCTCAAGGCGCAGGCGGTCGAGGCGATCAAGCTGCTGCCGAACGTTCCCGACGAGCTGGCGGGCGCGGTGCAGGCGATCGACTCCGCCTCGCAGCTTGCCGACATGGTGGCGAACCTGCTCGACATCGGGAACGAGGAAAAGCAGGCGGTGCTCGAAGCCTTCGATCTGAAGCAGCGGCTGGACCTGGTGCTCGCGCACCTCGCCGAGCGCGTGAGCGTGCTGCGCCTGTCGAAGGAAATCGGCGACAAGACGAAGAAGGAATTCGACGAGCGCCAGCGCGAGCACGTGCTGCGCGAGCAGATGCGCCAGATCCAGAAAGAGCTGGGCGAGGGCGAGGAAACGGCCGCGGAGCTCGAGGGGCTCGCAAAGGCCCTTGAGGCCGCGGGCATGCCCGAAGACACGCTCAAGTACGCGAAGAAGGAGTTCAAGCGCCTGGCGCGCATGGGCGAGGGCTCGGGCGAGGCTTCGATGCTGCGCACCTGGCTCGAGCTGATGGCCGAGCTGCCCTGGAAGGCCGAAGCGCACAAGCCCATCGACATCGCCGCGGCGCGGAAGATTCTCGACGAGGACCACTACGGCCTGGAGAAGGTGAAGCGCCGCATCCTCGAGTACCTGGCCGTGCGCAAGCTCAACCCCGAAGGCAAGAGTCCGATCCTGTGCTTCGTCGGGCCGCCGGGCGTGGGCAAGACCTCTCTCGGCCAGTCCATCGCGCGCGCCACGGGGCGCAAGTTCCAGCGCGCGGCGCTGGGCGGGCTGCACGACGAAGCGGAGATCCGCGGTCACCGGCGCACCTACATCGGCGCGCTGCCGGGCAACGTGCTGCAGGCGCTGAAGCGCGCCGAGTCGCGCTCGGGCGTGCTGATGCTCGACGAGATCGACAAGCTCGGCATGGGCGGCTTCCACGGCGATCCGTCCTCGGCGCTGCTCGAAGTGCTCGACCCGGAGCAGAACTCGAAGTTTCGCGACAACTACCTGGGCGTGGACTTCGACCTGTCGCGCGTCATGTTCATCGCCACGGCGAACGTGCTCGACACGATTCCGGGGCCGCTGCGCGACCGCATGGAGGTGATCCAGCTTCCCGGGTACACGGAAGAGGAGAAGCTGCAGATCGCGCGCAAGTACCTGGTGAAGAAGCAGCTGGAGGCGAACGGCCTGCAGAGCGCGCAGGCGTCGGTCACCGATGCGGCGATTCGCGCGATCATCGCCGGCTATACGCGGGAGGCCGGCGTGCGCAACCTCGAGCGCGAGATCGGCGCGGTGCTGCGCCGTGCCGCGATGCAAGTCGCCGAAGGCGGAGCGCAGGCGGTAACCGTCGACGCGGGCGACCTGCCGGCGATCCTCGGCGCGCGCAAGTTCGAGAACGAAGTGGCGCTGCGCACCGCGCTGCCGGGCGTGGCCACCGGCCTGGCCTGGACGCCCGTGGGCGGGGACATCCTGTTCATCGAGGCTTCCAAGGTGCCGGGCTCGGGCAAGCTGATCCTCACCGGACAGCTCGGCGACGTGATGAAGGAATCCGCGCAGGCGGCGCTCACGCTGGCCAAGACCTGGAGCGGCGACGCGCTGGAGAAGACCGACATCCACGTGCACGTGCCCGCGGGCGCTACGCCCAAGGACGGGCCGAGCGCGGGGGTAGCCATGTTCGTGGCGCTCACTTCGCTCCTGCAGGGCAAGCCGGTGCGGCCCGACGTCGCCATGACGGGCGAGATCTCGCTGCGCGGCCTCGTGCTGCCGATCGGCGGCGTCAAGGAAAAGACTCTGGCGGCGCTGCGCGCGGGCATCTCGACCGTGATGCTGCCCAAGAGGAACGAGAAGGACCTCGAGGACGTGCCGCCGGAGGCCAAGGAAAAGCTGCAGTTCGTCTTCCTCGACAAGGTGGAAGACGCGGTACGCGCCGCGCTGCAATGAAAAAGCCCGCCGGGCGGCGGGCTTTTCCTTACTTCTTCTTCTTCGGCTTGCGCTTGGCGCTAGATCGGACCGGCTTGCGGCCCGGTTTGGCGCTTAGGCGGACTTTTTTGCCTTGGCGAGGCCTCTCACGGTCTCGGACGCGGCGTTGACGTTGGCTTCCGCGATCTCGGTCGCCTGCTTGGCCACCTTCGTCATGTTGTCGTAGGCGGAGTTGGCGGCGGCGATCATCGACTTGACTGCGGCGACCGCGACGTCGGAGCCGGCGGGCGCGTTCTTCACCGCCTTGTCGAGCAGGGTGCTGAAGTTCTCGTTCCACTCGGCGACGCGCTGCTCGGCCATCTTCGACAGCTCGGCGTTGGTCTCGGTCGCGACTTCGTACACGCTCTTCGAGTAGGCGATGGCCTTCTCGATCGCGGGCGTCGCCAGCGTGTTCTGCAGGGTCACGAACTCCTGTACGTCCTTAGCGCCAAACAGCGCGCGGGTGTTGCTGAGGCTGTCTTCAAACGCGGTCTTCACGGCGTTGGCGTTCAGGGTCGCGAGCTTCTCGATCGCGGCGAACTGCGTCGCAGCGAGGGATAGCATCGTTTCCACATTGGCCTTGCCGGCCGCCTGGACTTGCTCGGGGGTAACGTACATGGTGGTACTCCTATAGAAATATCGGTTATGGCTCGGGTCGGCGCTATTTGGTGCAGCGCAGCAATGGTCAGTATAGGGATTCGCCGTTGAAAGTCAAATGTTTTTTGCGGTGCAGCATAAGCTATTGAGGCATCGCGGAAATATTCCCGGCTCATGTCCGGCACGTTTCAAACGCTATGCGAGAACGGGGCGAAACCGCGAGACGCGATGCGCTGGCACCGTGGACAATCGACTCATGAGCACGGCCCCGGATCCCGTCCAGCGCGCTGCCTGGATCTTTCCCGGGCTCTTCGTGGTGCTCTGGAGCACCGGCTTCATCGGGGCGAAGTTAGGGCTTCCTTACGCGGAGCCGGCAACATTCCTGGTGATCCGCTTCGCGCTCGTCCTCGTGGTACTCCTGCCGCTGTGCTTTCTGATGCGCGCGCCGTGGCCCACGTCGGGTGCCGAGTTCCTGCACATGGCGTTCGCCGGGGCCCTGATCCAGGGCGGATACCTAGGCGGGGTTTTTCTTTCGCTGCACAAGGGCATGCCGGCGGGCGCGTCCGCCCTCATCACCGCGCTGCAGCCGATCCTCGCCGCCGTGCTCTCCGGCTGGCTCCTCGGCGAGCGCACCAATGCACGCCAGTGGCTCGGCCTCGCGCTCGGCATTGCCGGCGTGGCGCTCGTGGTGCACGAGAAGTGGGTGCTCGAGGGCGTGGGCCTGGCGGCGACCGCGCTGTCGGTCCTGGCGCTCGTCAGCATCAGCCTGGGTGCCGTGTGGCAGAAGCGCCATTGCGCGCGCGTCGACCTGCGCACCGGCGCGGCGATCCAGTTCGGCGCCGCGATGATGGTGCTCGCGCCCTATGCGCTGTTCTTCGAGACGCGCGAGGTAACGTGGAGCGCGGAGCTGGCGGCCGCGCTCGTATGGCTCGTGTTCGCGCTCTCGCTCGGCGCCGTGTTTCTGCTGTTCTGGCTCATTCGCCACGGCGCAGCCACCAAGGTGGCGAGCCTCATGTACCTGGTGCCGCCGTGCACCGCGCTCGTCGCCTGGCCCCTGTTCGGCGAGACCTATACCGCGTTTGCCGCCGCCGGCATGGCGCTTGCGATGCTTGCCGTGTGGCTCGTGAGCAGGGCATGAGCTCGACGCCGCCGCGCGCGGCGCCGGTGTCCGAGCACCTGCCGCGGCACCTGTGGTGGGTGCTCCTGGGCATCACGCTGGTCTGGGGATTCAACTGGACGGCGATGAAGGTGGCGATCTCGGAAGTCGCGCCGTTCACCTTTCGCACCTTCTGTCTCGCCGCCGGTTCGGGCGTGCTGTTCGCGGTCCTCAGGGCCAGCGGCCAGCCCCTGGCCATTCCGCGCAGCCAGTGGCGGCGCCTGGCGCTGATCGCGTTCTTCACCATCACCTGCTGGAACGTGCTGGTGGTGTTCGGGCTGCGCCTCATTCCGTCGGGCCGTGCCGCGATCCTCGCCTACACCATGCCGGCCTGGGCCATCCCGCTTTCGGTGTGGTTTCTCGGCGAGCGCATGAGCGCGAGGAAGCTCACCGGGCTCGCGCTCGGCATGGGCGGCATGGCGCTGCTGCTGGCACAGGAATTCATCAGCCTCGCCGGCGCACCGCTGGGCGCGCTGCTGGTGCTCGGCGCGGCCTGCACGTGGGCGATCGGCACTCTGCTGCAGAAGAAATTCCCGGTGCATGCGCCCGTGGCGCCGCTCACCGCGTGGCTGATGCTGGTCGGTGGGGTGCCGATCTATGCCGGCGCACTGGTGTTCGACGACTTCAGCAGGCTGCGGGAGGTCAGCCTCTGGCCGGCGCTGGCGGTTGCCTACAACGTGCTCCTGTCGTTCGCCTGGGCGCACTGGGCCTGGATCAAGCTCGCCACCTCGGTGTCGGTGACCACCTTCTCGCTCAGCATGCTGATGACCCCGGTAGTCGGTGTGTTCTCGGGCATGCTGTTTCTCGGCGAGCGCCCGGGCTGGCTCGAGTTCGGAGCGCTCATCCTGGTGCTCGCGTCGCTCGCCTCGGTCGTCATTCCGGCGCGCAGATAGCGCGCGCGCGCGGCACGCGCGCGAGATCCCAACCTGCCTCGCCCTGGCCGAGGAGGCGGCGCGCCCGCGCCAGTTCCGCCTTCGGGTCCGCGAGGTTGAGCGGCCGCGCGCCGGTCTGCTTGGAGAGCTTCTCGCCCGCCGCGTTCAGCGCCACCGGCACGTGCGCGTAGCGCGGCGTGCGCGCGCCGAGCAGGCGCTGCAGGTGGATCTGACGCGCGGTGGAGTCCAGCAGATCGGCGCCGCGCACCACGTCGGTCACGCCCTGGTCCATGTCGTCCACCACGACGGCAAGCTGATAGGCGATGGTGCCGTCCGCGCGCAGCAGCACGTAGTCGCCGGCCTCCTGTTCCACGCGCTGCTCGACCCACCCCTGGATGGCGTCGGCGAAGCCGATGGGCGCGCCGTGCGTGCGCAGCCGAAGCGCGCGCGCGGTCTTGCCGGGAGCGGGGCCGTGGCGACACGTGCCTGGATAGATGCGCGCGCCGTCGATGGCGAGCGTGGAATCCTCGAGTTCCTTTCGGCTGCAGCTGCAGGGGTAGGCGAGGCCGCGCCGCGTTAGCTCGTTGAGGTTGGCGCGGTAGCGCTCTACGCGATCGCTCTGCACGAGCACTGGCCCGTCCCATTCGAAGCCGAGCCGCTCGAGCGCGCGCAGGATTTCGTCCGCGGCGCCGGGTTGCACGCGCGGCCGGTCCAGGTCATCCAACCGCACGAGCCACTTGCCTTTCGCCGCGCGCGCCTCCAGGTAGCTTGCCAACGCGGCGACCAGCGAGCCGAAATGCAACGGCCCCGTGGGCGAAGGGGCGAAGCGGCCGACGTATTCCGCCATGGCGCCTAGAGTACACTGCGCGTTTTTTGGCGGGGACGCGCATGGCAACGGTCGAATTGACCAAGGACAACTTCGAGAAAGTGATCACCGAAAGCCCGATGGTGATCGTGGATTTCTGGGCGCCGTGGTGCGGTCCTTGCCGCGGCTTTGCGCCGATCTACGAGCAGGCGGCCGTGAGCCACGCCGACGTGGTGTTCGGCAAGATCAACACCGACCAGGAGCAGGAACTGGCGGGCGCCTTCAACATCCGCTCCATTCCCACGCTGATGGTGTTCCGTGAAAAGGTCGTGCTGTTCCAGCAGGCGGGCGCGCTGCCGGCGTCCGCGCTCGAGCAGGTGATCACGCAGGCCAAGACTCTCGACATGGCCAAGGTGCACCAGGAAATCGCCGCGCGCGACGCGCAGAGCGGGCAGGCGCCGTCGTAGGATAGAGCTATGGCGGCCACGCGCCAGGAGAAGGACTCGTTCGGCACCATCGAGGTGCCCGCGGACCGGCTTTGGGGGGCGCAGACCGAAAGAAGCCGCCGCCTGTTTCGCATCTCGGGCGAGCGCATGCCGCTCGCCGTGATTCACGCGCTGGCGCAGGTGAAGCGCTCGGCGGCCCGCGTCAATCGCGCGCTCGGTCTGCTCGAGCCAAAGATCGCCGACGCCGTGGAGCGCGCCGCCGACGAGGTGCTCGCCGGCCGCCACGACGAGGAGTTCCCGCTGGTCGTCTGGCAGACGGGGTCGGGCACGCAGAGCAACATGAACGTGAACGAAGTGCTCGCCAACCGCGCCTCGGAGCTGCTGGGCGGCGAGCGCGGGCCACGGCGCCTCGTGCACGCGAACGACCACGTCAACCTCGGACAGTCCTCGAACGACGCGTTTCCGACGGCGATGCACATCGCCGCGGCGCGCGCCGTGGAGCACGACCTGCTGCCGCGCCTCGAACGGCTGGAAGCGACGCTTGCCGCCAAGGCGGAGGCCTTCGCCGGCATCGTCAAGATCGGTCGCACCCACCTGCAGGACGCGACGCCGCTCACGCTGGGGCAGGAGTTCTCGGGCTACGTCGAGCAGCTGGCGCAGTCCGAGGCCGCCATCGAGCTAGCGCTGCCGGGGCTGTGCGAGCTGGCGATCGGCGGCACCGCCGTGGGCACGGGTCTCAATACGCATGCGGAGTTCGGCGCGCGCATGGCGAAAGACCTGTCGCAGGCCACCGGGCTCACGTTCGAGGCGGCGCCCAACAAGTTCGCCGCGCTCGCCGGCCACGAGGCGCTGGTCTTCGCGCACGGCGCGCTGAAGACGCTCGCCGCCGCCCTGCACAAGATCGCCAACGACGTGCGCTGGCTCGCCTCGGGCCCGCGCTCCGGGCTGGGCGAGATATCCCTGCCGGAGAACGAGCCGGGCAGCTCGATCATGCCGGGCAAGGTGAATCCCACGCAGGCCGAGGCGCTCACCATGCTGTGCGTGCAGGTGCTCGCCAACGACGTGGCAATGGGCATCGGCGGCGCCTCCGGGCAGTTCGAGCTCAATGTCTACAAGCCGATGCTGATCCACAACTTCCTGCAGAGCGTGCGGCTGCTCGCCGACGGCTGCGCGTCGTTCGAGGAGCACTGCGCGCGCGGCATCGAAGCCAACGAGGCGCGCATCGGCGAGCTGGTGGAGCGCTCGCTGATGCTGGTGACGGCGCTCGCGCCGCACATCGGCTACGATCGTGCCGCCGAGATCGCGAAGAAGGCGCACCGCGAGGGCAGCACGCTGCGGGACGCGGCGCTGGCGCTGGGATACGTCAGCGCGGAGGACTTCGAGCGCTGGGTACGGCCCGAAGCCATGACGCGGCCCGGCACGGGATGAAGCGGCGCGCGCTCCTCGCCATGGGATTGGCCTGCGCCCTGCCGCTGCCGGCAGCGGGCGCGCCCAGATACGCGCACGGCCTGCTGTGGCGTGTGGCGAAGGCGGGCATCGAGCCGAGCCACGTTTTCGGTACCCTGCACGCTGGCGACCCGCGGCTCCAGCCGCTGCCGGCCCCGGTGCAGGACGCCTTCAGGCAATCGCGTTCCCTGATGCTCGAGTATCTCGCCGACCAGTACAGCCGGGAGCGCTTTCTCGAGGCGGCGCTGTATCTCGACGGGCGCACGCTGGCGCAGGACATCGGCGGTGAGCATTTCGAGCGCGCCGTGGAGGCGATGACGCCCATCGGGCTGCCGCGCGAGTTCGTGGGCAAGCTGAAGCCGTGGGGCGTGCTGCTCAATCTGCGCATCTCGCGCCAGCCCGGGGGGGCGGTACCGCCCGAGGCGCAGCTCTTCGCGCTGGCACGCGAGCGGCGCCTGCCGGTGTTGCAGATCGAGAACGTCGAGGAGCAGGTGTTCACGTTCGACGAGATGTCGCTCGCCTCGCAGGTGGCGCTGCTGCGGCACTACCTCGCGCACCGCGAACAGCTCGACCGGCTCGCCGAGCGCACGCTGCGCGCGTACCTGGCGCGCGATCTGCAGGGCCTCTGGGACGCGCAGCAGCACTACGCGCGCCGCTACCCCGAGATCGCCCCGCACCACGCCGAGCTGATGAAGCGCGTGGTGCTCGACCGCAGCGTGGTGATGGCCTTTCGCATGCAGCGCGAGCTGCGGCGCGGGCGCGCCTTCGTCGCCGTCGGCGCGCTGCATCTGTACGGCGCCAAGGGCGTGCTGGCTCTACTCGAGGAAGACGGCTACTCGGCCCAGCGCCTGTATTAAACTGCGCGCCTCATGTCGGTCGTCGTCCTCATCTCCGGTCGCGGCAGCAACTTGCAGGCGCTCCTCGATGCGGGCATTCCCGTTTCGGCGGTCATCAGCAATCGCGCCGACGCGGGCGGGCTCGCCATCGCCGCGCGCCACGGCGTCGCCACGGCTGTGGTCGAGCATCGGCGTTTCCCCACGCGCGAAGCGTTCGATGCGGCCCTCGCGGACGAGATCGACCGCCACGCACCGCGCCTCGTTGCACTTGCCGGGTTCATGCGCGTGCTCACCCCGGGTTTCGTCGCGCGCTATGCCGGGCGGCTCGTGAACATCCATCCGTCGCTGCTGCCGGAGTTCCCGGGGCTCGATACCCACGCGCGCGCGCTCGCCGCCGGGGCGAAGCGCCACGGCTGCACCGTGCACTTCGTGACCGCGGAGCTCGACCATGGGCCGATCATCGCGCAGGCCTCGGTGCCGGTGCAGCCGCGCGACACCGCGGAGACGCTCGCGGCGCGCGTGCTCGCCCAGGAGCACGTGATCTATCCGCGCGCCTTGCGCTGGTTTATCGACGGCCTGCTGGTCGTGGAGGACGGCAAGGTGCGCGTCAAAGGAGACCATGCGCAACTGGTTGCCAGCGATCGCGCTTAGTGTCGCGGCTGCCGCCCAGGCAGCGCCGCCGGCGCGCATCGAGATCACCTACGACGTGCTGCACAACGGCGGCCCGCTCGCCACGGTGACGCACGTGCTGGAGCACGACGGGCGCAGCTACCGGCTGAGCGAGACCTGGGAGGGCGGCGGGCTGCTGGCGCTGCTGGGCGAGGTGCAGCGCACGAGCCGCGGCGAGGTCACGGCGGGTGGCCTGCGCCCGCTCGAATACGAGGACCGGCGCCCGCGCCGCGATACGGCCCGCGCGCGTTTCGCGTGGCAGGAAGGTACCCTCACGCAGCAGTTTCGCCACGGCCCGCAGGCGCAGGCGCTGCCGCCGCATGCGCAGGACCGCCTGAGCTTCCTGTTCGCGCCTGCGTTCCATGCGCCTGGCGCCGGGCCGCTCGAGTACCACGTTGCCGACGGCAAGGGAGTAGCGCATTACGTGTTCGAGGTTGCAGGCCGCGAGCGCCTGGCGGTGCCCGCGGGCGAGTTCGACGCGCTGCGCCTGGTGAAGCGCGACGACGACGGCCGCTCCATGCAGATCTGGCTCGATGCGACGCGCTCTTATCTGCCGCTGCGGGTGCTCGTGGTGCACAAGGACGGCACGCGCGTCGACCAGGTCGCGACGCGCTTCGCCCCGCCTCGATGATCTACCGCGCCCAGCTCGCCCGGGCCGAGGCGCTGCTCGCCGAACTCCTCGATGCCGCCGGCCCCGCCGACGCCGCGGTGTCGCGCTACTTTCGAGCCCACCGCAATCTCGGCCAGCAGGACCGCGCCTTCGTCGCCGAAACGGTGTATGCGGTGCTGCGCCGGCGCCGCTCGCTCGAAGCCGCCGCGCAGTCGGCAACGCCGCGCGACCTGGTGATCGCCGCGCTGGTGCGCGTGCGCGGACTCTCGGGCCGCGCCCTGGAGGACGTGGTGCGCGAGAACGAGCTGGCCCTGGTCGCGCGCGTGCGCGCTGCCAGAAGCGACGCCTTTCCCGCCGCGGTGCGTGCGGACCTGCCCGACTGGCTGTGGGCGCGGCTCGCGGCGCTGCATGGCGAGGACGAGGCCATGCGTATCGCGCAGGGCCTGCTCAATCCGGCGCCGCTCGATGTGCGCGTCAATCTGGCGAAGCTGGGGCGCGAACAGGCGCTCGCGCAGCTGCGCGCGAGCGGTATCGAGGCGCAAGCGACGCCTTACTCCCCGGCGGGCCTACGCCTCGCGGGCAAGCCGGCGCTCAACCGCCACCCGCTGTTCCAGCAGGGCGCGATCGAGGTGCAGGACGAAGGCAGCCAGGTGCTGGCGTATCTGCTGGCGCCGCGGCGCGGCGAGATGATCGCCGACTACTGCGCGGGGGCGGGCGGCAAGACGCTCGCGCTCGCCATGCTGATGCGCGGTAGCGGGCGCATCTACGCCATGGACGTGTCGGCACGCCGCCTCGCGGAGCTTGCGCCGCGCGCGGCGCGCGCGGGCGTCACCAACGTGCATCCGCTCGTGCTCGCGGGCGAAGGCGATGCCCGCGCCAAGCGTCTCGCCGGCAAGCTCGAGCGCGTGCTCGTGGACGCGCCCTGCAGCGGTTTTGGCACGCTGCGGCGCAATCCCGATCTGAAGTGGCGCCACGGCGCGCAGGCAATCGGCGAGCTGGCGGTGAAGCAGGCCGCGATCCTCGAGGCGGCGGCACGCCTCCTGAAGCCGGGAGGCCGCCTCGTGTACGCGACCTGCAGCATCCTGCCGGAAGAAAACGAGGCCATCGCCGACGGCTTCGCGGCGGCGCACGCCGACTTCGCGCCCGTGTCCTGCGGGGATCTGCTTGCAGCGCAGCGCATTGCGATCGATTGCGGGTCGCGGCTGCGCCTGTGGCCGCACCGGCACGGCTGCGACGGCTTCTTTGCCGCCGCATTCGAGCGCCGCTGAAGGTCAATTTCCCTTGCGCTACGGGCGCTTAGGGCGGAGGGTGAAATATTGCTCCCGGGTAGGGGAATCCCCGGTTGCGCGAGCGGTCCAATCGCGTAGAATCGGTCGGCCCTTCGAACGATAACTACTAGAAAGAACTGATGATTTTCAACGGATTGCTGGACCTGCCCTGGTGGGGCCTGGCGCTCGTGGCGCTGGGGTTGACCCACGTCACCATCGCCTCGGTCACCATCTTCCTGCACCGCCACCAGGCGCATCGCGCCCTGGACCTGCACCCGATCGCGTCGCACTTCTTCCGCTTCTGGCTGTGGCTGACGACCGGCATGGTGACCAAGGAGTGGGCGGCGATCCACCGCAAGCACCACGCCAAGTGCGAGAGCGCCGAAGATCCGCATAGCCCGCAGGTGCTCGGCATCAACCGCGTGCTGTGGGGGGGTGTGTTCCTCTATGTGAAGGAGTCCTACAACCGCGAGACCCTGGAACGCTACGGCCATGGCACGCCGGACGACTGGATCGAGCACAAGCTGTATTCGCGCTTCGCCATACTCGGCTTGACGCTGATGGGCCTGGTCAATGTCATCCTCTTCGGCTTGGTCCCCGGCCTGCTGGTCCTTGCCGCGCAGATCGTGTGGATCCCGTTCTGGGCGGCGGGCGTGATCAACGGCATCGGCCATTACTGGGGCTACCGCAGTTTCGACATCGCCGACGCGAGCAAGAATATCGTCCCTTGGGGCATCGTGATCGGCGGCGAAGAGCTGCACAACAACCATCACGCCTACGCGACCTCCGCGAAGCTGTCCGCGAAGTGGTACGAGTTTGACATCGGCTGGATGTACATCCGCATCCTCGAGGCGCTGGGCCTCGCGACGGTGAAGAAGGTGGCGCCGACGCCGCGCTTCGAGCCGGCGAAGACCATGTGCGACTACGACACGCTGCACGCCGTGATCGCCAACCGCTACGACGTGCTGGCGCGCTACGCCAAGGCGATCAAGCGCACCTGGAGCGACGAGGTCGAGCGGCTGCAGCACTGGTCGCCGCGCGACGCGGAGATGCTCAAGTCGCTCAAGCGCGCGCTGGTGCGCATCGGCTACGGTGCCGAGGCCGACCGTGCGCGCGTGGCCGAGGCGCTCAAGCCCTCCAAGCCGCTGCAGGTGGCGGTAAGCATGCGCGAAGAGTTGATCGCCCTCTGGGAGCGCTCCCACGCCTCCAAGGAGCAGCTGCTGCGCCAGCTGCAGGACTGGTGCCATCGCGCCGAGGCGAGCGGCATCGCGCCGCTGGTGGATTTCT
>Ga0214472_10002563_pt1 | contig 19489 bp, 26 predicted proteins | sample RVTome_6_FD_207662 | JGI IMG/M metagenome (GOLD analysis project Ga0214472, IMG submission 207662) | Soil microbial communities from uranium-contaminated site in the Upper Colorado River Basin, Wyoming, United States - RVT140D175 | ecosystem: Environmental > Terrestrial > Soil > Contaminated >...
ACGAGCCGGGCGGCGTACATGACGGCGACCCGATCGGCCACTTGTGACACGACCCCGAGGTCGTGGCTGATGAGAAGAAGCGACGTCCCACGTTCTTCGCATATCTGAGACAGCAGCGCCAGGATCTGGGCTTGCACCGTAACGTCCAATGCTGTCGTCGGTTCGTCGGCGATCAGAAGGTCAGGATCATTGGATATGGCGATCGCAGTCACCGCCCGCTGACGCATCCCGCCTGACCAGGTGTGGGGATGTTCCTGGGCTCGTCGTTCGGGGTCGGGAATGCCGACCGCGGTGAGCAAGCCGAGCGTCCGGCGGCGGACCTCTCGCCGGGTCAGAGCTGGGTTGTGCACTTGGATGGATTCAGCAATCTGATCGCCGACCCGCAACCCAGGATGCAACGCACTCATGGGCTCCTGGAAGATCATCCCGATACGGTCGCCGCGATAGCGGTTGCGGGCTCGCTCCGACAACCCGTTCAAGTCCACCCCATCGAAGAAGACGCTGCCTTTGCGAACGGCGCTGCCCCGCGGGAGGAGGCCGATGATCGACAGGGCGGTCAACGACTTTCCTGCGCCGGACTCACCCACCAAGGCGAGCTTTTCGCCCCGGCGGATCTCGAGGGCGACGCCTTCCACGACGTCAGGACCGCGTCCGAACCCGATGTGCAGATCTCGGACGGCAAGGACCTGGGTCACGTTCGCCGAGATTCCGCTTCGTTCCACGCATCACCGAAGAGGTTCAAACCGAGCACCACGACCATGATCGCCAGGCCGGGAAACAGCGCCATCCACCACGCCGTACGAAGAAACTCCTGGGCCTGCCTCGCCAGTTGCCCGAGCGAGGCGACGTTTGGATCTCCGAGACCGAGGAAGCCGAGACTCGCCTCCAACAGAATCACGTGCGCCACGACGAGTGCGAGATACACAACGGACACGCCTGCGACGTTCGGAAGGATCTCGGAGAAGAGCACCCGACGACGCGATGCACCTTGGGCGCGTGCGGCTTCGACGAACTCTCGATGTCGGAGCGAGATCACTTCCGCCCGGACGACACGGGCAAAGATCACCCACGAGGTGAGTCCGAGCACCACCACCAGCGTGTCGACCCCGGGTTCGAACAAGGCGATGGCCACGATCGCCAGGAAGAACTGAGGCATGGCTTGGACGATTTCGGTGAGTCGCATCAGCACGTCGTCGACCCTCCCTCCCAGATATCCCGACACGGCTCCGACCGCAGTACCGATGAGGGCGACCAGCACCCCCACCCCACCGCCGATGGCGAGAGAGGTACGTGTCCCGTGAATGACACCACTGAGCAGGTCACGTCCAAGGGCGTCGGTACCCATCAGGTGGGAGCCGGTCGGTGGGGACAGTGGCGGTCCGGCGAGTTCGAACGGTCCGTAGGGTGCCACAACAGGTCCGACGATCGCACTCACGACAACCAACACCGTCAGGGTCACGCCAACTCGCCCTGGGAACGTACGGACGAGCCGCCGGAGGACACCCGGTCGGGAGGGTCCTCCCACCACGGTGTCAAAAGTCTCAGGAGCGGCTGATACGCGGATCGAGCTTGCCATAAGTGAGATCGGTCAGGAGGTTGGCGACCACCGCGGTACCGGCGGCGATGAGAAAGACCCCTAGAAGAATCGGGATGTCACGGTTCTGTACGGCGGTGAGCATCAGACGACCAATGCCTGGCCACCCGAAGACGATCTCTACGACTGTCGCCCCGGCGAGGAGGTATCCCACTCTTGCCCCGACGACGGTGACCACCGGGAGGAGCGCCCGTCGCAGTGCGTGTCGAAGGAGAACCGTCCGCCTCGGGACGCCTTTGGCGCGAGCCGTCCGGACATGCGGACTCTCCAGTTCGTCGACGACTCCCGTCCGGGTGAGGCGAGCGATGGACGCCACCTGCTGGGATGCCAGGACCATCGCAGGCAGCGCAAGATGATGGGCGAGATCGAGACCCCGTCCCCATGCCGTTTCCGGTACGACGGCACTCGTCATCCCGTTGACCGGAAACCAGCCCAGTCGTAATGAGAACACAAGGAGCGAAATCTGGCCGATCCAGAAGACGGGCGCGGCATACATCCCGAGGGTGAACCCCGTCACGCCCACATCGCGCCAGCCGCCAGGTCGCGACGCGCCGACGACACCGAGAAACACCCCGCCGACCGTGGACAGCACCAGGGCGGTCCCGGCCAGGAGTGCGGTGGCGCCCAACCGCTCCCCGATCACTTCCATCACGTCGCGCCCGTGCACGTACGAAGTTCCGAGATCGCCGGTCAGCAGGTTTCGGGAAAAGACGGCGAACTGGGAAGCGAGCGGCTCGTCGAGACCGAACTTGTCGCGCATGAACGCGTAGTACTCGGCGTCGCCGCTGTCACCTGCGAGTGCGAGCACGGGATCTCCTGGTGCGAGATGCACCAGGAGGAATCCGATGGCGACGATCCCGAGGACCGCCGGCGGTATCTGGAGGAGTCTGCCGAATGTCTCCCGCCGGTTCACGGTCCGCAGCGAGCCGTGGCGGCGAAATGCCCTGAGGCCGTGAACCCGGAGCAACGCGAGGAGTGGGCTCGCGTCGCCACAGTCTCCACGATCCAGAAGTACGGGAGTTCGGCGACGAGGATCTCCTGGATCTCCTGGTAAATCGGCGAGCGCTCATCGGGATCGACGGTCACCGCGGCTTGGTCGAACAACCGATCGACGTCCTCGTTCGCATACCCCGACGAGTTCGAGAACGGGATCGGCCGGATGTTGCTGGAGATGTACATCCGGCGCACTCCGATCTCCGGGTCGGTGCCGTTGCAATAGGAGACGATGTTGGTGTCGAAGTCCCGGTTCGTGAACACGGTCTCCACGAAGACCGGCGGCTCGAGAGCGCTGAGAACGACGTCGACTCCCACCTCCCCGAGCTGTGCCCGCAGCAGTTCACCGTAGGAGGCGAACGACGAGAAGGACAGGAAGCCGAAACTGAGTTGTGTTCCGTCATCCACCCCTGGGACCCCCTGCGCCACCCGAACTCCGTCGTCCCCGAGCACCCAACCGGCCCCTTCGAGCAGTGCGGTGGCGGTGGCCGGGTCGTAGTTCGGCATGTCGAGTCCCTGGCCGTGTGCGAAGCCGATCCCGGAGTGAATCGGTGCGGCCGGCACGGAGCCCTGGCCGAACAGAATCCGCTCGAGGAATGCTTCCCGGTCGATGGCGTGGGCGATGGCCTTCCTTACGTCAACGCTCTGGAAGATCGGCCGATCCAGGTTGTAGCTGACGGTCATGATGCAGTTCTGACCTCCGGGATTGATCCCAGTGCGAAGCAACCCGATCGAGTCGTCCGCCTCGAATCGGGCGAGATCCGGTCCGGGAACGCCCCACAGCCAGTCGACTTCGCCTGCCTCGAACGCAATCACCTGGCTTCCCGTCTCGGGGATGATGCGCTGCACCACCTCGTCCACGTACGGACCGTCCTTGAAGTAATTGCCGTTGGCGGCGAAGCGGATCTCTTCGTCCGGGGCGTAGGACACGAATTGGAATGGACCAGTGCCGACCGGTTCCAGATTGGCCGGGTTCTCGGTCGGGTCGGATCCCTCGTAGATGTGACGAGCGACGATCGGCGCTTCGGTCACGTTCAGCTGTTGGAGAAGCGGCGCATACGGCGCCTGGAAGGTGAAGACGATTGTGAGGTCGTCCGGCGCCTCGAGCGATTCGATGGCCTGACCGATCGACGCCGCCGAGCGGGAGTGGTACTGCAGAATGACCTCTTCGAAGGCAAACTTGACGTCGGCGGACGTGAAGGGTGTCCCGTCGTGCCACGTCACCCCTTCCCGCAGATGGAACCGATAGACGCGACCGTCCTCCTCGATGTCCCATGACTCCGCCAGCCCCGGCACGGGCTCACCGTTGTCGTCGAGTTCGACCAAGCCGTCGTACAGCAACTCGGAGGCGGTATGGGTTCCGCCACTCGTGGTGATCGCTGGGTTCAGATGGCCCGGGTCGGTGGAGATCGCCACTACCAGGGTCCCACCCGACTCCTGTTCAGGGGGCGCGGTTGTGGTCGTTGACTCCGTCGGGCCGGACGTCGTAGATGAAGGTTGTGTCGCAGTCGTCGTCGACGACTCGTTTCCCCCAGAGCAGGCAGCGACAACGACGGCAAGGACGGCGACGAGCACTCGGGCGGTCAATCGAGCCTCCCTGGGTGTGGGTGGGGGAAGCTAGAGACTCTGACGGCGGCCGGTAAAGGCTCCAGACCAGCTAGATGTGCGATACATCTAGCGCGTGACGGGATGCTGGGACCCGCGCAGGAAGCTTGTTCGACTCAGGCCGAGCGCGACCCGCTCACCCCGACCGGGAGGCCCGTCGCTCCGCCAGTTCGGCAACGGTGGGAAGGGCCCCGGTGATGGCCTCGAGTTCTCCGTTCAGTGCCGTCACCGCCGGCCCGATCGCCGCGGTCTGGGTGTCGATCGCCCTCACGCCGAAGGCCACCTTGCCCAGGTTGCCGGCGATCGAGTCGAGGCGCCGAGCGATGGCGATGAGGTACCCGGCGATGACTCCGACCGCCAGAACGATCTCGACGATCGTGAGCACGACGAGGAGAGTCATCGTTCGCCTCCCGACAGATGGTCGGCGTGACGAAGCGCCTCTTCCTTGATCTCCGCCGCAATGTGAGGGGTCTGGCCGAGCATCCACGTGGTTGCGGTGTTGCGAGCGACCTGTTTGCCCATCATCCACACCTCGAGAACGCCGCGATCGATACGACAGACCGCGCGGTACAGGGTGTGCAGCAGAGCGATGACGACCAACAACACCACGGCACCGAGCGCCAGCGTCAGCCACCAGAGCGATTCGTCGGTCATCGTCCGCTCCTGACGAGGACGGAACGTGCCGTGACTGCCGCATCTCGGATATGACGCAGAGATCGATTCACCGTGTCGACCGCCCAGAGAGACGACGTGTTGTCCCGGCTCCGTTCGAGTGCATCGAGGATGTCCTCCGCCTGGTCGCCGATCTTTCGCGCCTGGAGGATGAGCGTGATGGCGAGTGCCGCCACCACGAGGACAACAACGACCCCGATGACGTATCCGACGACCCACCCACTGGTCATGTGTGCTCCTCATCAGCGTGTGGGAGCCGAGAACCCGAAGCCGCAGGGATGAGTTCGAACATCTCCGACTTGACCGGCAAGGTAGATGCACGCGGCATATAGTGAGCTTAGACCTGCTGGGACACGCGAACGGGCAAAAACCGACAACACGACCAGGACGTCGGTGGCACACAGCGATCGGAGGGACGCACCGTGACGGATCAATCATCCCACTCCGCCGCAGTGGCGACCGCCCCCGGTATCAACCGGATCTCCGGTAAGCCCGACCCCTTCTCGGCCATCGGTCTCCGTAGCCGCCACATGCCCACCAAGCAGCACTTCGGACCATTGGGGCCCCTCGAGAAGATCTACCTCTTCTGGTTCGTCGGGGCGTCATGCGACGGATGCACCATCGCACTGACCGGAGCGACCAAGCCCTCGGCAGAAGACCTGATGGCGGGAACTGTGCCAGGACTGCCACGTGTCGAGGTGATCCACACCGTGGTCTCCGTCGAGTCCGGGGCCGACTGGGTCGAGAACATGCTCCTGGCCGAGCGCGGAGAACTCGACGCACCTTTCGTCATCTGCTGGGAGGGGTCCGTCATGGACGAGACCAAGTCCGGTGATGGCTACTGGATGGGTCTCGGCGAGGATCCGGAAACAGGTCGACAGATCACCAGCCTGGAATGGCTGACCCGACTGGCTCCGCAGGCCGCAGCGGTGATCGCCGTCGGAACATGCGCCACCTGGGGCGGAATCCCGGCGTCGGAAGGGAACGTCACCGGGGCGATGGGGACGATGGATTATCTCGGCAAGGACTACAAGTCGGCATTCGGAGTCCCCGTCGTGAACATCCCAGGTTGCGCTCCTGTGGGCGACAACATCACCGAGACCGCCGCTGCGGTTCTCCTGTTCCTCCAGGGACTCGCCCCTCTGCCCGAATTCGATGAACTGGGACGCCCGGCGTGGCTGTTCGGCGAGACGGTCCACCGCCACTGTCCTCGCGCCGGTTACTACGAAGAAGGGGTGTTCGCCGAGGAGTACGGCGACCGTGAGTGCCTCGTCGAGCTCGGGTGTTGGGGTCCGGTCGTGCAATGCAACATCGTCGAGCGGGGCAACGTCAACGGGCAAGGCGGGTGTATGCAGATGGGCGGAATCTGTATCGGGTGCACCATGCCCGGTTTCCCCGACAAGTTCTCGCCGTTCTATGCGGCCCCACCCGGTTCCTTCCTCTCGTCGTCCGCCAGCCGGGTCATGGGAGGGTTCATCCGTCGGATGCGACGCATCACACTCGACGACAAGAACCGCAGTCCCCGGTGGGACAAGGAGACGCCGAGCGGATGGGCACGATATGACAGCCCTCCGAGCGCAGCCGCCAAGCTGACCACCCGCTTTTACCGGGCATATCAGCGGTCGAAACAGTCGTACGAATAGAGCCGGGGACACCATGTGCTTCAAGAATCTCCCGATCGAGTTCGACGAGAACGGCAACGCCAGACTGCGTGACGGTGTGGCCAATCCGTACGCGTTGTCCGATGGCGAGTCCCGCCGGTCGTACACCAAGGTCGCAACCCTGGAACGTGACACCGACGGACCTCGCATCCGCGACTGGATGATCGACCCGGTCACCAGGGTGGCGGGAGCACTGGCCGTCCACACCAAGCTGGACCTCGACCGGCGAGAAGCAGTCGAAGGGCACTCGATGGCGATGCTCTTCAGGGGCTACGAACTGATCCTGCAAGGGCGCGACCCCCGCGACGCCATCGACATCTCCTCCCGGGCCTGCGGAGTGTGCGGAGGTGTTCACGCCACGGTTTCTTCGCTGGCGATCGAGCAGGCGTTCGGCGTACGGCCTCCCCCCATGGGAATCCTCGTCCGCAACCTGGGTGAAGTGGCGGAGATGCTGTACGACCATCCCCTGCACCTCGGCCTGCTGGCAGGTCCGGACTATTCCACCGCCCTGGTGGAGGTCACCAACCCCGAAATCGTGGAGGCGGCCCGTCGCACCCCGGCCCCGAACTCGGCGTCACACGGCTACCGGACCATCGGCGACATCATGGATGCCATGAACCCCTTGACCGGGGAGTATTACGTCGAGGCGCTCGGCATCACCCGGCTCGGACGCGAGATGTGCCAACTCATGTACGGGAAATACCCGCATCCGTCCACCCTCGTTCCCGGCGGGGTGATGACCACCCTGAGCACCTCCACGTTCAACGAGTTCTACGGCCGCCTCATGAAGTACGTCGACTACTCGAAGAAGCTCATCGGGATCTGGGACGACATCGTCGACTTCTTCCTCGCCCAGGACCCCCGGTACGCCCGGGTGGGCGAGCGACCGGTCAACCTGATCCAGACCGGGATCTGGGACGACCCGGAGGCGTACGACGCCACATATGCCGGGATGACCGAGTGGGGCGAACGGCGGTGGTCCACACCCGGGATCATCATCGATGGAGAACTGATCACCACCAGGCTGCACGACATCAACATGGGCATCGAAGAGTTCGTCGAGCATTCGTTCTACGAGGATCCGGTCGACAACGGCTCGTCTGAGGGGCTCCGCTTCCCGACCGACGCCCTCGGCAACCCGTTGTCGCCCTATCACGCCTGGAACAAGGTCACCATCCCCAAGCCGACCGGTCACAACTTCAAAGAGAAGTATTCATGGTCGACCGCCCCTCGCTGGGACCGGATGACGCTCGAAACCGGTGCATACGGCCGGATGTGGACGACGGCGCTCGCACAGAAGCATCCCGACAGCGAGTTCTACGAGGCGACCGGGGACGGTATCCGGATCCTGATGCCGGAAGCGAGCCTCCGACAGATGGAACTCTTCTGGAAGGTTCCCACCCGACTGAACGCGCTCGAACGAAATCGGGGACGGGCGTACGCGGTGGCATGGACCACCGCCATCGGCCTGAGCATCATGCTGCAGGCATTCGACTATTGGCGGCGCGGCGAAACTCGGGGCCACACCCCTTTCACCGTGCCGAAGGACGAGCGGGTCGGCGCCGGATTCTGGGAGGCTGGACGAGGCTATCTGACCCACCATCTGCATATGGACAAGGGGCGGCTGCTCAACTACCAGATCAACACCCCATCGACCTGGAACGCCTCTCCGCGAGATCCATTCGGCGGTCTCGGACCGTACGAAGAAGCGATCATCGGGACGCCGATCCTCGAGTCGGTGTCCGACGACGACATCAAGGGGATCGACGTGCTGCGCTCGATCCGCAGCTTCGACCCGTGCATGCCATGCACCACGCACATCGACACCGGGAAAGCCGTGATCACCCGCGAGTTGAATTCCTGCTCCTGCACACTCGATTGACTTCGTGACGGATCGGGCGATCCGGGTACTCGTCGGCGGCATCGGGCTCCCCTGGCGGAGGGACCTCGATCTCGGCCGGCTGCTGATCGAAGCGCTCGATCCCTCGGAGCTGGGAGAGGATGTGCTCGTCGAGGACCTGTCCTACTCCGCCCACCGAGTCATGCACACCCTCGAGGCCCATCGACCGAGAAAACTGGTCCTGGTTGCCGCCACGAGCCGTGGCCGTAAACCCGGTGAAATCGTGCGCTATGCCGTCAACACCGAAGTCGCACCGGATCCCGACGATGTCGCCATTCGACTCGGAGAGAGCGTGGGAGGGGTCATCGACCTCGACCACACCCTGGTGGTGAATCGGTACTTCGAGAGCCTGCCGCGTGACACCGTGGTCATCGAGGTGGAAGCCGGCGACGAGTCGTTCGGAACGGGATACTCCGAATCTGTCGATGCGGTTGTTCCCCGTATCCTCGAATTGATTCGACAGGAGACGTGACGTGCCCGACATCGGCGACGAAGCGGTGACGATGGAACAGGCGGTCGATCGGATCCAAGTCCTCGTCGACCGTCTCGACCAGCACCACGATCCGGAAGTGGTACGCATGGTGTTCGAGCTACTGGATTGGATCGATGTGCTGCACCGTGAAGGACTCGAACGATTGGCAGGCGGACTCGCCGGGGCCCAAATGCTCGAACGGGCGGTGGACGACCCGGTAGTGGCGCACCTCTTCTCGGTCTACGGGCTGTTGGACGCCGCAGATGCACCCCAACGCGTCGACGAGGCGATCGAAGAGATTCGACCGTACGTTCTGTCCCACGGTGGGGAAATGACAGTCGAGTCGATCGAGGGTGGGGTGGTGCGCGTGCGGATGCTTGGTGCCTGCGATGGATGTCCGTCGGCGATCGTGACCCTCACCCAGAGCCTCGAGCGGGCGATCCGCGACCGATGGCCCGGACTGGTTCGGATCGACGTCGTTGACGACGATCAGCACGAAGGATGGAGTCCGGTCACGATCCGGCGATGAGCAGGGAAAGCCGCACCTTCCGAGCCCGAGCCCTGGCCCAGGCCCACCCCCTTTCCCCAGGGGCGAACCGGTATGTAAACGACGTGATCGCTCGGGAGAGGGAGTCCCAACCGCAGCCTGAGATCGGCATGTGGGCGGGGTACGCCCTCACCAACGGGTACTGCCTCCGACGGGTGGAGGAGGCGGAGATGCTCGACGACCCTCCGCAGCCCAAGACCGGCGACTCCCAGGCACTCGAGCAACGAGCCACCGACATCGCCGGTCGGATTCGAACCTCCGGCGCCGAACGCCTCCATCTGACTTCCGAAGCGGACATCGTGGCCGACCTCGACGACCTCATCGCCGGGGAGATCGAACGGCGTCTGGACGACTGGCGTGACGCGGTATCAGCGGAGACGTGGCACCAGCTCGAGGAGTACATCGCGTGGTGGACGATCAAGGGTTACGCCCTCAGAATCGCCGAGACGACAGAGGCCGGAGGGTGACGGATCGCGTCCTGGTGGCCTGTGTCGGGAACCTCCTGCGAGCCGATGACGGTGTCGGGCCCAGGGTCGCCGCGCTCCTGACCGCCGGCCACCTCCCGGACGACACAGTCGTACGCGACTACGGCATCGGTGGCATCCACCTTGTCCAATCTCTGATGGAGGAGGAATTCGCCGGCCTGATCGTCGTCGACTGCGCCGATCAGGGGCGGGCGCCGGGGACGGTGATGGAGTTGCAGCCGGAGGTGCTCGATGTCGCCGAACTCCCACACATCGAGCGATACGACTACCTGGCGGACATGCATTACACCGATCCACGGCGTGCCCTGGCCCTCGCCCGCGCCCTCGGTGTACTGCCTGCGGCATTTACGGTCGTCGGAGTGCAGCCGCTCGACGCCGACAGCCTCAGGCGAGAACTCTCCCCCACCGTCGAACGGGCGGCGGCGGTCGCTGCCAACCTCGTTCTGCAGATCGTCGACCGTCTGCGGACGGGTGCGACATGACGGAGCTCGTCGACGATCTCCGTCAGCGTCTGTCCCGATATCCCATGACCACCCATCCGGTGGAGCACGCCACCCTCCGGTTCAACCTCGGAATGGCTCTAGCTGAATCGCCACACGGAAACCACACCGAACATCTCATGACAGCGATCGAGCAGTACGCCGAATCGTTGCGGGTCTTCACAGCGACCGCCCACCCGCGCGAACGGGCCCGTGTCCTCACCGCCCTCGGAGCAGCCGAGAGAGAATTGGGTCGGCCGATCCAGGCAAGGGATCGGTTCACGGAGGCGTTGGGACTCGTCTCGGTCGACTCTGCACCCGCAGAGGTGGGAGCGGCCGCCAACGGATTGGGACTGGCGCTGGCGGACCTCGGGGACAGAGAGGATGCGATCGCTGCGTATCGCCGCGCCGAGGCAGCCTTCTCCGATCGGTCTCGCCAACTCGCCGCAACCCTCCACAACCTCGGGCTGGTCCTCGCCGCGGGGGGATCGCCGCAGGCACTGACCGACGCCCTGGAGGCGTATCGTCAGGGGCTCGATCTCGTCGACCCGCGCACGGACGGATACGTGTGGGCGTCGCTTCACCACGCCCGCGCCGTGGCGCTGATGGGCTTGCCTGGCGACCGAATGCGGCACCTCAACGATGCCATACGCTCGGAGACGGCCGCCCTCACGGTCTTCACCCGTCGCAGCCACCCATTCCAGTACGCCATCGCTCGCAACAACATGGGGGTGGCATACACCGAACTCTCGTCGGGCCACGCCACCATGCTGCGCCGGGCGCTGGTGGCTCTGGAGGAGGCCGTCACCATCTTCGATCCGCGACTCCATCCCGAACCATGGCAGCAGGCGAAACAGAATCTGGACGGTGTCGAACGGAGCCTCGGTGAGGGGGTCGACTTTGTCCGAGATCGGAGCGCCCACTTCGCGACGCTCGCCGCCGAGGTGAGCGGACCCGAGCGCACCGAACTCCTTCGCACTCGACTTTCTCTCGTCTTCGAACACCCACTGGAAAGACGCACATCCATGCTGGCGGCCCTCGACAACGCCATCGTCGGTCTGGACGGCACCTCCCAAAACGTTGTCACCCGAAGTTGGATGACGGTCCTCATGGAGCACCCTCGGGACCATGTCCTGGAAGCGCTCGCCAGCCGACAGCGGGCCCACGAGCGCCTCGATCATCCGCAGCGAGCGATCGCGGTACGAGCGGTCGAGGCCGCCCTGGGCGAACTCGAAGTCCTCCAGCGCGTCGGAATCCGCGACACCCTGTCGAGCCTCGGCTATCAGCGACCGGACGGATCGTGATGCGAAACGATTCGGCGCAGGGGGCGGCAGCGGCGTTCCTTACCGCCATCGACCAAGGAGAAGCAAATGCGGTCTGGGAGTGCTTCTCGACCGGTGCGCGGCAATTCGTCATCGACCGCGGGATCCGTCGCGGACTCAGCCCTGTCGCAGGCGCGTCGATCCTCGATGGCACCGCCTCGCCACACTTCCGTGACCAGTTTCTCGAAGACCTCCTCGCCGGGCTCCGTCGGGACCTCGAACTCGTCCGCCTCCCACTCGTCGAGATCGGAACTGTGTCCCCTCTCGACGACCGCAGGGTTCGCGTTATCTACCTCGAACGATTCGATGTCCCACTCGGACCCCCGTTGGAGCCCCTCCCGGTGGGTTCGGTCGAACTCGTCGAAGAAGACGGCGGGTGGCGGGTGGAGAGGTTGATACCTCGCCCCGGAGGATGAGCGACCCAGCCCAGCCTGGTCGGCTAGCGTCTGCCGCATGAAGATCGGCGTGGCAGGCAAAGGCGGGTCCGGGAAGACAACCATCTCGGGCACACTGGCCCGAGCGATGGCGGAGATGGGCGAGCCAATGATCGCCATCGATGTCGACCCCAACCCGAATCTCGGACCGACGCTGGGGATCGAGAAAGCAGCGTTCGATGCAGGAGTGGCTCTCCCCCACGACATCCTCGACCACCGCACCGTCGACGGGTCACAGGTCGCCGTCCTCACCCGCCCGCTGGATGAGGTCCTCGACACCTACGGCATGACAGCCCCTGCGGGCATCCGTCTCCTCACCATGGGCAAGGCGGAGAAGGCAGGCGGAGGTTGACTGTGCGGAGCGAATGCCACCGTGAGTGGCCTCCTACAAGCAATCCCAGCTGACTTCGGGACGGTGATGCTCGACCTCGAGGCGTCTCCCGAGCACATGACCAGGTCGACCACCCGTCACGTGGAGCACATGCTCTTGGTCGCCGAGCCCTACTTCAAGTCCATGGAAACCGCCCGCCGGTATCACCGCCTGGCCGTGGAGCTGGGGATTCCCCAGGTGAGCATCGTCGCCAATAAGGTCCGAGACGACGAGACCAACGTCGTCGCCGAATTCAGCGAACAGCACAGCATGGCCATCCTCCATACCATCCCGTTCGACCCCGCCTTCGCCGTGGCCGAGCGCCTCGGTGTCGCCCCCTACGATCACGCTCCGCACGGACCTGGGGTCGCCGCGATCCGGAACCTGGCCGAGGAGCTGCAGGCATGAGCCAGCCGTATCAACCGAAATCCGACGTACTTCGTGCGCTCTACTGGAAAGAAGAGATCCTCCAGGTGATGTTCTGGATCAGGGGCGAGGGCTTCGGCGACGACATCGACCTCGCCACGCTCGAGCGGTTCCTCGGACTCGACGCATCCGAAGGTGTCGGCTATGTCGACCGGCTCGTGGATGAGGGTTACCTCGCCCGCTCGGAGGATCGGTATTCCCTGACAGGAGCCGGCGAGGACTTCGGCAAGCGGATCTTCGCCGACGAGTTCGCCGACCTCACGAAGCCCTCACATGGAGAGTGCGGCGCGGACTGCTGGTGCCACACCTCGGTCGAGGAGGCCCGTACCTGTGCGTCCGAACGGGAAGTCGCACGCCGCTGATGGCGGGCCAACGCGGTGTCGAGGACCTCGGTGGCGGACTGCCTCGCAATTTCGTCCGCTCCTGTGTGCTGCTGCTGACCGCCGAGTCGGAGTCGCACGGATATGACCTGCTCGACCGGCTGTCGAGCCTGGGGGTCGTAGGAGCCGACGCGGGGGGCCTCTACCGGGTCCTGCGGTCGATGGAGCAGGAGGGTCTGCTCGCGTCGAGGTGGGAAACCTCGGACACCGGTCCCGCCCGCCGCACGTACAGCCTGACCGAGGAAGGGATGGACTGGCTTCACGCTTGGGCCGGAGCCCATCGGGAAACGATTCGGACCCTGGACCGCTTCATCGAGCGGTATCGAACGGTGGCAGAGTCACACGACGAGCAGAACGCCGATCGCTGAGCGGGTCAGTCCCCTTTGACTCGAACGGTCGTCACGGCGTAGTCGACCAAAGTCTGGGACAGTTCCGGGACGTCATGAGCATCTGCTGCATGAGCGGCGACCTTCTGGATCAGGTCCTCTGCGGTCTCCGCCGTGACCTTCCCCCTGCACACCACTCCGACATCTGCGCACCGAAATTCTAGGCTCACGATGCCGCCTCCTGGTGACCGGCGCCCTTGCTTGCGAGAAGATCGGTCAGGGCCTGATCCATCGCGGCCACGTCCTCGTGGATTCCCGTCAGCAATTCTTCGATCGGCTCGGTGCGAAGGGCGATCGCCCGCACTCCGAAGGTGACCTTGCCGAGGGTGTCGATCACGGTTCGCAGCATGAGCGCGACCCGGATGAGATAGAGCGCCAGCGCTGCGATCAGCACTCCCACCAGCACGAGCGTGACGATGGCTACAGCCGACATGCGCTCACCTCTCTCACAACAGCTCGTCGAGTGCGGCGCCGTATCGAGCGACACCGGTGAGGGTCTCGCCCACCATCCGGCGGGTGTCGGCCAACGCTGGAACCGGATCGAGATTCGACGTGATCTTGAGGCCATTTTCGAGGATGTCCTCGGCGTAGCGCTTGATCTCGACGGTCGGCCTGATGACGGACTCTGCCACGACGAGCACCACAGGAATGACGATGAAGGCGAGCGCCGCATTCCCGATCCACCACCAGACCATGTCCCGGCACCTCCTGCAGGCAAAAGCTGGCCGTTCGACCATTGCGACGGTGAGTGCGCCCGTCACATAGGTGGATCCTACCCAGGTCGAAGGCAGGAGGACGGGAGAACAGCAGACTGGTGGTACCGGTCGGTATCGTGGGCGGCGTCATCTATATGTGAGCAGACACCATGTGCCTCGGAACAACCGGCCGCGTGACGGCCATCCCAGAGGGACCCGAACATCTCGTGACGGTGTCCTTCGAGACTGGTCAGAAAGACGTGTCCGCTGCGATCCTTCGCGCCCAGGGCGAGGACATCGAGGTCGGAGACTGGGTTCACGTGCACATGGGTTTCATCCTCGAGAAGACCGACGAGGATCACGCGCTCGAGTCGATGGCGTTCCAGCGTGCGCTGGAACGGGGTGAATTTCCCGCCCGCCCATGAGTGTCGAAGGCGCTCTCCTTTTCGCCCGCTTCGCCTATCCGCCGAACGAGCGCGGCTCATGCGGCCCACCGGAACATCGCGAGCTGCTCGAATACACGGCGGCAGGAGTGGTGGACGGGGGCCTCGTGCAGCTCGAACGACAGTTTCACGGCCCGCCCCCATACCTCTCGGTCCTCGCCGCAGCGGCAGGCGTGGCCGATCCGTTCGACGCCCGAGTAGTGGAGGCGTATTGGATCGGCAACGAACTTCTCGACCGAGTCGACATGACCGAATTCGGGAAGGCATTGGAGGATCGAGTCAAGCCGCGAGCGGGTCGCGGTTGGGGCCATCTCGCCGAGGCCATCCCGGCCGGGGCTGCAGCACACCACAGCTTCCACGTCTTCGGCGTGTACCCGTGGGTGAGTCTGCTGAGCACCAGTCCGGACGAACCCCTCGACATCCTCGATCGATGTCGCATCCGATGGGCAAAGGTGATCGCAACACAGGGTGAGCACGTCGTCGTGCAGGTCCAACCGCTGCAGTGGGACGGTCGAAGACTGTTTCTCGGCGAGCCGGTCACCGACACCGTCAGACAGTCTCTCGACGGGATGCGGCTTGTTGGTGACCTGACCGAAGGAGAGTGGGTGGCACTGCACTGGGACTGGGTATGCGACCGACTCGACGCCCGACGTCTGTCCAATCTGAAGCGGTACTCCAACCGCCAACTCGACATCGGGAACGATGAGGTCTCACGTCCCGGCCCGGCGGTCGTCCTCGGATGAGACACCATCCTGGGACATCTTTCATCGTGGCCGCCTTCGCCCTGGTCGCCACGTTGGCGGCGTGCACGGAGTCCGCTGACGAACCGCTTCGCATCTACACGACGGTGACGCAGGAAACCGTCGACACGGTGGTGGCGGGATTCAACGAGGCGACAGGCCACCCGGTGGAGGTCCTGCGACTCCCGACCGGAGAGTTGAACGCCCGCATCGCATCCGAAATCAGGACCGATGGGATCACTGCCGACATCCTGTGGCTGACCGACCCGCTCTCGATGCATCAGTACGAAGCCGACGCCCTGCTGGCCGAATGGGAACCGGCGGGCGCCGACCGGATCGCAGCCGACTTCCGCACGGCCTCGACGTGGGGGACCCGCATTCTCAACCTTGTGATCGTCGCGGGGACCGAGGTCGACCCTGTTCCGGCTTCGTGGAACGATCTCTCGGAGATTTCCGGTCCGGTTGCGCTCCCTGATCCCGGGTTCGCCGGGTCCGCCTTCGCCGCGCTCGCCTACTTCAGCCAGACGGAAGGATTCGGCTATTTCGAAGCTTTGCATGACGCCGGCGCCGTGCAGGTGCAGTCGCCGGGGGAAGTCGTCACCGGTGTGGCGGAAGGTCGGTTCACCGCAGGCATCACCCTCGACTTCGCCGCCCGGGCCGCCGTGTCGAACGGGTCCCCCATCCAGTTGATCTGGCCTGAGCCGGGCGCCATCGCCTTTCACAGCCCCATCGGCGTGGTCGGGGCGTCGGACAGCGACACGGCGCGTGCCTTCATCGAATACGTGATCTCCGACGATGGCCAGCGGAGGATCGGTGAGTCAGGGTGGCAGCCCGTGATCCCTGGTCTCGGAGGTCCGGAGCCCGGAGGGAGCCAGGTCACGATCGCGTGGACAGAAGCCGCCAGTCAACAGTCGAGCCTCCTCGCCTCGTACCGCGACCTGTTCGGCGGATGAGGAGCAGGCGGCCGTGGGTCGCCGTCCGCTGGGGTCTGCTGTCGGTCACGCTCTCCGTCGTCATCGGTTATCCGGTGATCCGCCTCGGCGTCGAGGTTCTGACCAACTTCGCCGACATCGGCGCGTCCCTCGTCCACCACGCCTCGATCAGGGCATTCGCCAACACCGCGGTGGTGGCGGCAGCCACGGCGGTGACCTCCCTGTTGATCGGGACTGCCGGCGCCGTCGTTGCACAACGCACGGGCAGTCGCTCGCTGGCGGCGGCGATGATCTCACCGATCCTGATTCCGCCATTCGTGTCAGCCTTGAGCTGGGTCGACGCTTATGCCGGTGGGGGTCTGACGGACGACCTCTTCGGCGTCCGCTGGGCCAGGCTGTTCGGTCCGATCGGTGTGACGCTCTCGATCGCAGTCAACGCCGCACCCGTCGTGTTTCTGATCGTCTCCGGGTCACTGGCGGCGCATCGCGAGTCCGACCTCGTCGAGGCCGCCCGGGCCTCGGGTGCCTCTGCGGTGGTCGCTCTCCGAAGCGTCACTCTGCCGCTGATCAGGCGAGCGCTCGTCGGATCAGGGGCGGTCGTGGTGGTGTTGGCTGCCAATGCCTATGGGGTGCCCGCTGTCCTTGGACTCCCGGCGGGATTCGACACGATTACCACCTTGATCCATCGAGAGCTCGCTTTCTCAGCCGATGCAGCGGCGTTCAACCGGGCAGTCGCCCTCTCGATGGTGCTGATGATCCTCGCCGCCGCACTCGCAACCCGCGTCGAGCGTCCTACCGCCCGGACCCCGGTTCCCGTCGGTGGGCTGGCACCACACAGGGTCCACAGCCGGCACCGTCGCTCGGCTGCCCTTCTCTGGGGATACTGGACGGCGGCGGTGTTGGTTCCACTCGTTGCCCTCGTGCTTCGAGCGATCGTCCGGGCTCCAGGTCTCGATCCCATTCCCGCCCACTGGACGCTCGACCACTTCCGCACAGCGTGGACGTCTCTCGCCGTCGAGGCTGCAACCAACAGCGTCCTCTTGGCCGTCGCCGCCGCCAGTTTGTGCGTGCTCCTCGGCGGAGCGCTGGTCACCGTTCGCACAACCCGCCTCGGCCGATACTTCGAGACCGTCCCTCTGGCCTCGTTTGCCGTCCCAGGATCCGCGCTGGCCGTCGCCGCCCTGCTCGCCTACTCCCCCCGACTCCGTGACACAATCGCACTCGTGCTGATCGTGTACGTCGGTAAGTTCTGGGTCCTCGCCCACCGGCCTCTGGCGGGCGCCGTCGACCGGATCCCCGTCGAGACCCGGTTGGCGGCTCGCGCCTCGGGCGCCAACGAGCGGGAGGTCCTGCTGCGGATCGTCGGTCCGATGCTCCGACCAGCCGTAACAGGAGCCTGGGTGCTCGTCTTCCTGTTTGCAGTTCACGAACTGACCATGTCGGTGCTGCTGTTCGGCCCGGGCAGTGAGACTCTGGCCACCGTGACCCTGAACCTCCGGCAACTAGGCGACTCCGCCGCCACCTCGGCTCTCGCTGTCACGATGACCGTCGGAGTCGTCGCTCTTGGTGCTCCGCTGTTCTTCGGATGGAAGACGCGCCGACGGGTCGTCACGACGCCGTGATCGAGTTCAGAGGTGTGACCGTGGCCTACGGACGCCACGAGGTCCTCCGAGAGGCCACCGGATCAGTGGCGGCGGGAACGACGCTCACGCTGTTGGGCCCGTCCGGATCCGGCAAGACCACACTCCTCAACGCACTCGCCGGCTTCGTAGGCGTGGTCGAGGGCGAGGTGGCGATCGACGGAGTGGTGCGGTCGTCGCCCGGAAGGACCGATCCGCCCGACTCCCGAAACGTCGGCGTGGCGTTTCAGCAGATCGCGCTCTGGCCGCACATGACGTTGCTCGAGAACGTGGCGTTTCCTCTCCGACAGGCTGGAGAGCGACGCGCCGCCTGCGAGCAGATCGCCCGGGAGCTTCTCGACCGGGTCGGCATTGGCGACCTGGGCGACCGGTTCCCCAGCCAGGTGTCAGGTGGTCAGCAGCAGCGAGCAGGCGTGGCGCGTGCCATCGCTCGCCGTCCGGCCGTGTACCTCCTGGATGAACCCACTGCGCACCTCGATGCCCCGTTGAGATCCGACATTCAGCGGGCGCTGCGCCTGGAACAGCGCGAGCGCGGAGCGGCGATCGTCATGGCCACCCACGATCCGAGCGACGGCCTGGCGTTCGCCGACACGGTCGCAGTGCTCCGAGAAGGACGAATCACCCGCACTGACACTCCCGAAGCCGTGTACGACGACCCGGGCGACGAGTGGACCGCGCGAATGACCGGGACCATCTCGGTGCTCCGGGTGGCCGACCCCACCGACCTTCTACTCATCGGCGGACTGCCAGGACCGGGTTCGCTTCTCGTGAGGCCCGAGTGGGTTGATGTCGGTGAAGGAGCGGCGGTCGCCACCGTCGTCGACAGCTGGTTCCGAGGCGACCACGTCGAGGCGGGGTTGGACACCGCCTGGGGTTCGCTGACCGTCCGACTTCCCCGTCCGGACCGCCCAGCACCCGGCACCAACGTCCGCTGGCGATTGCGACGGTCGGTCCCGACAGGCGACTGAGTCAGGTGCCGGTGCCGAAACCCAGGGTTCTGCAGGTTGTATGACGCGCTTTCAGCGCATCAGTTTCAGAAATAGCATGGCATATCCCCAGGTGGTAATTCACCAAACCGGATCTCACCCTCTCACCCCGGCACATTGAGCCACTCGGTCCAGTCTTCGGCCGGGCCCCAGTCAGAGATCTCAGCCAAAATCGTCTCATCTGACGTGAGGGGTTTTCTGGCGCTACGCGATGAACTGTGGTTGGCGGCCTCGTATTCGTGCGGTGGGTTGAGTATGCCATTTGATGCCGAGTCGTCCGATGAGGCGTCGCCGGTAGTTGTCGATGTTGCTGAATCCGTGGGCGGT
>Ga0214472_10002564_pt1 | contig 19479 bp, 10 predicted proteins | sample RVTome_6_FD_207662 | JGI IMG/M metagenome (GOLD analysis project Ga0214472, IMG submission 207662) | Soil microbial communities from uranium-contaminated site in the Upper Colorado River Basin, Wyoming, United States - RVT140D175 | ecosystem: Environmental > Terrestrial > Soil > Contaminated >...
CGCCGCGGTCCTCCCGGGCGGCCACTCCCATGGCGCGAGTGGTGGTACTCTACCCGCCCCGGCTGTCCAGGCACACCCCCGCGGCGAGCGACCAGCAGTTGTCTCCCGGCGAGTGGGTAATGATCTCTCCGAGGTTTGGCATAAAGCCCTCCTCCCGGAGACCTCCTGCATCCCCGCAACCCACGCTCGCTCCTCCCGCCGCCGCGGCGTGGCAACGCTCGGTGGGTCGTTTCCCTGGCAAAACCGCGGGATCACCCACTCCAGGTTCTCCACCGCCGCCGTTCGGCAGACCAGAGCAGCTGTGCCGCTCGGGGTGGCCGTCCTTGGGCGCCACCGCTATTCGCCAGCCCGTCCAGCGAGCGGGTCCTTCGTACGTCTTCCGTGCGGCCCAGAGGGAATAGACTTCCAGCCACACGAAGCGGTTGACAGCAACTGCCAGTAACTGGAAGATTCTAGCGCCTGCGCCGGACCTTGGTCGTCCCGGCGGGGCCGCGCGCGGACCCGAGGAGCCCCAATGGACCTCAACAGCGGATCAGTCCTGACCATCGACGAGCTGGCGGAGTACCTCAAGATCCCGAAGTCCACGCTGTACAAGCTCGCGCAGGAGGGGAAGGTCCCCGGCCAGAAGGTCGGGCGGCACTGGCGTTTCCGCAAGGAGACGATCGATCGCTGGCTGGAGCACGACGACCGCGCGGATTCACGCAAGCGAGGGAAGCGATGACCGGGACGAGATTCGATCACCTCTCGCCCGGCGTCGTGGTGCGCGGCCCCCTGCTCCCGGAGCCCGTCGAGGTCATCACCACGATCCCGATGGGCGAGTCGGTCAAGCTCGTCGCGAAGGGCCTCCGCACGGGCCAGGTCCATGACCCGATCCTGAGCCCGGCCCAGCTCGCGCAGCTCACCATCTCCCCGACCACCGAGCCTTTCGACGGGGATCCCGTTCGCTTCCGCCTCGGCGTCGAGGCCGAGCGCCTCGGGCTGGCCTACGAGTACGATCCCTACTTCTCGCTCTCGATCGCCCGCGTCGATCCGCTGCCGCACCAGCTCGAGGCGGTCTACGAGTACTTCCTCGCGCTCCCGCGCATCCGCTTCCTCCTCGCCGACGATCCCGGAGCCGGCAAGACGATCATGGCCGGGCTCCTTCTCAAAGAGCTGAAGATCCGCGGCCTTGTCCAGCGCACCCTGATCGTCGCGCCCGCGAACCTCACCTTTCAGTGGCAGCGGGAGATGAAGGACAAGTTCCGCGAGCAGTTCGAGGTGATGCGCGGCGAGATCCTCCGCAGCCAGTACGGCCAGAACCCGTGGCAGGAGAAGAACCAGGTCGTCACGTCCGTGTCGTGGATCTCGCGGATCGAGGACGCCAAGGAGAGCCTCCTGCGCAGCCGGTGGGACCTCATCATCGTCGACGAGGCCCACAAGATGAGCGCCTACAGCCACGACAAGAAGACGCTCGCCTTCCAGCTCGGCGAGGCGCTCGGCGACCGCACGGACCACTACCTGCTGATGACGGCGACGCCGCACAAGGGCGATCCCGAGAACTTCCGCCTCTTCCTCTCGCTCCTCGACCGCGACGTCTACGGCGACGTCAAGAGCCTCGAGGAAGCGATGCGGCGGCACGAAGCGCCGTTCTACCTGCGGCGCACGAAGGAGGCGCTGGTCACCTTCCCGGACGGGGACGGCAAGGTCCACCCGCTCTTCACCAACCGCGACGTCCGCACGGCGAAGTTCGACCTCGACGGCGAGGAGTACGACTTCTACGACGCCCTCACGCGCTACGTCGAGGACCAGTCGATCAAGGCGGCGTCGAGCGACTCGCCGCAGGCCCGCGCCCTCGGCTTCACGATGGCGATGCTCCAGCGGCGCTTCGCGTCGAGCGTCTACGCCGTCCGCCGCAGCCTCGAGCGCATGCGCGACAAGCGGGAGCGGATCCTGGAGGACCCCGAGAAGCACCGCCAGGAGCAGATCGAGCGCAAGCTGCCCGACGACTTCGACGACCTCACCGAGGAGGAGCAGGAAGAGATCCGCGGGCAGCTCGAGGACGTTGTCCTCTCCGTCGATCCCGCGGCGCTACGCGACGAGATCCAGCGCCTCGGCAAGCTCATCGAGCACGCGAAGGCGCTCCAGGCAAGGGACCTGCCTGCCGGACAGGCAGGGGTCGAGTCGAAGCTCACCAAGTTGCGCGAGGTCCTACACGAGAACAACATCTTCGACGACCCGCGGATGAAGCTGCTCCTGTTCACGGAGCACAAGGAGACGCTCGACTACCTCGCCGGCGACGGCAAGGACGGCCGTCCCTTCGGCAAGCTGCGCGAGTGGGGCCTCTCCGTCACCCAGATCCACGGCGGGATGAAGATCGGCGACCGGGACACGCCCGGCACGCGCATCTACGCGGAGCGGGAGTTCCGCGAGGAGGCCCAGGTCCTCGTGGCCACCGAGGCCGCGGGCGAGGGGATCAACCTCCAGTTCTGCTGGTTCATGATCAACTACGACATCCCCTGGAATCCTGTCCGCCTCGAGCAGCGCATGGGCCGGATCCACCGCTACGGCCAGACCCACGACTGCCTCATCTTCAACTTCGTGGCGGTCAACACGCGCGAGGGGCGCGTCCTGCAGAAGCTCCTCTCCCGTCTCCTGGAGATCAAGAACGAGCTCGGGACCGACAAGGTGTTCGACGTCGTCGGCGAGGTCTTTCCCTCGAACCTCCTGGAGAAGCTCTTCCGCGAGATGTACGCCCAGAGGCTCTCGGCGCCGAGCATCGAGGAGCGCATCGTCCGCGAGATCAACCCGGAGCGCTTCCGCGAGATCACGGACTCGACGCTGGAGGGACTGGCGAAGCGCGAGCTGAACCTCGGTGCCCTGATCGGCAAGTCGGCCGAGGCCAAGGAGCGGCGCCTCGTTCCCGAGGTGATCGAGGACTTCTTCGTCGCCGCCGGGCCCATCGCCGGCGTGCATCCCGTGCCTACCGGCAGGCAGGCGGCCGAGCAGCGGGGCAAGCCGCACGTCTACCGCATCGGAAAGATCCCGAAGACCCTGGTGACGCTCGGCGACGAGATGGAGCCCAGGTTCGGCCGTCTCGGCAAGACGTACCAGCGCATCACCTTCGACAAGGGCCAGCTCGGCGACGACCCGACGCTGGAGTGGGTGACGCCTGGCCATCCCCTCTTCGAGGTCGTGCGGGCCGACGTCCACGAGCGCGTGACCGACGACCTGCGGCGCGGGGCGACCTTCTTCGACCTGCACTCGGCACAGCCCTACCGGATCGACGTCTTCGGCGCCTCCATCAAGGACGGGCGCGGGAACACGCTCCACCGGAAGCTCTTCGTCATCCGCGCGGACCTCGATGGCACGCTCTCCGTTCGCCAGCCCACGCTGCTCCTCGACGTCAATCCGGCTCCCAAGGGAACGGCAGCGCCGGCGGCGCACGCCCTGCCTGACCGGCAGGCCGTCGAGCTGGAACTCGTGAACCGGGCTCTCACGCCGTTCCTGACCGAGGTCTCCGAGCAGCGCGCCCGCGAGAACCAGACTGTCCGCAAGCACCTGGAGATCTCGCTCGGCGAGCTGATCCATCGCCAGAACCTGCAGCTCGCCGAGCTTGTCTCGAAGCAGCAAGCCGGCGACACGACGCCCGGTCTCGCCGGGAACATCGCGCAGGCTGAGCAGCACCTGGACGAGCTCAACCGCCGCCTCGAGCTGCGCCGCGACCAGCTCGAGATGGAGCGGCACTGCACGATCGGCGACATCCTCCACCTCGGCCGCGCGTGGGTCCTGCCGCATCCCGACCGCACCAGCCCCGGCATCGCGCCCATGGTGCGCGACGAGGAGATCGAGCGGATCGCCGTCCAGGAGGCCATCAAGTTTGAGGAGGCTCGCGGCTGGGTGGTCGAGAGCGTCGAGGCCGAGAACCGGGGCTTCGACCTCATCTCCCGCAAGCCCCATCCGCACGACCCGAAGACCTTCGTGGAGGTCCGCTTCATCGAAGTCAAGGGCCGCGCCGGCGTGGGCGAGGTCGCCTTGAGCGCCAACGAGTACAAGACGGCGCAGCGACTGGGCGGCGACTTCTGGCTCTACGTCGTCTACAACTGCGCAGAGACCCCCGAGCTCCACGTCATCCACGACCCCGCCCGGCTCGGCTGGAAGCCGGTCGTCCGCGTCGAGCACTACCACCTCGGGCCGAACGAGATCTTGAGGGGCGCCGATGACACCGGGAGATAGAACAGCAATGAGCAACGGCGGCGCTCAGTGGCCGATCGGCATTGACGGTCCGGCACTGCGGATCGCGCAGATCGTAGCCTCACCCTTGCGAGTGTTGGCCGGTCCAGGAACGGGCAAGACCTTCGCACTCATGCGCAGGGTAATGCGCTTGCTTGAGGAGGGCATCAACCCGGAATCGGTTTTCGTCTCAACGTTCACGAGGACAGCCGCCCGAGACCTTGAGAGCGAGATCGCCCGTCTCGGGATCGCAGGTGCGGGTGACGTGCGCGCGGGAACCCTCCACGGGTTTTGCTTCAGCGTGCTCTCGCGAGCCGAAGTACTTCCGTTGACCGGTCGCGTCCCCAGACCGCTGCTCAAGTTCGAGGAGAGATTCCTGCTCGAAGACCTCCGCGGCACCAACGGTGAGGGAATCCGCGACCTCGGGACGAGACTCAACGCTTTCGCCGCAGCGTGGGCGCGTCTTCAGTCGGATGATCCTGGCTGGCCGCAGGATCCGCAGGATCAGGAGTTCCTGAACGCACTCGAGTCTTGGCTTCGCCTCCACCGAGCAATGCTCATCGCCGAACTCGTCCCCGAAACTCTGCGTTTCCTACGCGACAACCCGGCGTCACCGCATCGGCCGTCGTTCGGCCACGTCCTGGTCGATGAGTATCAAGACCTGAATCGGGCCGAGCAGGTTCTTCTCGACGAGATCGCGTCGACGGGGACGCTGCTGGTCATCGGCGATGAAGACCAGTCAATCTACTCCTTCAAGTTCGCGCACCCCGAGGGCATCTCCGCCTTCGATCAGGATCATCCCGGGACCCACGATGAGAGTCTCGACGAGTGTCGTCGGTGCCCCCGAACGGTAGTGGAGATGGCCAACGCACTCATCGGGCGCAACACCATGCGGACGGCACGCGCACTCAGTCCGCGACCGACGAATCCTGCAGGCGAGGTACTCGTTGTGCAGTGGCTCTTGGCCGCGGAAGAGGCCACCGGAATCGCGACCTTCATCGAGCAGCGCATTAGGTCCGGAAGCGTGGAACCGGGCCGTGTTCTCGTCCTCGCGCCGCGCCGGCAATTTGGCTACGCCATTCGCAACGCTCTCAACGCTGGCGGCGTGCCGGCGCACAGCTTCTTCTACGAGGAGGCGCTCGAAGGCAACCCCGCGGACGCCGCCGCTTGCGCAGCGCAAGAGGCATTCACGTTGCTGACGCTGCTCGCTCGCCCCGACGACCGCGTTGCGCTGCGGTGTTGGTGCGGGTTTGGCAGCAATTCGCTTCGCTCCGGGGCGTGGGCCAGAGTGCGCGAGCGCTCCGCCGTCATGGGAGACTCACCGCGCCTGGTTCTAGAGCAGCTCGCGGGCGGTACGGTGTCGCTGCCGCACACAGCGCCGGTAGTAGAACGGTTCCGACTGCTGCAGCAGAGGCTGGCAGCGCTCGGCGGCCTACAGGGCGGGCAGCTCGTGGACGCCGTTTTCCCAGCCGGTGAAACGTGGGCTGAGCCAATGCGATCAGTCGCTGCGGGTATCGACGAAGACGCCGATCCGGCAGCACTCCTCGACGTAGTCCAGCGTGGGGTTACGCAGCCAGAGCTTCCGACGGATGTCGACTACGTCCGCGTCATGAGTCTCCACAAGTCCAAGGGCCTTACAGCGGATCTTGTTGTCGTGACGGGCTGCATCGAGGGTCTGATTCCCACGCTGCCCCGCGACGCCGCCTCGCAGGAAGAACAGCGATCTCTCGAAGAGCAACGCCGACTCTTCTATGTCGCGATCACCCGCACGCGCCAGACTCTCGTTCTGTCGAGCGTGACGCGCCTGCCACGAGCGGATGCCCACCGGATGGGTGCGCGCGTCCAAGGGAACCGGCACCATACTCCGACGATAACATCTCGCTTCTTGAACGAGCTTGGTCCGTCACGGCCGGCCGCCGTGACCGGGCAATCCATCCTCGCTCCAGTTGGAGGCGCCGGATGATCCAGCGGCGATACCCGCGGCGCCTCATCGAGGTGGACCTGCCGATCAAGGAGATCTCGGCCCACGCGCGTCGGGAGAAGTCGATCCGGCACGGCCACATCTCGACGCTCCACATCTGGTGGGCGCGGCGTCCGCTGGCCGCCTGTCGCGCCGTGATCCTCGCCGCGCTCTGGCCGGATCCCGCCGACCCGCTGTGCCCTGAGCGGTTCCGGACTGAAGCGGCCAACGTGATGAAGGAGTGGCGGAACAGCCGCGGCGGTCGGCAGCGGGACTGGGGCGCTCCCGAGCAGGTTCGCGCGGCCCTGCTCGACTTCATCGCGGAGTTCGCGAACTGGGACAACTCGACGAACACGGCCTACCTGGAGACAGCGCGGTGCCTCGTCCAGGTCGCGCACGAGTCGCTCGGCGGCGCGCCTGGGACGCGGCCGCTCGTGGTGGATCCCTTCGCCGGGGGCGGTGCGATCCCACTCGAGGCCCTGCGCCTGGGCGCCGACGCCTTCGCCTCGGACCTCAATCCGGTCGCCGTGCTGCTCAACAAGGTCGTGCTGGAGTACATCCCGAAGCACGGCCGGAAGCTCGCCGACGAGGTTCGTAAGTGGGGCCAGTGGGTGAAGGAGCAGGCCGAGAAGGAACTCGCGCGGTTCTATCCCAAGGACCCGGACGGTGCCGTGCCGATCGCCTACCTGTGGGCGCGGACGATCCGGTGCGAGGGCCCGGGCTGCGGTGCCGAGGTGCCGCTGATTCGCTCGATGTGGCTCTCGAAGAAGCGCGGCAGGCCGACAGCCATGCGCATGCTCCCGCGCGCGGACGCCAGTGGCGTCGACATCGAGGTCGTCGAGAAGCCGCGCGCCGCCGAGGCGGATCAGGGGACGATGAAGCGCGGCTCGGCGACGTGCCCCTTGTGTGGGTACAGTGCTCCGAATGCACGAGTCCGGGCGCAGTTGTCCGCTCGTAGAGGTGGAGCCGACGATGCCCGGTTGATCGCAGTCGTCTGCACCCGGGCCGGCGAAAAAGGGCGCTTCTACCGAACACCCACGAAGGCGGATGAGGAGGGGGTGGTCGCGGCCCGCGCGGAACTCGAACGTAGGGTTCGAGGCGCAGAGTCCGACGGCGGAGCGGTGGCTATGGTTCCCGACGAGCCCGTGCCTACCGCGCGGCCTTCACCGAATGCTCGCGGCTTGTCGGCTGTGACACGAATGGGCGTCAAGACCTTCGGAGACCTGTTCTCCTCTCGGCAGGCGCTGGCCCTCGTTACGCTGGTCCGCGTCGTTCGGGAGGCTGGAGAGCACTGCAAGCAAGGGTGTGATGCCAATCTCGCTGAGGCGGTGGCGACGTGCCTGGCGCTCACATTGAGTCGGCTGACTGATCTGTCGAACTCTCTCACGCGTTGGAAGCAAGACGCCGAATGCCCCGTGAACCTGTTTGGGCGTCAGGCCATTCCGATTGTGTGGGATTTCGCCGAGAGCATGGTTCTGTCTGACTCGAGTGGCTCGTGGGCCAGCATGGTGGATCGGACTACCCATGCGCTGCTCACTTCGGGCTACGTCACGCCAGCGACAGCGACGGTACACCCTGCCTCTGCTACCGCGCATCCCCTACCCGACGATGCGGCCCATACCTTCATCACCGATCCGCCTTACTATGACGCGATTCCCTATGCCGATCTGTCCGACTTCTTCTACGTGTGGCTGAAACGTTGCCTTGGAGACCTGCACGCAGACCTCTTCCAGCACGATCTCACTCCGAAGGACGAGGAAGCCATCTGGAACCCCGGTCGCGTCTACTCCAAGACCGGCAAGCCGAAGGATGAGGCGTTCTACGAGGCGCAGATGGCGCGCGCCTTGAGCGAAGGGCGCCGAGTCACTGAGCCGTCCGGCGTCGGCGTCGTGGTCTTCGCTCACAAGAGTACAGCGGGGTGGGAGGCGATCCTCTCGGCGCTTGTCCAAGCGGGGTGGATCGCCACCGCCTCCTGGCCGATCGACACGGAGATGGGGAGTCGCGTGAACGCGATGGGGACGGCATCCCTGGCGTCATCCGTCCACATCGTCTGCCGCCCCCGTGAGAACCCGGACGGGTCCGTCCAGACCGACGCAATCGGCGACTGGCGGGCCGTGCTCCGCGAGCTGCCGGTGCGCATCCACGATTGGATGCCGCGCCTTGCAAACGAAGGGGTCGTCGGCGCCGACGCCATCTTCGCCTGCCTCGGCCCCGCATTGGAGATCTTCTCGCGCTACTCCCGCGTAGAGAAGGCCTCCGGCGAGCACGTCGCACTGCGGGAGTACCTCGAGCAGGTCTGGGCCGCCGTCGCCCGCGAGGCGCTCTCGATGATCTTCGAGGACGCCGATGCGACGGGGCTTGAGGAGGACGCGCGCCTCACCGCCATGTGGCTCTGGACCCTCTCCACCAGCGCGAACGGCGGGAACGGTTCCGCCGCTGACGACGAGGCGGACGCCGAGAGCGAGAACGACGAGGAGGAGGGAACCGACAAGGCGAAGCCCAGCGCCGGGTTCTCCCTGGAGTTCGACGCCGCACGCAAGATCGCCCAGGGCCTCGGTGCGCACCTCGAGGACCTCGGCCGCGTCGTCGAGATCAACGGCGACAAGGCGCGGCTCCTGTCGGTGGCCGAGCGGACCCGTCACCTCTTCGGCAAGGACCAGGCGCAGCGAGCGCCGGCGCGCCGCGCCAAGAAGGTGCAGCAGCTCACCCTCTTCGAGGAGCTCGATGCGGCCGAGAAGGACGCTGGCTGGGGGGACCTCGGGCTTCCCCCGGCCGGCGAGACCACGCTGGATCGCGTCCACCAAGCTATGGTCTTATTCGCCGCCGGCCGGGGCGAGGCGCTGAAGCGCTTCCTCGTCGAGGAGGGCGTCGGCCGGGCCGCGACGTTCTGGAAGCTCGCGCAGTCGCTCTCGGCCCTCTACCCGGGCGGAACGGATGAAAAGCGCTGGGTGGACGGCGTCCTGGCCCGCAAGAAGGGACTGGGCTTTGGATAGGCGGAGGCTGATGCGATGACGATGTCTCTGAACTTTCAGCAGGAGGAGTTCAGCCGCGCCTACGTGCATGCGGTTGCCACGGTGGCGGGCTTCAAGGTCTATCCGCCGGCGACGCCGGATGATGACAGCGTGGACCTGAGCATCGGCACCCGAGGCATCTTCGGGAAGATCCGCTCGCCCAGGATCGATATTCAGCTCAAGTGCTGGCAAGGCGCGGTGGACGGGGAGACGCTGTCGTATGCGCTTCCTGTCAAGAACTACGAGGAACTGAGGCACGAGGACTACCAGGTGCCGCGAATCCTGGTCGTCGTCGTGGTTCCCGTGCTTCTGGATGAGTGGATCACTCAGAGCCTCAACGATCTAGTGCTGCGACGGTGCGGCTACTGGCTCTCGTTGCGGGGAGAGCTGGAGACCGCCAATACAACTTCCGTCACTGTTCACATTCCGGTGGCGAACGTCTTCTCGGTCAGTGCCCTGAGTCGACTGCTGGAGAACGGAGAGGGAGCATGACGACGCGCTTGCTAGATGTCGAGACCCTTCGCAACCTCACCGTTGCCGACACGGTGAGCTGGCTGAAGGCGACGGGTTGGAGTCCTGTCGAAGAGGAGCAGGAGCGCTTCGTCCGCTTCACGAAGAGTGTGGAGGGGGGGGTTGCCGAGGTTGAGGTGCCTCGACGCTCGAACTTCCGCGACTTCGCCTTGCGCATGGCGGAGGTCATCGACATCGCCGGCACCATCGAGAACCGATCCGTTTCAGAGATCGTGCGGGACATCCGTCGGGCTGGTGTCGACACGCTGCGTTTGCGCTTCGACGGAGGCACGGCACGCCTGGGCAGGGTTACGGCCGAGAACGGAGCTGGGCTCTTTCAAAACGTGCGAGACCTCTTGCTCGCGGGGGCCTGCGCAGCGGTCGAGAGGCGCCCACTATTCGCCCGGCGCAAGCCCGATCAAGCCATGCGATTCTTGAACCACGTCTACATAACGCCTCCCGAGGCTGGCAGCTTCACCGTTGTCGTGGAATCGCCCGTCATCCCCCACCTGCAAAGCCAGCAGTCTCTCTTCTCCGAAGACCCCGAGCCCACCTTCGAGCGGCGGGCCATGCAAACGCTGGCTGCGAGCGTGGAAGCCGTGATTCATGCGACCGAGCAGGCAAGCGTGAGCCAGGATCTGGAGCCGTTTGTCCGGGCCGTTAACGTCGGCGTGACCGCCAATCTGTGCGAGGCTCTGGCCGGTCTGCTTCGCAGTGTCGAGGGGAGCAATCTGGAGACTCACTTTGCTTGGGCACGCAACCGGCCACTACCTCGCGCTATCCCGGGTCCCCTACGGGTTCTGCCCGATTCCATTCCCATTCTCGATGCAGTCGGCCGTGAGTTCCGGGCACGGGAGCCTCAGCCTGATTTCGAGCTGCGCGGGCCGATCCTCGAACTCGCGAGCGATGATCCGGACGTGGGCGGCACGCTCACCATTGGCGGCGCCCTGGAGAACCGTGTCGTGAAAGTTCGCGTCGAGGTGGATCGGGACGTGTACGGTCAGGCGCTCAGAGCGCACGAGGAGAAGCGGGTCGTGCTGGTCGAGGGCGAACTCGTTCGTGAGGGCAGGTCATACGCTCTGCGCAACCCCCGCAACTTCTCGGTCGAGATCGACGAATGAGCGAAAACAGAACTTCGTGGGCACAGGTACCGCCTGGAGGGGGGAGGAAATGGCTCTGAAGCCCTGGTACAAGGTCATCACGCCGCGCGAGGACCTCCGCGAGGGCCGGCCTCTGGACGCCTCCGAGTTCGCGGTCCACCTCGACCAGGTGCGCGACGGGCGTGCGCCCGCCGTCTACCAGAACCCCGCCGACTTCTTCGAGCGGACCTACCTCACGAAGAACCTCTCAGGTCTCGCCGCCGAGGTCATCCGGCGGCTCTCGGGCGTGAAGGTCGAGACCTCCGCCGTCTTCAACATGACTACCCAATTCGGCGGCGGGAAGACCCACTCGCTCACGCTCCTTTACCACCTCGCCCACGGCGGGCCGGAGGCCGCCGAGTGGAAGGGCGTGCGCTCTCTGCTCACCAAGGCCGGCGTGACCGAGGTCCCCCGTGCCGCCACGGCGGTGTTCGTCGGCACCGAGTTCGATTCGCTCTCCGGCCGCGGCGGTGCCGACGGCACGCCTATCCGCAAGACCCCGTGGGGGGAGATCGCCTGGCAGCTCCTCGGCGCCGACGGTCTCGGCATCCTCGCCAAGCACGAGAAGACGCTCACGGCACCCGGTGGCGACGTGGTCGCGCGGATCCTGCCGGCCGATCGGCCCGTGCTGATCCTGCTCGACGAGCTGATGAACTACGTCAGCCGCAGCCGCAAGAGCGGCCTCGCCAGCCAGCTCTACAGCTTCCTCCACAACCTGTCCGAGGTCTCCCGCTCGCGGGATAACGTGGTGCTCGCCGTCTCGATCCCGGCGTCGGAGCTGGAGATGACAGCCGAGGACCAGTCCGACTACGAGCGCCTGAAGAAGCTGCTCGACCGCCTGGGCAAGGCCGTGATCATGTCGGCCGAGGCCGAGACCTCGGAGATCATCCGGCGCCGGCTATTCGAGTGGCACGGTCTCCCCGCCGACGCCTCGAAGACGGTCACCGAGTACGCGGAGTGGATGGAGTCCCATCGTCACCAGCTCCCGAGCTGGTTCCCCGTCGACAACGCCCGGGAGGCCCTCGGATCAAGCTATCCCTTCCATCCCTCGGTCCTGTCGGTGTTCGAGCGGAAGTGGCAGGCGCTGCCCCGATTCCAGCAGACCCGCGGCGTCCTGCGCCTCCTGGCCCTGTGGGTCTCCCACGCCTACGTCGAGGGCTTCAAGGGTGCCCACAAGGACCCGTTGATCACGCTGGGCACCGCTCCCCTCGACGACTCGACCTTCCGCGCTGCCGTCTTCGAGCAGCTCGGCGAGTCGCGCCTTGAGGGGGCGGTGACGACCGACATCGCGGGCAAGGAGCACGCCCACGCGTTCCGCCTCGACAAGGAGGCGACGGCCGAGGTGAAGAAGGCTCGACTCCATCGCAAGGTGGCGACCACAATCTTCTTCGAATCCAACGGCGGCCAGCAGCGCGGCGAGGCGACGCTCCCGGAGGTTCGCCTCGCCGTGGCCGAGCCCGACCTGGACATCGGCAACGTCGAGCAGAGCCTCGAGGCCCTGGCCGACACCTGCTACTTCCTCTCGGCCGAGAAGAACCGCTTCCGCTTCAGCTTCCAGCCGAACCTCAACAAGCTCCTCGCCGACCGGCGGGCGAGCGTCCTGGCGAACGCGATCCGCGACCGGGTGCGCGTCGAGGTCGAGAAGGTGTTCGGCACCGGCAAGGGTTTCGATCGCGTCTACTTCCCGGAGCGCACGAACCAGGTCCCCGACCGCGCGGCCTTGACGCTCGTGGTACTCGCGCCCGAGAACGAAGCCGGGGAGTCAGCCACGGCCAGGCTCATGGAGACGATGGCCAAGGAGCACGGCTCGTCGTCGAGGACCTACAAGAGCGCGCTCATCTGGTGCGTGGCCGAGGACGGGACCCTGCTCTCCGAGGAGGCCAGAAAGGTCCTCGCTTGGGAGGACATCGACACGGACACGGAGACGCTGCGCATCGACGAGTCGCAGCACCGTCAGCTCGAGGAGAACTTGAAGCGTGCCAAACGCGACCTGCAGGAAGCGGTCTGGCGCACCTACAAGAACGTCTTCCTGCTCGACGAGAAGAACGCCCTGCGCAAGGTTGACCTCGGTCTCGTTCACTCCAGCGCCGCCGACTCGCTGGTCGCGCTCATCCTCGGACGGCTACAGCAGGAGGACCTCGTAGTCGACGGCGTCAGCCCGAACTTCCTGGTGCGCAACTGGCCCCCGGCGCTTCCCGAGTGGAGCACGAAGGCCGTCCGCGATGCCTTCTTCGCCTCTCCGAAGTTCCCCCGGCTGCTGAACCCCGACACGGTCAAGCAGACGATCTGCCGGGGCGTCGAGGCCGGCATGATCGCCTACGTGGTCAAGGAGCCGGGCGGCAAGTACGAGCCGTTCGTGTTTCGGCAGTCGCTGAGAGAGGCCGACCTCGAAGTCACCGACGACGTCTTCCTGATCTTGAAGGACGACGCCGAGGCGTACGTTGCGCGGCAGGAAGCCGGCCAAGAGGATTACCCGGCTGCGCGTTCCCCAGGTACGACAACGAAGGCTGGGGCCGAGCCGGGCGTTGCCCGTGCCACAGGCGAAACCACGGCCCCGCCTCCAGCGGGAACGACACCGGACGTTGTGCCGGGCTTCCGCTGGACGGGCGAGATCACGCCCCAGAAGTGGATGAACTTCTACACGAAGGTCCTGGCCCGCTTCGCCGCCGCCAAGGGGTTGAAGCTCACACTGACCGTCGACGTGCGGCCCGAGGACGGCGTCTCGAAAGCCAAGATCGAGGAAATGAAGGTCGCGTTGAGAGAACTCGGGATGTCGGAAGACGTCGACATCGGAGACGGTGAGTGACGATCCGGGTCCATGGGCGTCGGCCATGGATGGCGCTGTGACGCTGCGCTGGGAAGACGTGTACCGACACGACGCTGGCCGCCTGCGCGTCCACGGCCGGAGGACCACGTCCACTCATGAGTTTCGGCGACTCGTCCAAACTGGCGTTCGAGAGCGCTTGAGACGGGCGTCCGCGCGAGAGCAGCTTCGCGAATACATGAGCGAGCTCACGAGCACGGGCTTTGCGACCGCGAACTTGGTTGCGGTGTCGGCCGCAGAGGTCGCGCTCGCACCGTGGGAGATTGGTGAGGTCCTCGCGGAAGTCCTTCTGGAGCAGACCGAGCAAGCGGAGTTCCCGTGGCCGCCGTCCTGGGACAAGCGCTCGGCAACGGCCAGCTTGCCAGGCCCGGACCTCATCGGCTTCCTCGGCGACGAAGGCTCGGAGTGCTTTCTCTTCGGCGAGGTCAAGTCCTCGGATGCAGAGGATGTTCGGGCGAGCGTGATCAACGGCGACGATGGCCTGCGTCGGCAGATAGAGCGTCTTCTGTCGTCGGAGGACCGCCGGCAGTTGCTGATCTCATGGCTGTGCGTGCGCGCGAGGAACCAGGATTGGCAGCCGAAGTTCGATCGATGCCTCGCTGTGTATCTCGCGAACCCATCCCAGGGCGCCGTCGTGGGCGTCCTCCTGCGAGGGCGCGATCCGAACGCGACTGATCTCCAGCCCGTGCGGTCCGCCGCCGAGGATCAGGACTCACCCTATCGAGTCCTGCTGCTCGGCTACTACCTTCCCGTCCTGCTCGCTGAGCTGCCCGCAGTGCTCGCAGGAACGGCGGAGCGGCCATGACAGTCACTGGCTCCGGAAACGCCCGAGACCTGCGCAGCGCCTTCGGGCTCGACCGCTACGAGCGGGCGCTCGGGACCTCGCGCGCCTGGCTCCTGCGATCGGTGCTCGACCAGATCGCCAGCGGCGACGCAACCCGCCTGGCCTCCCAGGCGGACGCGGACGCACTTCTGATCCAGCAGGCCCTGCTCGTAGCCGAGCTGATGGCCCTTGAGCATCTCGATGACGCGGAGGCGGCGTCGCGGAGCGCAGAGTCGACCTTCCTGCGGACTGCGTGCAGCGACGCCTTTTACCTGCTTCGGGCTCTGCCGAAGTCCAGCGATCCCGACGCCCGGCGGAAGATCCTCCTCCGCCTGTCATGCTACGGGATTCTCGGTGATCGCTCGGCAGACGTTCGCCGTTGGCTCCGGGAGCAAGGGCTGCCCGATCTTCCGGCCGAGCAGGAAGCATGGCCGAGGAGAGTCTTCGGCACGGTCGCGGATTCCTTCCTCCGGATCGCCCGGAAGGACGGTTGGACGGACCTTCACGAGGTGGCTCGCGGAATCGCGGAGCTGCGTCAACTGCAGACCCAGTTCGAGCGGGACTTCCTTGCGGGAGTAGGCGCAAGTCCGCAGGTCGCCGCACTCGAGTTGGTCTCGCTCTACCATCTCGCGAAAGCAGTCGAACTCCTCGGCACGTTCTGCGGGAAGGGGTCCCCGAAGGACATCGTCAGCGAGCTCAAGTTCCACTACTTCCGAGCCATTCGGGCGGCATCGACGGGCGGCCTGGTCGAGCTGGATGTTCTTCTGCGGTGGATGCGCGCTGCCTCCATCCAGATCGCGCAGAGCTCGATCTGGTGGCTTCTCAGATCCTTCAATTCGCGGATCTCGGAGCACGTCCGCCACCTCGCTTCCGAGGACGTGGCGAGGCCCCTGCTGGAGCTGCTGCCACCTCAGCGCCGGGCCCTGTTGGAAGACGGTCTGCTGGACCCCGCTCATCGCGCTGTCGTTGTTCAGATGCCGACCAGCAGCGGGAAGACCCTCCTCGCAGAGTTCCGGATTCTGCAGGCGATCAACAGTTTCCCGGGGTGCTGGATCGCCTACCTGGTGCCAACCAGGGCGCTCGTGAATCAGATCGCCCTCATATTGCGCCGCGACCTCGAGCCTCTGGGTCTCACGGTAGAGTCTGCGGCGCCGGTCCAAGAGGTGGATGTCTTCGAGGAGGAATGGTTGACATCGGCCGAGGCTGCCAATGTCGTGGTGACGACTCCGGAGAAGCTCGATCTCGTCATCCGTGGCGCGAAGCGACGCCCGGCACAGCGTCCGCTCGGTTTGGTGATTCTCGATGAGGCGCACAATATCGGCGAGGCCGAGCGTGGAGTCCGCGCCGAGCTCCTTCTGGCCATGCTCAACCAGGAGTACCCGGACGCCCAGTTCCTGTTGTTGACGCCCTTCGTCCCCAATGGCCAGGAGCTTGCCGTGTGGCTGGACGATCAGCGGTCCAGAGCGATCACGGTCCTGGCGGCAGACTGGCAGCCCAACGATCGTGCTATCGGCATGGTCTACCCCGAAGGGCGGGCACGAGATTGGGCGCTGAGGTTCCGCACATTGCACACGCAGCCGGCGGGCATCGAGACGCCCGAGCCGCTGAGCCTCAACGGTCAGGGTCCAGCACTTGATCTCACCGTGTCTGCGGTCAAAGCCTCCAAGAGCAAGATCGCTGCCGCGGCCGCGCACGTCCTATCGCGGCGGTCCGGGAGCACGTGCATCGTGCTTGCGGATTCTCCGGGCACGGCCTGGAGCATCGCAGACACCCTGGGCCAGGCCGCCGAGATCGGCCCAACGACGGATCGCGTGAAGCTGGTCAAGCGGTTCGCAGAGACGGAGATCGCGCCGGACTTCAAGCTCCAAGAGATCCTCGAGAAAGGCATCGCTGTTCACCACGGAGGCCTGTCTCCTGAGCTCCGTTTCCTCGTCGAGTGGTTGACGGAGGAAGGGGACGTGCGCGTTCTTGTCGCTACGACGACCCTCGCGCAGGGAGTGAACTTCCCTGTGTCCTCCATCGTGCTCGCAACGCACTTCCTCTACCAACCCAACCGGGGCAAAGTAGAGATGAGCCCGGCCGCGTTCCGAAACCTCGCCGGACGCGCGGGACGGTTGTTCCAAGACACGCTGGGGATCGTTGCCTTCGCCGCACAAGAGAGGGACGACGCGGCCATCGAGGCGTTCGTCACTCGTCAGGTTCAAGAGCTGGTGTCGGTCCTGGAAACGATGGTCATCGATGTATTGGATCGTGGCTGGGATCTGAACCTTACGTCGCTTGTTCGCCATGATCCTCGATGGGCGTCGTTCGCGCAGTATCTCGCCCACGCATATCGCCAGGCGGGAGACCACGAGCGCTTTGTCGCGGATACGGAAAAGATCCTGAGGGCGACGTGGGGCTATCGTCGGCTCTCCTCATCCCGGCCTGCCGCCGCTGAGCAGCTGGTCGATGCCACCAGACAATACGCCGAAACCCTGCAACGCATGGGCGCCGGCATCCTTTCGCTGGTTGACAGCACGGGGTTCTCCGGAGAAACCCTGATGGAGATTCTCCAACGACGGGAACTCCTACCGAGCACGGCGGACGGTTGGAGTCCCAGTGAGCTCTTTCGGGCTGGGACGCCGACGCTGGCCGGACTCTTCGAGATCCTAATCGGTGTTCGCGAACTTCAGCTCGATGTACCTGCAGGCTCACAGCATCGCCATCTTGCGGAGGTGCTGTCCATGTGGGTCGAGGGAAAGCCCGTTGGGGAGATCGCCGCGCAGCACTTCCAGATAGAAGGGGCCGACGCGACGGCCAGCATCACCCAGTGCTGCCGCCAGCTCTTTCAACGCTTCTCCCAAGCGGGTGCATGGGGTCTCGGAGCCCTCCAGGCGCTCTCGGGGATCGACACCTCTGGCCTCCCTCCCGAGCAGTCGGAGGCGTTTCGGTCGGTGCCGGCGATGGTCTTTTACGGAGTGCCAACTGTGAACGCTGTCCTCATGCGAGCGCTCGGCGTGCCGCGCTCAATCGCGGTGCCTCTTGGAGACCGATTCGCCGCCGAGCAGGGCAGGGGCGTGGGCCCGCGGGTCGTCCGGGCGCGAACGTGGCTGAAGGACTTGCCGGGTGAAACGTGGGAGGAGGTCAAGCCGGCTGCAGCGCGGATGACCGGAGACGACTACCGCAGGGTATGGCGAGTCCTGAATGGGATGGGAGACCGATGACGGTGCCGGGGCTGCCGAACAACAGCATGCAGCGGAAGGCGCTGCGCGCCGCCGCTGATGCTGGGCGATCCCCGCCGCGGATCGGCTAGCGTGCTCGGCGGTGGGCGATTACCGTCGGCAATGGCTCGTAACCAGGTCCACGTCGGGCTGATCGCCGACACGCACGGGCTCCTCCGGCCGGAGGCGATGGAGGCGCTGCGGGGCAGCGACTACCTCGTGCACGCCGGCGACATCGGCGATCCTCAGATTCTCAAGGCACTGGCGGAGATCGCGCCGGTAACGGCGGTGCGCGGCAACAACGACCAGGGAACGTGGGCGGCACTGCTGCATACGACCGAGGTGCTACAGATCGGTGAGACGTTGGTCTACGTCATCCATGACCTCGCCGACCTCGACCTGGATCCGGGAGTGGCGGGATTCCGGGCGGTGGTCTCGGGCCATTCCCACCGGCCGGGATGCGAGTCGCGGCACGGCGTGCTGTTCGTCAATCCCGGCAGCGCCGGGCCGCGCCGCTTCCGGCTGCCGGTCTGCGTCGGGCGGCTAATCGTCTCGGCAGTCGGCGTGGAGGCACGGCTGGTGGAACTGCCCGTGAAAGCCACGGCAGCGACGGCGCGCTCGCGGAGGCGCGCCGTGCGGCACGCGGGTCCCTGAGGGCCGTCAGGCGGCGCGGTGGGGCGTCTCCCCCCGATATGGAGGGGGACGCCACGCGTCCCCTTGCCTGGCGGCAGGCAGGCCGCGCCACCCAGCACAAGTCCGGGTGGCTTCACCCCCCGTGAATGGCGGACTGACGCCCGCCCTCAGATCCGGGAGCGTCCCGCGACCTACGGTTTACAATGGGAGGCCGGCGACGAACATCGAGCCGATGCCGGCCAGGAGGGCGACGAGGGCCTGGCCGCGGCCTTCGTTCTTGGTGTGAACGTGGGGCAGCATCTCATCGGTGGCGATGTGCAGGAAGGTGCCGGCGGAGAGGGCCACCATCGCCCCCACGGTGACGGTGGAGATGCCCTGCGCGAGAAAGACCGCCACCGCGGCGCCGGCCGGGATGATGGCCGCAAAACCGAGGACCAGTCCGGCCACCTGCAGGCGGCTGTACCTGCCGTGGGAGAGGAGGGTCCCGAGGGAGAATGCGGCCGGGGCCTTGTGGGCGAGGATGGCGATGAAGATCACCGGCATCAGCCCCGGCACCTGGGCGCTGGAGCCCAGGGCGAGCCCCTCCACGAGGTTGTGGAAGGAGAGCCCGAAGAACGACACCAGGCCGAGGCGGTGGTAGTCGCAATCGCCATGCTCGCAGCCGCCGCCGAGGAGGAAGTTCTCCGCGACGTACAGGAGGAGAAAACCGGCAAGGAGATAGATGCCGACGCGTGGTCCCACGAGCTCGGCCGCCTCGGGAATCATGTGGAGAAATGCCGCACCGAAGAAGATGCCGGCGGCGAGGCTCACCACCAGGCGCAGTTGCTCGCCGTGCCAATGGACCCAGAGCGGCGCCAGGCCCGCCACGAGGGCGACCAGGAAGATGACCAGCGCATGGAGCTGGAGGGCAGAAGACATCGTGTGACGACCCGCGGATGCGGCCATGGACAGGGTCAGGCGGCGGCGCAATATATCCCTCCGCGCGGCCACCGCCACCCCCGTACTGCCCAGTGGGGCGTCCGGTAGGTAGACTGGCCTATGGTTACGTTCTTCGCCGCCGTCATCACCCTCACGGTCCTGATCTTCGTCCACGAGCTGGGCCACTTCCTGGTGGCCAAGGGAGTGGGGGTCCGGGTGGAGCGGTTCTCCATCGGCTTCGGTCCGGCCCTG
>Ga0214472_10002565_pt1 | contig 19478 bp, 19 predicted proteins | sample RVTome_6_FD_207662 | JGI IMG/M metagenome (GOLD analysis project Ga0214472, IMG submission 207662) | Soil microbial communities from uranium-contaminated site in the Upper Colorado River Basin, Wyoming, United States - RVT140D175 | ecosystem: Environmental > Terrestrial > Soil > Contaminated >...
CGCGAGCAGAAGGCCTTCCTCCTGGGCCTGGCCGCAGGAGAAGAGGAGCACTTCACCCGGACCCTGCGGGCCGGCATGGAGCGGTTCGAGCAGGAGGTGGAGCGGGCCAAGACCTCGGGTACCACCGTGTTCCCCGGCGAGGCTGCCTTCCTGTCCCACGACACGTTCGGATTCCCGATCGAGCTCACCGAGGAGCTGGCCGGGGAGGAGGGCCTGGAGGTGGACATCGCGACGTTCGAGCGGCTGATGGAGGAGCAGCGGACCCGGGCCAAGGAGGCGGCCAAGGGAGCCCGGGACGAGCGGGCCCTGGTCGAGGTGGGCAAGGCCGCCGGGCCCACGGACTTCCTGGGCTACGAGCGGCTGGACGCCGAGGCCACCGTGGCCGGCCTGGTGACGGGCGGCGCCGCCGCGGAGACCGCCTCCGAGGGCGAAGCGGTGGAGGTCGTTCTGGACCGCACGCCCTACTACGCGGAGGGCGGCGGCCAGGTGGGCGACGCCGGGGTGATCCGCACCGAGTCCGGGGAGCTGGCCGTCGAGGACACGGTACCGGGGCCGGGCGGGACGATCGTGCACCGGGCCCGGGTCCACAAGGGCGAGGTCCGCGCCGGCCAGCAGGCCGAGGCCCTTGTGGATGTGGACCGGCGCGCTGCCACGGCCCGGGCCCACACCGGGACGCATGTGGTGCACTGGACCCTCCGCTCGCTCCTGGGCGAGCACGCCCGGCAGGCCGGTTCCCTGGTGGCGCCGGGGCGCCTGCACTTCGACTTCAGCCACTTCGAGGCCGTGTCCCGCGACCAGCTGGCCGAGGCCCAGGCCACCGCCAACGACCGCCTGATCGAGGACGAGGCCGTGCGCGCGTACGAGACGACGATGGAGTTCGCCCGGAGCCAGGGGGCCATCGCCCTGTTCGGCGAGAAGTACGGGGACGTGGTTCGGGTCGTGGAGATCGGCGACTACTCGGTGGAGCTGTGCGGGGGGACCCACACCGCGCGGACCGGCCAGGTGGCCCCGGTGATCCTGACCTCGGAGGGAAGCATCGGCTCGGGCCTCCGGCGGATCGAGGCCCTGGTCGGGCCCGACGCCCTGCGGTGGGTGGACGCCGAGCGCCTGCTGTTGGAGGAGGTGGCCGAGGCTCTGGGCAGCGGCGACCCCCGCCAGGCGCCCGACCGGGCCCGGCGGGCCGTGGCCCGCATCAAGGAGCTGGAGGGGGAGCTGCGGGCCCTCCGCAAGGGTGAGCGCGGGGAACGCCTGGAGGACCTCCTGGCCTCGGCCACCGACGTGGCCGGGACGTCGCTCATCGTCTCGGCGGTCGAGGGCGAGGACGTGGGCGGGCTCCGCGAGCTGGCCATCAAGCTCCGGGACCGCCTGGCCTCCGGGCCCGGGGCGGTGGTCCTCGGCGTGGCAGATGGCGGCAAGGCCCAGGTGGTGGCGGCGTGCACCAAGCCGCTGATCGATGCGGGGGTAACCGCGCCCGCCCTCCTGGAGGGGGCGGCCGCGGCCATCGGCGGGGGAGCGGGCGGCAAACCCAACCTGGCCATCGCCGGGGGCGGCAAGGCCGGCGGCCTGGACGAGGCCCTGGCCGGGATCCCCGCGCGCCTGGGATCGCTCCTCGGCGCCTCGTGACCGGCCGGGTCCTGGGCCTGGACGTGGGGGAGGCCCGCATCGGGGTGGCCCTGTCCGATCCGGACCGGACCGTGGCTCTTCCCGCGGGGACCATCACCGTGGCCGGGGCGCCACACGACCTGCGGGCGGTGGCCGACCTGGTCCGGGAGCGGGAGGTCACCGAGGTGGTGGTGGGGCACCCCCTGACCCTGAAAGGCGAGCGAGGGGCCGCGGCCTCCCGGGCGGAGGAGTTCGCCGACGGCCTGCGGGCGGTCCTCGACGTCCCGGTCCGCCTCCAGGACGAGCGCCTGAGCACCGTGGAGGCCGAGCGGGACCTCCGGAGGGCCGGAGCGGGACGGCGGACGAGGGCCGTGGTCGACCAGGCCGCGGCGGCCCTGATCCTGGAGCGCTTCCTGGCCGGGGGCTGAACGACCCCTGCGATATCCTCAGGCGCCATGAGGGGACGGCATGCGGACGGGAAGCGAGGGGCGGCCCGGGCCCTGGTGATCCTCATCCTGCTGTTCGGGCTGCTGGGGACGGGCGCGGGGAGCTTCTACCTGTGGGCCACCGGGGCCTCAGGCCCCTCCCGGCCGGTCACCGTGGTGATCCCCCGGGGCGTAACCGCCGCCGAGGTGTCCGAGATCCTGGTACGGGCCGGCGTGGTCCGCTCCGCGCTGGCCTTCCGCCTGGTGGCCCGTCTCCAGGGGGCCACCATCCAGGCCGGGGAGTATGACCTCCGGACCAACATCCGCCCGCAGGAGGCCCTCGACGCGCTGTCGAGAGGCCCCGCCCCGGAGGAGACCGTCACGCTGACCATCCCCGAGGGCCTCCGGGTGGACCAGGTGGCGGAGCGCGTGGGCGGAGTCTTCCCCATCGAGCCCCAGGCCTTCCTGCGGGACGCCGCGGGCGGCGGCCACACCCTCCCCCCCTACCTGACCAAGGCCGGGAAGGGCGTGGAGGGGTTCCTGTTTCCCAAGACCTACGAGTTCCCCCCGGACCCGGATGCCGACGCGGTGATCGAGCGCCTCCTGCGGCAGTTCGAGGAGGAAGCGGGGGCCCTGCCGTGGGAGCGGGCGGACCGGCTGGGGCTGAAGCCGTACCAGGTGGTCATCGTGGCTTCGCTGATCGAGCGCGAGGCCCGGGTGGACCGGGACCGGGGCAAGATCGCCTCGGTGATCTACAACCGCCTCCGCGAGGGCATGCGCCTGCAGATCGACGCCACCGTGCAGTACGCCCTGCCCGAGCACAAGCCTCGCCTGACCTACCAGGACTACGAGTACGAGAGCCCGTACAACACCTACCTCCACGACGGCCTGCCGCCGACCCCGATCGCAAGCCCCGGCCTGGCCTCCCTGGAGGCGGCCCTCCGGCCGGCCAGCACGGACTTCCTGTTCTACATCGCGCTGGAGGACGGGAGCCACCGGTTCACCGAGACCTACGAGGAGTTCCTCCGGGTCAAGGACGAGGTCCAGGGCTGAGGGACCGTTTCGCGCCCTTCGGGTGGGCTTCGGCCGTGCGTCCTCAAGGTCCCCCCCGACCCGACCGACAACGTGTGTGGGACCTATGGATGGCGTCGATTTCTCCGGGCTCGTGGCCAGAGCCGTTGCCGGCCTTGATGAGGTGCGGGCCTGCCTGCTGGTCAGCCGCGACGGCCTGACGCTCGGGGCCTACCCCCAGGGAGGCGAGGAGCGGGCCCGGGAGGCCTGGAGCCGCCTGGGGGCGGTGGGTGATCCCGAACGCGGCTTCCTGGTCATGACCGACGAGGTGTGGGTGTTCGCTCGCCGGGGCGCCTACGCGTGCATCGTGGTGGGGACCGCGTCGGCCAAGGCCGGCCTGCTCCTGGACCGTATGGAGGCCACCCTGCGGGCGGCCGAGGAGGCCCGCCAGCAGTCGGGGTCGGCGGCTCCAGCCCCGCCCACCGGGCGCCGTTCCCGGATGCCCCTCCATCGTGAGGTCAAGCCCGAGGCCGCCCCCGAGCCGGATCCCGCGGAGGAGGTGCTGGAGGAGGTGGCCCGGGTCCTTCGGGTCCCCGAGGAAGCCACCCCCGAAGCATCGGTGGCCACGCCCCCGGTGCGAGAGGCACCGCTTCCGCCTCGGGATCCCCCGATGGGCATCCCGTCCGAACCCGCTGCGCCCCAGCCCTTCGCGCCGCCGGAGCCCCCCGCGGCGCCACCCGACGAGCCCCTCCCCCCGGCGCCCGAGCCGTCCGTCGAGCCCGAGCCGCTCCCCGCTGTTGACCCCATGCCGGCCCAGGATCCGCCGGCCCCCGACGCGCCCTGGTCCCCCGAGCCACCGGACACCAGCGAGCCCGCACCCGCGGTCGACGCGGCGCCCCCTCCCGAGTCTCCCGCTCGTTCGGAGCCGGCGCCCGTGTCGGAGACGACTCCCGTCATCGATCCGCTCCCCGACCGGGAGCCGGACGCGGAGCTCGTTCCTCCGCCAGCGGCGGGATCCGCCCTCGCGGCCCTGAGTGAACCCGCCTCGAGTGAACCCGCCTCGTCATCCGAAGCCGAGGCCCCGGAGACGGCCCCGGAGCCCCCGCCGGCGCATGAGCCTCCCCGGTACACCCCTCCCGCCGATCTCCTGGGCCAGATCGGCCTGGGACCCCTGAGCGAGCCGAGTTCGGAGCGGGGGAGCGCGGACCGGGCCGCGGACCCGGAGGGGCCCCCCACGATTCTGCCCGAGGGACTGAAGGAGGAGCCCGGCGGTGACGATACAGAGGTGGACCCGGTCGCCCTGGCCCGGGAGTTCGCTCAGCTGTTCGATGAGCCGGACGCTCCGGGCGAGTACTGATCGGGTGAGATGACCATGGGAGCGCAGACCTTGAAGAAGACCAAGGGCCTGGGGGACGTCCTCGTCGATGAGGGCCTGATCACCTCGGAGCAGCTCCAGAACGCCGTGGCCGAGCAGCAGCGGCTGGGCCGTTCGCTGGGGCGCGTCCTGGTGGACCTCGGCCTGGTCCGGGAGCCCGAGCTGGTCTCGGCCCTGGCCCGCAAGATCGGCCTCGAGTTCGTGGACCTCGAGGAGCACCCCGTGGACGCCACCGCCGCAGCCCTGGTTCCCGAGCAGGTGGCCCGCCGGTACCGGGCCTTGCCCATCGGCTACGAGGACTCCAAGCTCGTGGTGGCCATGTCGGACCCGGCCAACGTGTTCGCCCTGGACGACATCCGGACCATCACCGGGATGCAGGTCAAGCCGGTGGTGGCCACCGCGGCCGACGTGGATCGCGCCATCCGCAAGTACTCCACCCAGCTCGACCAGTCCGTGGAGGACATCGCCAGCGAGGCGGCCAGTAAGGCCGGCGACGCCAAGGACGCCGCCCAGTTGGAGGCCGCGGTCGAGGAAGCTCCCATCGTCCGCCTGGTCAACCTGCTCATCACCCAGGCCGTGGCCGACCGGGCCTCCGACATCCATATCGAGCCCAGCGAGGGCGACATCCGGATCCGGTACCGGATCGACGGCGTCCTCCACGAGGTGATGCGCTCGCCCAAGAACATCCAAAACGCGCTGATCTCCCGGCTGAAAGTCATGGCCGACATCAACATCGCCGAGCGACGGGTTCCCCAGGACGGCCGGGTGGGGCTGGTGGTGGGTGGGCGATCCGTGGACCTCCGGGTGGCCACCCTCCCCACCGTGTACGGGGAGAAGGTCGTCATACGGATCCTGGACAAGACCAGCGTCCTGCTGGAGCTGGAGGACCTCGGGTTCCTGGAAGGACCCTACGAGCGGTTCAAGGAGTCGTTCAGCAAGCCGTACGGGGCCATCCTGGCTACCGGGCCCACCGGGTCCGGGAAGTCCACCACGCTGTACGCCACTCTGAACATCCTGAACAACGTGGACAAGAACATCATCACCGTGGAGGACCCCGTCGAGTACCGGCTGGGCGGCGTGAACCAGATCCAGGTCAACAACAAGGCCGGGCTGACCTTCGCCTCGGCCCTGCGGTCGATCCTCCGGGCCGACCCCGACATCGTCCTGATCGGTGAGGTCCGGGACCGGGAGACCGCGCTGATCGCCGTGGAGGCGTCGCTGACCGGCCACCTGGTGCTGTCGACCCTTCACACGAACGACGCCCCGTCGGCCGTGACCCGCCTGGTGGAGATGGGCGTGGAGCCGTACCTGGTGGCCTCGGCCCTGGACTGCGTGGTGGCCCAGCGGCTGGCCCGGAAGCTGTGCGACCGGTGCCGCGAGGAGTACAAGCCTACCCCGGAGGAGCTGACCGGGTCCGGGTTCCCCGAGGACAGCAAGGTGGAGACCCTGTGGCGGCCGGTGGGATGCTCGGCGTGCGGGAAGACCGGGTACCGGGGACGGATCGGCCTGTACGAGGTCATGCCGGTCACGGAGGAGGTCGAGACGCTCGCCGTGGAGCTCAAATCTTCGGATGAGATCCGCAGAATGGCCGTCGAGCAGGGGATGCTGACCCTGCGCCACGACGGATTGGAGAAGGCCAAGACAGGACAGACGTCCCTCGAGGAGATCTTCAGGGTGGTGGCATGAGATGAGTGGACCCATGACGTCGGAGACGCAGAAGGCCGAGACGGAGATCTCTATCAACGAGCTCCTGGAGACGGTCATGGAGAAGGGCGCCAGCGACCTCCACGTGACCGCGGGAGCGCCGCCGGTGATCAGGCTGCACGGGGTCCTGCACCCCATGGAGGACCAGCCCCGGCTGATGCCGGACCAGATCCGGCGGATGGTGTACGGGATCCTGACCCAGAAGCAGCGGGAACGCTTGGAGGCGGACCTGGAGCTCGACCTGTCCTACGCCCTCCCCGGCAAGGCCCGGTTCCGGGTCAACGTGTACTTCCAGCGCGACGCCCTGGGGGCGGCGTTCCGGATGATCCCGTTCGAGATCAAGCCGATCCAGGACCTGGGCCTGCCGCCGCACATCGCGGACCTGGCCCGTCTCCCGCGAGGACTGGTCCTGGTCACCGGGCCCACCGGGTCGGGCAAGTCGACCACCCTGGCCTCGCTTGTGGACATCGTGAACAGCGAGCGGCCGTGCCACATCATGACCGTCGAGGACCCCATCGAGTTCCTGCACCGGCACAAGACCGCGGTGGTCAACCAGCGGGAGCTGGGGCAGGACACGCACTCGTTCGCGAACGCGCTGAAGCACGTCCTGCGCCAGGACCCCGACGTGATCCTGGTGGGGGAGATGCGGGACCTGGAGACCATCTCCACGGCCCTGACGGCCGCCGAGACCGGACACCTGGTCTTCGCCACCCTCCATACTCAGGACGCCCCCCAGACCATCGACCGCGTGATCGACGTGTTCCCGCCCCATCAGCAGCAGCAGGTCCGGGTCCAGCTTGCGGCCACCCTCCAGGGCGTGGTCACCCAGCAGCTGGTGCCCACGTTCGACGGCAACGGCCGGGCGGTGGCCACCGAGATCATGATCGCCACGCCGGCGGTCCGGAACCTGATCCGCGAGGCCAAGATCCACCAGGTGTACTCGGCCATGCAGGCCGGTGGCCGGTTCGGCATGCAGACCATGGACATGTCGCTGGCCACGCTGGTCAAGTCCAACCAGGTGAGCCTGGACATGGCCATGGAGCGATGCCATGATCCTGAGGAGCTGCAGCGCCTCCTGGGCACCATGAACGGAGCGGTTCGCGCACATGCCTGAGACCTTCACCTATCGCGCGCGGGACAGGGAAGGATCCCTGACCACCGGCGAGCTTCAGGCCGACAACCGCACGCTGGTGGTGAGCCGATTGCGCGAGCAAGGATTCATCCCGCTGGAGATCACGCAGAAGAGCGGGGGCCTGAAGCGGGAGATCACGTTCCTGTCGCGGAAGAAGGTCAAGCTCAAGGCGCTATCCATCTTCTCCCGTCAGTTCGCCACGATGATCAACTCCGGCCTGCCGCTCCTCCGGGCACTGGCCATCCTGGAGCAGCAAACGGAATCCAAGGAGCTGGCAAAGGTCATCGGCGAGGTTCGCCTCGACGTGGAGAAGGGGTCGTCGCTGTCGGAAGCCATGGCCCAGCATCCCAAGGCATTCTCCCGCCTGTACGTGGCCATGACCCGAGCCGGGGAGACGGGGGGCGTCCTGGACCAGGTCCTCCTCCGCTTGGCGGACACCCTGGAGCGCGAGGTGGAGCTGCGACGCCGGGTCAAGTCGGCCATGACGTATCCGGTCGTCGTCCTGATCATCGTGTCGCTGATCCTGATCGCCATGATGGTCCTGGTCGTCCCCCAGTTCGAGGGGTTGTTCAAGGATCTGGGAGGTTCTCTCCCCCTCCCCACCAGGATCTTGCTGGCGGTGTCGACGGTCTTCAAGAAGTTCTTCCTGTTCGTGTTCCTGGCCGTCGGGCTGGGGATCTTCGGGTTCCGCCAGTGGATCAAGACCGAGAAGGGTCGGTACAGCTTCGACAAGCTCAAGCTGAAGATCCCCATCTTCGGGCCACTGTTCCACAAGACGGCCATGTCCCGGTTCGCCCGGACGCTCGGCGCCCTCAGCCGGTCCGGCGTCCCCCTCCTCCAGGCCCTGGACATCGTTCAGGAGACCGTGAGCAACGCCGTGGTCGCGGAGGCCGTGAAGGACCTCCAGGCCGCGGTGAAGGAAGGGGAGAGCCTGGCGGCGCCGCTGTCCCGGCACGAGGTCTTCCCGCCCATGGTCGTGCAGATGCTGGCCGTGGGGGAGGAGACCGGCGCGCTGGACACCATGCTCGAGAAGATCGCGAACTTCTACGACGACGAGGTGGCGGCCACCGTCGACGCCCTCACGGCGCTGATCGAGCCGCTGCTCATCGTCATGGTCGGCGGCTCGGTGGGGCTGATCGTCATCGCCCTGTACCTGCCGATGTTCAGGATCTTCGACCTGATCGAGTAGGCCGTATCGGCCGATCGGCCGACCCAGTCTCCGTTCGATCCCTGCAGGCACGGCCCGGCTTTCCTCAGCTGCCATCGGTCCGGCGGAAAAAGTCCCACATCAGGACTCAACCCCCGGTCGCGGGGTGCCGATACAGGGTGCTAAGGAATGACCTGTCAGCGAGCGAAAGGGGGTGTGGAATGCTGAAGGTGTTTCGCAAGAGGATGGAGGACGACAAGGGATTCACGCTCATCGAACTCATGGTTGTCGTCCTGATCATCGGCATCCTGCTGGCCATCGCCATCCCGACGTTCCTTCGGGTCCGGCGCAGCGCGCAGGACAAGGCAGCCCAGTCGTCCGTGCAGGACGCGATCAAGGCGGAGAAGGCGTACTACGTTGACAACAACGGGTACGTGGCCGACGGGACGGAGCTCGAGAGCATCGAGTCCTCGATCGGCTACTTCGGCGTCGCGAACCCGAGCGCGGAGTGTGTCCTCCTCTTTGGGGGTGGACCGAAGTGCGTCGAGATCGAGGTGTCGGACAACGGCGCGTTCGATGACGCGGTGGTCCTGGCGACCTCGCTCAGCGCCAGCGGCACGTACTGGGCCATGAAGGACATCGCCGCCGGTACCGGGGCGGGGACCTTCTACAACATCAACGGTGGCGTGAACGATGGCGCGACCGAGGCCGACCAGCAGACAGAGGCCACCCTGGCTCAGACCAACGACCAGGACTGGTAAGCCAGCGCATCACGGTATCGCAAGGGATGGGGCCCTCCGGGGCCCCATCCCTGTTCATGTGCTCAGGAACGAGCGCTGAGATGCCGATATCCATCTCAGAGGGTCATATTTGGGCTAGCCTGAAGGAAGGAGCCATGCGGCGCAGCCAGGATCAGGGCGGGTTCACCATGATCGAGATGCTCATGGTGCTGTTGGTCACGGGCATCCTGATGGCCATCGCCGTGCCCAGCATCCAGCGCCACATCGCCCGGAACGACCTCAGGGCTGCCGCGCGCGAGGTTGCCTCGCTCCTTCGGTCCAGCCGCAGCGCCGCCCTCAACGAGCAGGTCCCCCGATACGTCCTGTTCACGCCGCCCCGGACCCTCCGGGAGTACCGGTTCGATCCGGTCTCCGGTCAATGGCAGGCGGAGCGGAACGACCAGCCCCTGGAGCCATCGGTGTCCTTCACCAGTGCGGGGGTGACCTTCCCATCCCTCACCGATACCCCGGCGACCGGGGTCTCGGTGCCCGCCGCCGGCACTCCCGCTGGAGCGAAGGCCGCCTATTTCGACACCCGAGGCCGGTGGCCATCGGGCCAGTCGGGGCCGTTCACGATCCAGCTCACCGGCGGATTCGGGCTGACCCGGAGCCTCACCGTATACGGGCAGACGGGGGCGGTGAGCGGGATTTGAACCGGCACGAGGAGGGCTTCAGCCTGATCGAGGTCGCGGTGGCCGTGAGCCTGTTCGGGATCATCATCATCGGGATGTCGGTCCTGTTCCAGAGCGCCTTCCGCACCACCGGTGAGGCGCGAACGCGTCAGCTGGGCAAGGCCGTCGCCCAGGAGATGCTCGAGGAGCTCAGGAGCCTCCCGTACTACGAATCCCGGCGGGTGACCACCGCCCCGGTGGACGTCCTGGACCGCTACTTCCCCGACACCCAAGCGACCGATCACACGACCCCGACCGGCGCGACCGGCAGGTACGACAGCACGGCGGATGTGTGGACCTTCACCAGCCGCCAGACGGTGACCAAGCCGGATTCGCCGGCGTTCACGGTGTCCGTCGCCGCGCAGTTCGTCCTCGCCAACAGCGACGGGACGCTCCGGCCGCTGGCCCCCATCGCCGGCTACAGCAGCACGACCGTCGATGTGGACCGCCCGGCCTCGGACACGCTGAAGATCGTGGCTACGGTGGCTTACACGGAGCGTGGCACCAACCGGTCCGTCGTCCTGGATACGCTGGTCACCCGGGTGAAGCAGCAGGCTCCGAAGCTCGAGGCCTCGGGCTCGATCCTGGGGGTCTCCACGTCCGGGGTGCTGTTCCGAGACGGCGACGTCGGCGGTGTGAGCGCGGAGATCATCGCGGAGTTCGGCGTTGCGTCCACCAACTTCCGTGAGGTCACGGATTCTTCCTCCCAGGCTTCCGCAACGCCGGTGCGGATCACGGAGCGGCGTACGGACAACAGCAACAACGTCCAGGCCGTCATGCCCACCGGTGGCGGGTCCACGGCCACCGTCCCCAACTCGACGACGGGAAACATCCAGACCCAGACCAGCTTCCTGGCCGGAGGCAGCATGTCCTCGGTCAACTTCCCCTCGGCCACGATCGCCTCCTGGTGTACCACCGAGGACGACGACTGCCAGTCGAGCTCGGCGGCGCGCGTGTCGACCAACCACATCCAGCTCCCCGAGGGCAAGACCAGCCTGACCGCCCGGACCCTCCAGGTGAACGCCCGGGATCAGCTTGAGGCCGCGTCGCATCGGGTCCTGACCACCACGAGCGTGACCGGTGACGTGGAACAGCGTTCCACCACGAACGAGTCCCGGGTGACGTCCACGGTCACCATCGGGAACCTCAAGGTGTGGGGATCCACGGCGTTCGTGGCTAACCCCCGGTACGAGGGGACGGTGATCATCGACCAGCTCCAGCTCACGGTGCTTAGCATCGCCGGATCCTCTTCGTCTGCCAACTCCGTGGTGTGGCGGATCGACAACCTGCGGGTGTGGGACCCGAACAAGCTGAACGCCGACGGGACGATCGGCGGATACGGGACCTCGTACACGTTCGGCTTCGATTCCAGCTGTGGCCAGTGGATCAGCAACCCGGCCGGCTGTGGCCCTCCCATGGAGAACCCGAACCCGGTGGTCATCCCGGCGGCCTACTCCGGCGTGAGCGGGGGACAGGCGGCCACTTCGCTGTCGATCGTGACCGGGGCCACGGTCCAGGAGCGGACCTCGGACCCCGGCCAGGGGATCGGGAGCGCCAACACCTCGCAAAAGAGCGTGATCACCATCACCACCCGTGAAGATGTGACCGGCGCGGCCGCTCTGGAGCCGTCGATCACCACGCTGGGCAGCGCCACGGCCACCGTCTCCTACGTGAAGCACGTCCATTGAGGAGGGGAGCGGGGATGCGGCGGAGCCAGGAGAGCGGATACACCCTCATCGAGCTGTCCGTGGCCATGGCCGTGTTCCTGATCTTCATGGGCATCGCCGGTCCGTTCCTGTTCGGCCAGCTCCGCCAGGCGGTGCGCACCGAGACCAGGATCGACCTCCAGCAGAGCGCGCGAGCATCCCTGAGGACCCTGGTCCGTGAGCTCCGCCAGGCCAACGAGCTGGTCCAGGTCACCTTCCCGCCCCGGCCCAGCGGGAAGAACAAGATCTCCTTCACGGTGGATCTCAATACCGATGGCGGCATCGGCTCCAACGAGAACGTCACCTACTACGTGAAGCAGTCGAAGCTCTACCGGGGCGATGAGGACAACAAGGGCCAGCCGATCGGGGAGGACGTGAAGTCGATCGAGTTCACGATCTGGGGCTCGAACCTGGCTTTCGACGACAACCTGGATGGCGTGGTCAGCGAGGCGGAGCTGGACCGGGACGGGAACGGTCAGTGGTCCGAGACGGAGCTGGACCAGGTGACCCGGATCACCGTAGTCCTCACGGTGTCTGCCGGATCCGAAGAGCAGAGCTACACGGAGAACGTGTGGCTCCGGAACAGGGTGGTGGGCTGATGATGAAGAGACTGAACAGCGAATCGGGCGTGGCGGCGCTGACCGTCCTCATGGTGACCAGTGTCTTGGCGGTGGCCGGGACCGTGGTCATCACCGCGTCCACCGCCGAGCTCCAGATCGGAGCCCGTGACCGGAGGTCCGAGGAGGCCTTCGCGGGAGCCGAGGCAGGCCTGGACGTGGCCTCGTCCCACTTCCTGAAGAACCCGACCTTCGTGGCCGGCGAGACGGAGAAGTGCTTGAACAACCCCCTGGTGCCTCCCGAGGCGGGGATCGAATGTGAGGTCAAGCTCACGTCCCCGACGAACGGCCGGCTCTTCTACCCGGCCACGGGACGGCCGTTCATCGAGTACACGGTGGTGTCTAAAGCGAAAGAGGCCAGCAACGTGACCCGGACCATCGCCGAGACCTACCGCCTCCAGACGGCGGACGTGCCGTACGGCTTCTTCATCGACGGAGATGCGGACTTCGGCGGGACCACGGATGTGTACCGAGAGGCCATGCTGGTGAACGGGAACGTGACCTCTCGCGACAAGGTCAACTTCGACTTCAACGGCCTCAACGGGCAGAACGACGACCCCGACCTGGGGTGGCGGTTCCACGGCCACCGGATCCAGTCGGACCCCGCTCCCAGGACGTGCCAGGACCCATCGGGGGTCTCGGTGGGATGCGCCGGGGTGTACTCCAACTTCCAGATCTACGAGAAGAACCTGCTGGTCCTGAGCCGCGAGATCCACAACGACTCCGCGAACCCTGACGCTGCGGCCCAGGCGTACAAGGCGGACCGCGATGTGCACCAGACCAAGGTTGTGGGGGGGCAGGCCCAGCCCATCGTGACCCTGCCCACGAACTCCGTCCTGGAGATGATGGACATCCTGAAGCCGATCGCCGAGCAGCAGGCCCTGTACTTCAACTACAAGAACGGAGCCAGCCAGACCATCACCATCCAGCCGGGGGACCTCAACACGACCACCCGGGACTTCGAGCAGAACGTGGTCGTGTACATCGATGCGGACCAGGGCGACACGATCAAGTGGAAGGTGTCCCTGGTCCCCAACGACACGCTCTCGGATGGCACCAGCTTCCCGTCGGACATCAAGTACATCAACGACACCGGCCAGCGCGTGGGCTCGCTCTCCGGGATCCTGGTCGTCCGCAACGGCAGCCTGGAGATGGAGAGCAACACGAAGTGGTCCGGGGCTCTGTTCGCTCCCGAGAACGGCTTCAAGTTCCGGGGTGGGAACGACTGCGTGTGCACCGTGTACTCGAAGGGCTTCAGCTCCTCGGGGGGTAACTCCCGGGTGCAGCTGACGCCGGACTGGTTCGCCTGGCTCCCAACGGGGTTCGTCACCGTGGTGCGCACGGGCTTCTTCGAGTGTGAGCCGTTCCAGACCTACCCGGCCGGAAGACCCTGCGCAGGGGCCTAGGGGCGGGGGAGCGCGTCTTCCGCTAGCATCCGGCCCGTGCGTGTGGCCCTGTTCGCGATCGGCGGCCTGCTGTTCGGGTCGTTCCTGACGGTGGTCATCCACCGGGTGCCGCGGCGGGAGTCGATCGTGGCCCCCGGGTCGGCCTGCCCTCGATGCGGGACCCCGATCCGGTGGTTCGAGAACCTTCCCGTCCTCTCCTGGCTGGCCCTCCGGGGCCGGTGCCGGCACTGCGGAGAGCGGATCTCCTTCCAGTACCCGCTGATCGAGGCGGCCACGGCGGCGCTGTTCGCCGGAGCCGCCCTGACCGTCGACCGGCCGGCTCCGGCGGTCATGGTGGCTCTGTTCCTGGGCACGATGCTGGCCATCGCGGTCATCGATGCGCGCCACCGGATCGTGCCCAACGCCATCACCTACCCGGCCGTTCCCCTGGCGGCGGCAGGGCTGGGCCTGGTGCAGGCCACGGGGGGGGGAGTGGACCTGGTCTCCGGGCTGATCGGCCTGGCCGCCTACGCCGTGCCGATCGGGCTGATCGCCCTGGTGTACCCGGCAGGGATGGGGCTCGGCGACGCCAAGCTGGCCGCCTTGATCGGCCTGGTCCTGGGATCCTTCGGCCTCCGGCTGGTGGCCGTGGCTGCCGGCCTGGGGATCCTGGCCGGGGGAGTGGGGGCCATCGTCGCGGTCACCGTCCTTCGGCTGGGCCGCAAGGCCCAGGTCCCCTACGGCCCCTACCTGGCCGGGGGAGCGGTGGCCGCTGTGTTCGTGGGCGACCAGGTGGCCCGGGCGTACCTCGGCCTGTTCCAGGTCTGACCCCCCTGAGGGAGACTTGTTATCCGCGATAACAAGAGTTAATTACATCTATGTAGTTTTCTCCAGGTCAACGTAAGTCTACTCAAGGTTCTATTGACATGAACCGATGCAGTTGTTATGTTCGCGCGTGCTCGTGGCAGGAGGGGCACTTGGAGCCCGAGTGGAGGCAGAGCGACATGTTGAACATGTGGAAGATGTTGCAGGCGGGGGTACCGTGGAACATGTGGAGGTTGTGAGGATGCCCAAGCGGCGCGGGTTCGTGGGAGACCGCCTGCTCACCGTGGCCGAGGTGGCCGCGACCATGCGGGTCTCCAACATGACCGTGTACCGCTTGATCAAGGCCGGCCAGCTCCCGGCCATCCGGGTGGGCAAGAACTACCGGATCCGGGAGTCGGACGTGAACAAGTACCTGTCGGACCGCTCGGTGCGGGTGGAGGGTGAGGAGTAGTGGCCAAGTTGCGGATCGGCCTGGACATCGGGTCCACGGCGGTGCGTGCGGCGGAGCTTTCCCTGGGCTCCGATCTCCCGGCCCTGACGCGGGCCGCCCAGGTTCCCCTCCCCCCGGGGGCCGTCCAGGACGGGGAGGTCCGGGAGCTGGACACCGTCGCCTCCGCCCTCCGGGACCTGTGGAAGCGGGGCGGCTTCCGGTCCCGCCAGGTCACGATGGGTGTGGGGAACCAGCGCGTTGTGGTCCGGGAGGTCACCGTCCCGTCCCTGCCTCCCAAGGAGCTCGAGGAGTCCCTCCCCTTCCAGGTGGAGGAGCTGATCCCCATGCCGATCGAGGAGACGGTCCTCGACCACGACGTGCTCGAGGAGCTGGAGCAGGATGGGCGCCCCATGATGCGCCTGCTGGTGGTGGCCGCTCAGCGCCAGATGATCGACGAGATGGTCGCCGCGGCGGTGAAGGCCCGTCTCGAGCCCGTCGGTGTGGACCTGGTCCCCTTCGCCCTGGTTCGGTCGGTGGGGAGCACCGATGGCCTGGGGCTGGAGGAGACCGACGCCGGCGGCGAGGCCCTGGTCGATGTGGGGGCCGACGTGACCAACATCTGCGTCCACGAGCAGGGGGTGTCCAGGTTCGTCCGCATCCTTCCCTCGGGAGGGAACGACGTGTCGGCGGGCATGGCCGCCCAGCTGGGCGTGACGCTGGAGCAGGCCGAGTCGCTGAAGCGTGGAGAGCCGGCCCAGGGCGCTCCCGCCCCCGCCGAGGCCCGGGCCGTGGCCGAGGCCCGCTCCGCCGCCCTGGTCGATGAGATCCGGTCCTCGCTCGACTTCTACCAGGCCCAGAGCCCCGGGGCCCGGGTGGGCCGGGTCCTGGTCACCGGTGGGGGCTCCAAGCTCCCCGGCCTGTTCGAGGCCATCGGCCAGCGGGTCCGGGTTCCCGTGGAGCCCGGGCGGACGTTCTCGAAGGTCCGGCCCCAGCTGAAGATGGATCAGCAGACGATGGCCGAGGCGGAGCCGCTCCTGGCCGTGGCCGTGGGCCTGGCTCTGCCGGCGGAGGGCAAGGCATGAGGATCAACCTCCTCCCCCCGGAGATCAAGCAGCGTCAGCGGGTGCGCCGTCAGACCGGCGCGGTGGTGGCCCTGGGCGTCGTGGTCCTGGGGCTGGTGGCCGGCTTCTTCGTCCTCCAGCAGATACGGCTCAACGGTCTCCGGAACGACCTGGCAGACCAGGAGCAGGTGAACGCGGCCCTCCGAGCGCAGATCGCCGAGCTCCAGCAGTTCGACGACCTCCAGCAGGAGCTGCTCGCCACGCGCCAGCTCCTGACCCAGCTCACCGAGGATGAGGTCCACTGGTCAGGGATCCTGCGCGACGTTTCACTCGTCATCCCCGGGAACGTGTGGCTGACCACGATGGAGGGATCGCTCGAGGGAGAAGAGGTTGTGACCGGATCGGGGCTGGTCGGCCAGATCTCGGTGAACGGATACGGACTGTCGCATCGGGCCGTAGCCCTGTGGCTGAGCCGGCTGGAAGACGTTGAGGCGTTCGCCAACCCGTGGGTTTCCAATTCGCAGAAGACGACGATCGGAGCAACGGAAGTGGTCCAGTTCAGCAGCACGGTAGACCTGTCGGAGCTCGCGCGTGCCCAGTCCGGAGGTGAGGCGGGATGAGGCAGCGTGCTCCACTCATCGTCGGTGTGATCTTCTTGCTGGTGGCGCTCCTGGCCTTCTTCTTCGTGGTTCGACCGAAGATGGCGCAGGTGGACGTGGCACAGCAGGACCTGGAGACGGCCCAGCAGGAAGAGCAGACCCTGCAGGCGGAGCTGGAGCGACTGCGTCAGGTCGAGCGTGAGGCTCCGCAGATCCGTGAAGAGCTGGCCGTCCTCCGGAAGCAGCTGCCGCCGGTGGCCGACCTGCCGGGCCTTATCAATCTCCTGCAGAGCGCGGCGGATCGCGCGGGCGTCGACTTCTTCGCCGTCTCGCCGGGAGACCCCGGAGTGGTCGAGGGAGCCCCCGCCGCCGAGATTCCGGCCCAGATCCAGGTGGTCGGAGGGTTCTTCCAGGTCGATGAGTTCCTGTTCCGGGTGGAGCAGCTCCGCCGAGCCGCAACGGTGGTGAACGTGAGCGTATCCGAGGCGGCCGCCGGCCTTCCTCAGGTCAGCGTGACGGTCGATGCACGGTTCTACACCACCGACGTGGACGCCGGACCAGGCAGCTCGTCCGCCACCGCGCCGGAGCCCGGCGCCAGTCCTTCGCCCGGAGCCAGTCCTTCGCCCGGCGCCACGCCGGGGACGATCGAGAGCCCGGAGGTATAAGGATGGCCATGTCTCCCCGAGACCGGAACGCCCTGATCGCGCTGGGCGTGATCGCTGTGGCGGCTCTCGCGTTCTTCCTCTTCGTCGGAGGGGGTGAGCCGGAGGAGCAGGCTGCCGCCCCCACGCCCTCTGTGGCGCCCCCTCCGGTGGTCGAACCGACACCGGAGGTCTCCCGCCCACGGTTCCGGTTCTTCTCCGGTCGCGATCCCTTCCTACCTCTGGTCAGCGACGAAGGTCCTGGTGCCCAGGGCACCACTCCCGCACAGACCGGGACCGACGGGGTGGAGGAGCCTCCTCCCGATGCCGAACAGACCGCCGGCGGGGGAGCCACCACACAGGTGGGGGGCCACTCCGTGACCCTGATCGACATCAGCGGGGACACCGTTCAGGTAGAGGTTGACGGCACGACCTACACGGTGTCCGAGGGTGAGCGGTTCGCCGGCACCTTCCGCCTCACGAACATCCAGGGATCGTGCGCCAGCTTCACCCACGGGGACGAGCCCTTCACCCTGTGCGAGGGAGGGGAGCGCAAGTGACGCCCCGCGCGGCCCGGCTCCCGGCGCCCTGACGCCGGGAGCCCAAGCTGCCGGCGGTTCGCGACTATGGGGGGACCGGCCGCCGGTTCGAGGGAGGCGGTCTTCGGACCGCCTCCCTCCATGTGCGGGTCGCTATCATGTCGGCCGGGATGGACCACTCGGCTCGCAGGGAACGCCTGATCGCCCGCCTCCCCGACCTGGGGATCGAGGCCCTGCTGGTCACCCGCCTCCCCAACGTTCGCTACCTCAGCGGGTTCACCGGGTCCAACGCTCAGGTCCTGCTCACGGCCGACAGTGCCGTGCTCCTGACGGACGGCCGCTACGGGGAGCAGGCCGGCAAGGAGGCCCCCGCTTTCGACCTGCACGTCTACACCGGGGCCATGATCCCGGCCCTGGGCGAGGCCCTGGGCCGCCTGGAGGTCGGCCTGCTGGGGTTCGAGGCGGCCGGGGTGACCTACCAGACCTTCCGCAGGCTCCAGGGGATCGAGGGCCTGCGCCTGGAGCCCACCGAGGGGGAGGTCGAGGGCCTCCGGTGGGTCAAGGACCGGGATGAGATCCGTCTGATCGAGGCCGCGCAGGCCCTGGCCGACGAGGCTTTCACCGGGATCCTGGCCAAGCTGGTGGAGAGCCGGACCGAGCAGGAGGTGGCTCTGGACCTCGAGCAGTCGATGCGGGCCCTGGGGGCGGACGCGGTGGCCTTCGACTCCATCGTGGCCTTCGGCGAGAACGCCGCCGAGCCCCACCACCGGCCGGGCCCTCGACCCCTCCGGCCGGGCGACCTGGTCAAGCTGGACTTCGGGTGCGTGGTCCAGGGGTACGCCTCCGACATGACCCGCACCGTGGCCTTCGGCCAGCCCGACCCCGAGCTCCGGGAGATCCATGACCTGGTGCGGCGGGCCCAGCAGGCCGGCATCGACGCCCTCCGGGCCGGGGCCACCGGAGCCCAGGTGGACGGGGCGGCCCGGGCGGTGATCGCGGACGCCGGTCACGGCGAGCGGTTCGGCCATTCCCTGGGCCACGGCATCGGCCTGGAGGTCCACGAGGGCCCAACCCTGCGCAAGGAGTCCGAAGACCGCCTGCCGGAAGGGACCGTGGTCACCGTGGAGCCCGGCGTGTACCTGCCGGGCCGGGGCGGGGTCAGGATCGAGGATATGGTGGAGGTCACCGAGGGGGGCTCCCGGCCGCTGCCGGGCTCCTCCCGCGACCTGATCGTCGTCTGAGGAGAGGCCCCAGTGAGCGTTTCGACCAACGACCTGAAGAACGGCATGACCCTGTCCCTGGAGAACGACGAGCTGTGGACGGTCCTGGAGTTCCTGCACCACAAGCCGGGGAAAGGCCAGGCCGTGGTCCGCACCAAGCTGCGCAACCTCAAGAGCGGGGCGGTGCAGGAGCGGACGTTCAAGGCCGACGAGAAGGTGGGCCTGGCCATCTTGGACCGCCGGGATATGCAGTACCTGTACCGGGAGGGCGATGCCCTGGTGTTCATGGACGGCGAGACCTACGAGCAGCACCACGTGCCGGCGGAGGTGGCCGGCGACGCCACCAAGTTCCTGGTGGAGGGGGCCAACGCCACGCTCCCCATGCACGAAGGCAACGCCATCGGCGTGGACCTGCCTGCCGCCGTGGTCCTGACGGTGGCCGAGACCGATCCGGGGGTGAAGGGCGACCGGGTCAGCGGGGCCACCAAGCCGGCCACGCTGGAGACGGGCATCACCGTGCAGGTCCCGCTGTTCGTGGACACGGGCGATCGTTTGAAGGTCGACACCCGGACCGGCGAGTACCTCACCCGAGAGAAGGGGTGATCCCGT
>Ga0214472_10002566_pt1 | contig 19471 bp, 13 predicted proteins | sample RVTome_6_FD_207662 | JGI IMG/M metagenome (GOLD analysis project Ga0214472, IMG submission 207662) | Soil microbial communities from uranium-contaminated site in the Upper Colorado River Basin, Wyoming, United States - RVT140D175 | ecosystem: Environmental > Terrestrial > Soil > Contaminated >...
CTCTTCGTCGTCGCCTTTCCGATCTATCGGATCTACGAGCCCGGCCAGCGCGCCGAGGCCAGGGAGAACCAACTCGGGTTTCTGGCTGCGCATGGTGAGGATCTGTTCACGAGTGACTGCGCGTCCTGTCACGGCCCGCTCGGCCGGGGCGGTCTCGGCCCGGCGATCGGGTCGACCGACTTTCTGGAATCCGTCAACGACGACCAGATCGCCCAACTGATCTCGGTCGGCGTCCCAGGCACCGAGATGGTGTCCTATTCCCTCGACCACGGCGGACCGCTCACGTCCCAGGAGATCCGCGCCATCACCGTGTACCTCCGGTCCCTGGAGGAGGAGGCGGAACCGAATCCGTTGTGGCACACACCACTCGCTGCCGACGACCTCTCCGGCGAGACGCTCTTCACCATGGCCTGCGCTCGCTGTCATGGCGCCGACCGGAAAGGCATCGAAGACGTCGGTCCCGACATCTCGTCGACGTCCCTCACGATGACCGAGACGGACGAGTTCCTCATCGGCCGCATCAAGGAGGGCCGGATGCTGATGCCGCGGTTCGACGGCGTCCTCACCGACGACCAGATCGTGCTGCTCGTCGCGTTCCTACGCGGTGTGGACCCGACGATGGTCACAACCACCACCGAACCGCCGGCGGGAGACGACACCACACCCACGACCGCCCCCGACGAGACGGACTCGGAGGTCCTCGCTCTGGGGAAGGAGGTCTTCGACGTCACCGCCGGGGGCGAGGGTTGCGCGGCGTGTCACGGCTTCGACGGGCGGGGGACGTCGGAGGGCCCGAACATCATCGGCGTGTCCAAGTCGTCGATCACGAGTGCCCTCGGTGGCGGTGTGCCCGACATGGCCGACTTCGGGCTCACGCAGGAGCAGATCGAAGCGGTTTACCAGTACGTGCGGACGCTGTCCGGGTGACGATCCCCGCCGGGTCTAACCGCCAAGCAGATAGCTGATCACATCGGCGGCGGTCGCGTACCCTGGGTTCAGGACCACCGTGGCGGTGGTCTGGAGCCCACAGTTCGGTGAACGTCACGCAGGTGGCGGCTTGTGTGGGCTGGATTGGACGAATGCGTCCGATCTAACCCTGGGTACGCGAGGACGTCTACCCGAGCGATACCGGGACTTTGGAATCCTTGGCGAGTCTGGTAACTAGCCGCCGAGCAGATAGTTGATCACGTCGGCGGCGCCGTAGGTGTCGGCGCCGGGCGGGAGGAAGCGCGCCACGTTGGCGACGTCGTCGCCGGCCGTGACCAGCATCGGCTCCTCGAGGCCGGACCTCTGCAGCTGGCCAAGACCGACGGCGGCCATCAGGGAGTTGCAGAGGCACTTGCGGCCGATCGTGTCTTCCTCGGCGCCACCCTTCGCCACGTAGTCGTCGATGGGCTCCGCCGGACAACGCCATCCGACCGTATGATCGTCACGCAGGTAGGCAACCCTGAGGTATCCGAGATCGCACACCCGATCCCGGTCGGCATAGACGCCATCGTCGGAGAGGGTGTCCTCCATCTGGACCACCTTGAACGGAAACCCGGTCGGAGAGGCCACGGGGTCAGTGAATATCCGGACCCGATCCTGCCGGCTGGCGTCGATGACCTGCCGTTTCAGCGTCGAATCGAGCCCTGACTCGTCGCAGTAGGCGAAGGCGGTACCCACCTGCACGCCGGCCGCTCCGGCCTCGATGGCAGCGGCGATGGCGGCCGGTTCGGCGCGGGAACCGGCCAACCAGAAGGGACGCCCCAGGCTCCGGATCGCCTCGAGATCGACCTCATCACGTTCGCCGTAGAGCGGCTCGCCGGTGTCCGTCAGAGCGCCCTTGGCGCGAGGCGGTGCGTTGTGACCACCCGCAGTCGGCGCCTCGATCACGAAACCGTCGACAGAGGACTCGGCGTTGCGGGCGAGCATCGTGGCCAGAACGTGCGACGACACGATCGCCAGAAACAACGGTCTCGGCAGGACTCCGTTGAAATACAGGGAAGGATCGAACTCGCTGACGACCTCGGACTCGGCGGAAGAGCCCTTCACGTCGAGTCGCAGCCGTACCTTCTCACCGGCGGCCAGTCCGTCGAGGATGCCCGGGATCGCCCGCGGAATCCCCGCCCCGACGAGGACACAGTCGACTCCGGCCAGCATCGCTCCATACAGGGAGGCGAGCGTCGGCGCCTGAATCTTCTCCAGGTAGTTGATCCCCACGGGTCCGGTGTGTCCCTCCTTGGCGAGGAACACCTCGACGAAGTTCGCCACGACCACGAGGTCGAGCGCGTGGCGTGACGGAGCCACCTTGATCATGGGCTTCGCCCGGAAACGGGTGTCACTCCCCTTGCCTCCGGGGATGAAGTATCGATCGAGGATGCGTGCGGCCACCTCGGATATCGGGAAGGCGTCGAGTGCCCGTCGAACGTCTCCCCCTGGGTCGCCCAACTGGAGTCGGCGAACCATGACGGCGTCCACGGCGGTACCCGACACGACGCCGAGTTGACCGCGCGAGGAGACCGCTCTCGCCAGCTGCCAGCCCGACACGGCGACGCCCATGCCCCCCTGGATGATGACAGGGAGACCGGATGCGGCTACCACGGCCGACGCCCGGTCGAGAGCACGGGTCGCACCGCCCGCCGGGGCGGTCGCCACGTCACCGCCCGCCGGAAGGGGGCCCCCTCCGGCGGGTGGTAGACGCAGATCACGGCGTGACGACCAGGGTTCCCTGCATCGCCGCCAGGTGGGTGTCGCACATGTACACATACTCACCTGGTGTCCCGACTGTGAAGGTCACCGAGTCGGTGCTCGGGCCGAGCACGATCGGGGTGAGGTAGTCACCCTCGGGGGTGGTCACGTGCCAGTTGTGCGGCTCGCCACTGCTGGTGTCGTTGTTCGCGAAGGTCACGGTGATCTCACCGGCGGGCGCTTCCAGCCTGCCGACGGAGAAGCCTTCGCTGTCCACAGCCTCGATGGTCAACCCGGTGCCGCTGCCGGCGGTGGCCTCCGTCGTCTCCGTCGACGTTGCGGCGGTCGTGGTGGCCGAGGCGGCGGTCGTGGTGGTTGCCGCCACCGTGGTCGTCGTGGCTCCGGCTACAGACGTGGTGGTCGGATCGGCGGTGGTCCCGCCCCCGCAGGCGGCCACGAGCGCCATCAGGGCGCCGACCGCCACGAGCCGGTGAATTCGCTTCACTCTCATGGGTTCCTCCTGGAGGGATTCTTGCTCTGAAATGGGTTGCGCCCCAACCGGGTTGGGGCGCAACCTCGCTGTCGTGTCTCTACCTGATCAGCCGGAGGCTTCCGCCGCGGCGGCGGCCGCCCGGGCAGCAATGTCCGCCCTGAGCGCCATGGACTTGGGTCCGCCCATGTCCACCATCAGCTCGCCGGTGTCCCATCCGCCGTCGTACCACACGAACGCCATGCCGTGTGTGTCCCCGCCGTTGGGAGTGGGGATGTACGCCTCCACTTCTAGAGCGTTCAGATCGATGACGATCGTCTCCCAGCCGGCCATGTTCGACACCCAGATCTCGTTGACGTCGGGATCGGGATGAAGCGCACAATGGTCCACCGAGGAGGCCGATCCACCGAGATGGAAGGGCAGGTTGCCCACGTTGCGGGCTGCCCTGAAGGTCGTCAGGTCGACGACTCCCATCGAATTGCCCCTGTTGTGGGTGCCTTCGCCCTTGCCATCGATCCAGGCCTGGGTCTCGTCCCAGTTGAGGCAGATGCCGTACGGGCCGGCGATGCCGGTGCTGGTGTCGTCGACGACTTCGTTGAGCTCGTTGTCGATCTTGTACAACCAGCTGGCATGCCCGTCGACGACATAGGTGAACTTGCCGTCCTGGGTGTGGGTGATCCCGATCGGATGATGACCGGTCCCCGTGATGTAGATCACTTCGCCCGTGTCGACGTTCACCTTGGCGACGCCTGCCGCCGGGGCGTGGTTCGAGCGGATCTCGTTCGAGCCGACCGACACATACACCCACTTGCCGTCCGGCGACGGTGTCGTGAACGGGTGTCCTATCGGGGAGACGTCCTCACGTGTGATCGACCGATGCACCCGGTTGTCGTCGTTGGGACTGAGGATGTGGTGAGGACCACCCGTGGCGCCGAAGCCCCACTGTAGGATCACATACTCGTTGCCGTCCACGTCGGTCCATCCCTGGATGTGGTGCAGTGCCTGAGCGGACAGCGCGCCCTCGCGCCAGCTCTCCTGCTTCATCAGCTTGTCGAGCTTCATGGTCCGGACGTTGACGACGCCCACGTAGTTGTTGCGTCCCGAGTCGGTTTCCTCGGTCCATCCGACATAGCCCCACTGGCCATCCGGCGAAACGCCGACGCCATGGGGTCCGCGGACGATGTTCCCTTCGTATGAGTACAGGGCCGAGGCGATGACTTCCTTGGAGTAGGCATCGACGGCGTGCCAGCCGATGAAGTTCTCGAAGTCCTCACTCTCCCTCAAGGTCTTCCCTTCATCCGTGTCATTGAACCAGTTGCTGGCATAGCTCTCACTCGTGAAGTAGACCCGCGGGTGGGCGTCGATGTCCCAAGCGTCCGGGCCGCTCGAGTCGAATGTCGCCACCAGGTGCAGTCCGCCTCTCACCGATTCGGAGTTGGCCCAGCCATCTCCCAGAGCTTGCGGCTCCACCGCCGGTGCGAGCTCTCCTGCCACGAACACCGTCTGTGTCTCGAGCGAACCGGCCGCCACCTGCGTCTGGGCCGCCGCCAGGTCGGCCTGCAACTGCTCGATCTCCGCTTGAGCCTCGTCGAGTTCCGCCGATGAACCGGTGCAGGCCGCCAGAACCATCATCATCACGGTCACCAATGCCACCCAGAGCCAAGGTGGTCGTCTGTGCTTCATCATGTGTCTCCTCGTTCGTTACGTCGTCGTGTTGAGAACAGGGGATGTTCCCGCCTCTGCCTCGGCTGGGGACCCCAGCGCTGTGATCGGCGTGTCCGACCCCGTTTGGTCAATCGCTGGAAGTCCGCGCCTGCGCTCCCTCCTCGTTTCCGATATGCCGCAGCCCCCTTGCGGGGCTTCTTGATGAAGGTAGGAAGGTGACCGCCCGGACAAGTAGGGCCGAAAGACCCCGGTCGGACAGCAGAGGACCCCGCGGCGCCGGCGAGCTCGCGCATCCTCCAAACCCGGTCACCTCCCCACCCGGAGACCGCGGATAGTCGGGTCCCCGACCAACCAGGACCGGGCCGAGCAACGACGCGGTTGCGCCCATCGAGATCAAAGGAGCTCGCATGCATTTCCACGTCATCCTCGGTCTGGTGGCCGCCCTGGTGGACGGGGTGCCGGCATGACCGTCGGATCCTCGAAGCACACCCGCTCACGGGTGCGCGTTCACGACCTCGAGAGCGCACCCCCCGCCAGTCGAAAGGCGCTCGCCAATCAAGCGCGTCGCGTCGGAAAGGTGCTCAACATCTTCGGAGCGATGGCCAACTCGCCTGCGTTGATGAACGTCTACGACCTGGTCGAGAGCCATCTCGCCGAGCATTCGAATCTCGACAATGCCCTCCGGCAGGCAATCCACGTAACGGTCGCCGCCGTGAACGACTGCGAGTACTGCCAGGCGGCGTACACGGGGGCGGCGAAGGCGGCCGGGTTCACGGTCGGCCAGACGATCTCGCTCCGTCAGGGTGCGGTCCCATGGGACCACAGGCTCCAGGTGATCGTGACGCTGGCCCGTCAGATAGCCGACAACCGGGGATACGTGGACGAGTCGGTGTGGGAGGAGGCGCTGGGCGCCGGTTGGAGCGAAGAAGAGCTACTCGACGTGTACATAGAGGTCGTCCGTACCATCCTGACCAACTATTTCAACCACATGGTCGGTACCGAGCTCGACATCCCACCGGCCCCGTGAGCGTCGGGCGGCTCAGCCGGCCGTCGACTCGCCCAGGGCTCGAACTGCGATGTATCCACGACCCGCCTCCACGGCTTCGTCAGAATCGGCGGCCGTGACCGACGTGATCGAACTCGGCCCGGGCTGCGTCGCGGACCGCAGCCTGGAGTGGCTGGTGACCAATGGCCGCGGATCGTTCGCCTCCGGAACCGTGGCCGGACCCCGGACCCGCCGATACCACGGGCTGCTCGTCGCCGCTCGGCGGCCGCCGGTGGGCCGGGTCGTCCTCGCTTCCCGGATCGCCGAGACGGCTACGGTCGGGGACGAGACGATCCCGCTCTTCTCGGTTCGGTGGCGCGATCGGGATCATCCGATCGACCCTGCGGGCTTCCAGCGACTCGAACGCTTTCGGCTGGTCGGCTCGATCCCCGAGTGGACGTACGCGCTGGGGGCGGCTCGGCTCACCAAACGGGTGTGGATGGAGTACGGCGCAGACACGACCTACGTCCGCTTCGACGTGGCGCGGGCCGACGAGCCGATCCGCCTGTCGGTGGACGTCTTCGTGGAACATCGGCCCTTCCACGAGACCACGGCTGGAGGCGGCTGGACGATGGAAGTGCGACCTATCGCCGGCGGGGCCGAAGTGCAGGCGTTCGAGGGGGCCGCGCCCGTCGTCATCACCGCCACCGCGGGCCGGGTGGAGCCACGGCACGTCTGGTACGAGAGCGAGTTCCTGGAAGCCGAGGAGGCGCGTGGCCTCGATGCCACCACCGACACGCTCCTCGCCGCCAATGTCACGGTGACGGTCGAGGCTGGTGAGTCGGTCACCCTCCGGATCGGCACGACACACGGCGACACCGATGACGCCCTCGACCGCCGGCGCCGGCGCGACGAGGAGCTCGTCGCCGGTCACGACCGGGCGCCGGCGTGGATCCGGCGGCTCGTGCTGGCCGCGGATCAGTTCGTCGTCGGCCGATCCAGCGAAGGAAGGGCGGGAAGCACCATCATCGCCGGGTATCCCTGGTTCGAGGATTGGGGTCGCGACACGATGATCGCCTTGCCCGGGCTGCTGCTGGTGACCGGACGCCATCGGGAGGCTGCGGAGCTCCTGTCGACCTATGCCGGCTGGGTCGAGAACGGGCTGATCCCGAACCGGTTCCCCGATGGCGAGGACACGCCCGAGTACAACACGGTGGACGCCACACTGTGGTTCGTGGCTGCGGTCGACGAATACAAGAGAGCCACCGGGGACCGCGCCCTCGTCCAACAGCTCTGGCCCGTCCTCGTCGACATCCTGGACCACCACCTGCAGGGCACCCGGCACGGAATCGGCGTCGATTCCGCCGACGGTCTGTTGTGCGCCTCGGACCCGGGATGGCAGCTGACGTGGATGGACGCCAAGGTCGGTGGGCGGGTCGTGACCCCGCGTATGGGCAAGCCGGTCGAGGTGAACGCACTGTGGTATCACAGCCTGATGGTCATGGAGTCACTGGCCGAGTGGCTCGGCGAGACGGAGCGCCATTTCGGTGAGGCCGCAGGCCGTGTTCGGGCGTCCTTCCAGCGTTTCTGGAGCGATGAGCTCGGCTTCTGCTTCGACGTGATCGACGGACCCGAAGGGAGCGATCCGGCGCTTCGTCCCAACCAGCTGCTGGCCGTGTCGCTGCGTCACTCTCCCCTGCGCCAGGACCAGATGCGGGCAGTGGTCGACGTCTGTGCCCGGGCGCTGTTCACCCCAGTCGGGCTTCGCACCGTCGGGCGGCGGGACCCCGCCTATCACGGAAGGTACGGGGGCGGACCCCTCGACCGAGACGAGGCCTACCACCAGGGCACCGTGTGGCCCTGGCTGCTGGGCCCGTTCGTCACCGCCCACCACCGCGTCCACGGCGACCCCGATCTGGCTCGGTCGTTCCTCGAAGCCATACCGCTCCACTTGACCGAGGCGGGAATCGGGTCGGTCTCGGAGGTCTTCGACGGCGACCCGCCCCACGTTCCGGGGGGAACCGTTGCCCAGGCCTGGAGTGTGGCTGAGATACTGAGAGCGTGGCACGAGCTGGAGCCGAGATGAGCAACGACCTGTCGGCCGAACGCGCCCGGCTCGCCGAGGCCGAAGCGGATGGGCGGTGGCGGAAGTGGGGCCCATATCTGGCCGACCGCGCCTGGGGCACGGTTCGGGAGGACTACAGCGCCGACGGAACCGCATGGGACTCGTTTCCCCACGACCACGCAAGGAGTCGGGCGTACCGGTGGAACGAAGACGGCCTGGCCGGGCTATGCGACAAGCGCCAGTACCTGTGTGTCGCGGTGGCCCTGTGGAACGGCCGCGACCCCATTCTGAAGGAGCGTCTCTTCGGAGTGGCCGGCACCGAGGGGAATCACGGCGAGGACGTCAAAGAGCTGTATCACCACCTCGATGCCACGCCGACGCACAGCTACCTCGAGTTTCTGTATCGCTACCCGCAAGAGGAGTTCCCGTACGACCGACTCGTGGACGAGAACCGCCGCAGGGGGACGGCAGACCCCGAATTCGAGTTGGCCGACACCGGGATCTTCGACGATGACCGAAGCTTCGATGTCGTGCTCACCTACGCCAAGCACACCCCGGATGACGTGTTGTGGCAGATCTCGGTCACGAACCGGGGGGACGCCGACGCCACCTGTCACGTGCTGCCGACGGTGTGGTTCCGGAACACCTGGTCGTGGGGCCACGAGGATGGACCGATGGGTGATGTTCCGGGGCGCCCGACGCTGTCTGCGTCCAACGAGGCGATCATGGCCGAGCACCCTGTCCTCGGCGCCTACACCCTCGAGATCGACCGGTCCGACGACCTCTGGTTCACGGAGAACGAGACCAACCACGAACGCCTGTGGGGTGGATCGAACGCTTCGCCCTACTCCAAGGACGCGTTCCACCGTCGATTGGTCGACGGAGACGCGTCCGCGGTGAATCCGCGGCAGACGGGGACCAAGGCCGCCTTCGTCCGGGCTGTCACTCTGGCGGCCGGCGAGAGCACGACGCTGCGTCTCCGGCTCCGTCCCGCGGGCGGAGCCCGACCGTTCGACGACTTCGACGAGATCGTCGAACGGCGCAGACTCGAAGCAGACACCTTCCACGCCGCCATCGTCCCCGCAGGCCTCGATCCGCGGGCAGCCCTGGTGCACCGTCGGGCGATCGCAGGCATGATCTGGAGCAAGCAGCTCTACTACTTCGACGTCGAGCAGTGGCTGGAGGGCGACCCTGCAGGCCCCCGTCCGCCGGCCGGGCGCCAGTTCGGTCGCAACCGGGACTGGCGTCATCTCAACAACTTCGACGTCCTCTCGATGCCGGACGGCTGGGAGTACCCGTGGTACGCCGCCTGGGATCTCGCCTTCCACGCGGTGACGCTGGCCGCCGTCGACCCCGCATTCGCCAAGGACCAACTCTCGGTGATGACCCGCGAGTGGTACATGCATCCGAACGGACAGCTCCCCGCCTACGAGTGGGCTTTGGGCGACGTCAATCCGCCTGTGCACGCCTGGGCGGCTCGAAGGGTGTACGAGATCGACGCCGCCGGCAAGGGCGTGGCTGATCGGGAGTTCCTCGAGCGGGTGTTCCACAAGCTGCTCCTCAACTTCACGTGGTGGGTGAATCGCAAGGACGCCGACGGCAACAACGTGTTCCAGGGCGGATTCCTGGGCCTGGACAACATCAGCCTCTTCGACCGCGGCGCCCCGCTACCCGGAGGTGGCAGTCTCGACCAGTCCGACGGCACCGCCTGGATGGCGTTCTACACACTCGAGATGCTGGCCATCTCGCTCGAACTGGCCCGCTCCAACCCGGTGTATCAGGATCTCGCAACCAAGTTCTTCGAGCACTTCCTGGCCATCGGCACGGCCATGAGCGACCCCGAGCATTGTCTCTGGGACGCAGAGGACGGTTTCTTCTACGACGTCCTCCGACTGCCCACTGGGAGCGCGATGCCGCTCAAGGTCCGGTCGATGGTCGGGTTGATACCCCTGCTCGCCGTGACCGCGATCGACGCCGACACGATGGCGCGGATGCCGGCATTCGCTCGACGGATGAACTGGTTCCTCCGTCGCAAGCCGCATCTGAGCGGCAACGTGGCCAGAATCGAAGGGACAACCGATCGGCAACGCCATCTGGCGACGATCCTGGAAGAAGACAGGCTCCGCTCGGTGTTGCGCCACATGCTGGACTGCGAAGAGTTCCTCTCCCCATACGGGATCCGCTCGCTGTCACGACGCCACCTGTCGCAGCCGTTCGAGGCACTCATCGACGGTCACCTCTTCCGGGTGGACTACGAGCCGGCCGAGTCGACAACACCGATGTTCGGAGGGAACTCCAACTGGAGGGGCCCGGTGTGGTTCCCGATCAACTTCCTCCTCATCGAGGCACTCGACCGTTTCCACTCCTACTACGGCGACAGCTTCACGGTGGAATGCCCCACCGGCTCGGGCGAGATGATGACCCTCGACGAGGTGGCAGCCGAGCTCGCCCGTCGCCTCGTCCGCCTCTTCCTTCCCGACGCGGCCGGACGGCGCCCGTACGAGGGCGGTAGGGTCGACCCCGGCCGTGATGACCTGCTTCTGTTCCACGAGTTCTTCCACGGCGACGACGGGCGGGGACTGGGTGCCTCGCATCAAACCGGCTGGACCGGTCTGGTCGCCGATCTCATCCGAAGGATCGGTAGTGTCACGACGCCGCCGGCGGGTTGATCGCAACGGGGAGTGGGATCCCGTCAGCCGGCGATATCGCTGGTCCGAGACGACCGCCGTCGTGTCGTCGGTCATGTTGGCACAGGGTGGTCGGCGATGAGCGACACCCCGATCGAGGACCTCGCCCTCCTGTCGGACTGTCACTCGGCGGCGCTGGTCAGCCGGACCGGTTCGGTGGAGTGGTGGTGCGTCCCCCGCTTCGACAGCCCCTCGGTGTTCGGCCGACTCCTCGACGACAGCGCCGGGCACTTCTCACTACACGTCTCCGACGCAGAGCGGATCGATCGAGTCTACGACGAAGGATCGCTCACGCTGGTGACGCGCGTCCACACGGCGGATGGCGAGTGCGAACTCACCGATGCCCTCGCCATGGCGGAAGGCGTCCGAGGACACGACCTGGGAATAGGCTCGCCCCACCGCCTGCTACGGCGGGTCCGGTGCACGACGGGGAGCGTCTCACTCGAGATCCAATACTCGCCCCGGTTCGAGTACGGGATGACCGTGCCGCTGATGAAGCGAACCGAGAGTGGGATTCTCGCTCGGGGAGGGCCGGCGAGTCTCGTACTGTCGACCGGTGTCCCCCTCGAGATCGACGGCGGAGATGCGACCGGGAACGTCGTGCTCGAAGCGGGCGATGAGGCGGCGTTCGCCGTCGAGTACGGGTCGAGTTGGGACGCTCCACCTGGCACGGTCGACCCGACCCGAATCACGTCCATGCTCGAGGACACCTCCGAGGCGTGGAGGTCGTGGGGGCGGGATCATCAGCGGTACATGGGCCCCTATGCCGAGTTCGTCGGTCTCAGCGGCAGGATTCTGCAGGCCCTCACCTACCGGCCGACAGGCGCCATGATCGCGGCACCGACCACATCACTTCCCGAGACCGTGGGCGGAAGTCGCAATTGGGACTACCGCTATGCGTGGGTGCGCGACGCCAGCTTCACGCTCGACGCGCTGTGGGTAGCCGCCTGCCCTGACGAGGAGCAAGACTTCTTCCGCTTCCTGACCACCGCAGCCAGCTCGGTGCACGTGCGGCGCCGCCTCCAGATCATGTTCGGCATCGGCGGTGAACGGGATCTCTCCGAGCGAACGCTGCCTTGGTTGGCCGGGTGGCGGGGCAGCAGCCCCGTCCGGGTGGGAAACGGGGCCTGGAGCCAGGTGCAGAACGACGTGTACGGAGAGTTGCTGGCCGTCGCTCATCGACTGCAGGACCAGTTGGGGGAGATGGACGAGGCGGAAAGCCGATTCTTCGCCACGCTGGCCGACGTGGCTGCGGAAGTCTGGCGGGAACCGGACCAGGGGATATGGGAGATGCGGGGCGAGCCGCGTCACCATCTCTATTCGAAGCTGATGTGCTGGGTGGCGTTGGACCGGGCAGCCGAGATGGCCGAGATCCTGGGAGTCCCCGAACGCGTCCCGGACTGGAGCGCCGCCAAGACCGAGGTCAGAGACGTCATCCTCTCCCGCGGGTGGAATGACGACGTGGGGGCGTTCACGCAGTCGTTCGACTCGGAGACGCTCGACGCCTCGGCGTTGGTGATCCCCATCGTGGGATTCCTGCCCGGAACGGATCCCCGCGTGCTGCAGACGATCGAGGCAATCGAACGTGACCTGACCGACGACTCGGGGCTCGTCTTCCGCTACAGGGGGGACGACGGACTCGAAGGAGAGGACGGAATGTTCCTCCTTTGCACGTTCTGGCTGGCCGAGGCACATGCACTCGCCGGCCACCCCGACAAGGCCAGGGAGGTGTTCGAACGGGCGCTGGCATGCGCCAACGACCTGGGGCTCATGTCCGAGGAGATCGATCCCCACACCGGCGCGGCGATCGGCAACTTCCCGCAGGCGTTCAGTCACATGGGTCTCGTCAATGCGGCATGGGCCATCGGGCAAGCCGAGGAGAAGGGCGGGAGCATCACTCCGCTCGCCATCCGGCGGCCCACCGGCGGGCGGTAGACACGATCAGACGGCGGAATCACCGCTCACCAGCTCCCGCCAATGCTGCGCCGACGATGCCCGCATCGTTGCCGAGGGTGGCGGCGACGACCGGGGTGAGTGTGTCGAGAGCGGTACAGAACCGCTGGAACTCGGCGCTGATACCCCCGCCGATGATGAATGCGTCCGGCCATGTCAACCGTTCGACCGTCCGCAGGAACGCCTCGAGATGATCACTCCAGTGGTCCCAGCCAAGCGAATGCTCGGCTCGACCGGAGGCGAGCGTCTCGGCGTCGACTCCGTCGATGAGAATGTGGCCGTACTCGGTATTGGGAACGAGAACGCCATCGCTGAACACGGCAGTTCCGATACCGGTGCCGAGTGTGACCATCACCACCACTCCCTGCATGTCCTGGCCCGACCCGAAGCGCATCTCGGCCAAGCCGGCGGCGTCGGCGTCGTTGATCACCACGACCTGCCCGTGCGCCAGGCGGGTGCCAAGCAAGGAGGCAACGTCGAGACCGAGCCAGGAAGGACCGAGGTTGGCCGCGGTCGCCGCCACCCCGCGCCGCATGACGCCGGGAAAGCCCACGCCGACGCTGGCAACGGTTACGTCGCCAACCAGTTCTGCGACCACCTCGGTCAGCGCCTCGGGCAAGGCAGGTCGCGGGGTTGGGGCCCGGCGGGGAGAGCGCGAGATGTTGCCCGTCTCGACGTCCACGACCGCGACCTTGACGCTGGTACCCCCTATGTCCACGCCGATCGCGGTCACGCTCTTCCTCTCGCGTGCCGGTAGCGGCGGATGAGGGCGTTCGTGGAGGCATCGTGGGTGAGCTCGGGCGGCGCTTCGTCGGTCAATTCGCCGATGACCCTGGAGGCGAGCGCCTTGCCCAGCTCGACGCCCCACTGGTCGAAGGAGTTGATGCCCCAGATCACCCCCTGGGTGAAGACCTTGTGCTCGTAGAGGGCGATCAGCTGGCCGAGAACGGACGGTGTGAGCCGCGGGGCGAGTATCACCGACGTCGGCCGGTTCCCGGGGAATGTCCGGTGTGGGGCCAGCCATTCATCCACCCCGGAAGCCACCACCTCGTCAATGTTCTTCCCGAAGGCGAGAGCCTCGGCCTGGGCGAGCATGTTTCCCACCAGGAGGTCATGCTGGCCGCCGAGGTCATCGGCGGGATGCACGAACCCGATCAGGTCGGCGGGAACCACCGTCGTGCCCTGGTGGATGAGTTGGTAGAAGGCGTGCTGGCCGTTCGTGCCGGGCTCGCCCCACACGATCGGGCCGGTCTCCATCCCCACCGGCGACCCGTCCAACCGCACCTGCTTGCCGTTCGACTCCATGTCGAGTTGCTGGAGGTAGGCCGGAAACCGGTCGAGATCCTGGGCGTAGGGAAGAACCGCGTGGGTGGGAAAGCCGAGCACGTTGCGATACCAGATACCGATCAGCCCGAGGAGCACCGGCACGTTCGACTCCAGCGGAGTGTGACGGAAGTGAAGATCCATCGTGCGGAAGCCGTCCAGAATCTCGGAGAACGCCGCCGGCCCGACGGCGATCATGACGGACAGGCCGATGGCGGAATCCATCGAATACCGGCCACCCACCCAATCCCAGAACCCGAACATGTTCTCGGTGTCGATACCGAACGCTCCCACCTCGTCCCGATTGGTGGACACGGCCACGAAATGACGGGGCACCGCTCCCTCGTCGCCCAGACGGGCGACGAGCCACGCCCTGGCATTCCGCGCGTTCGACAGCGTCTCGAGGGTGGTGAACGTCTTCGAGGCGACGACGAACAGCGTCTCTTCGGCATCCACCGCATCGAGCACGGAAGCCAGATGAGCAGGGTCGACGTTCGACACGAAATGACATCGCAGATCGGGGTGGACGTAAGGACGGAGGGCGCGGTAGGCCATCGCCGGCCCGAGATCGGAACCGCCGATCCCGATGTTGACGACGTGTCGGATCCGTTTGCCGGTGGATCCGGTCCACTCGCCGTTCCGCACCCGGTCTGCGAAACGGCCCATCCGCTCCAGCGTCTCGTGCACTGCTCCGACCACGTCCACGCCCTCGTCTGAGAACCGGTCGGTCGAGCCAGCACGCAGGGCCGTGTGCAGGACGGCCCGGTCCTCGGTGACATTGATGTGCTCACCGGCGAACATCTCCGCCATCCGCTTCTCCAGGCCTGCGCGTCTGGCGACATCGACGAGCAGCCGCACGGTCTCTTCGGTCACGAGATGCTTCGACAGGTCGACGACGAGATCGCCGGCTTCGAACGAGAGGCGCTCCGCCCGGCCCGGATCGGAATCGAACGCCTCCCGCAGGTCGACCGTTCCGGCAGCGTGGTCGACCAGTGCCGTCCACTCCGACGTCGTCTCGACTCGCTCCATCGTGCTGCTCCTGTCGTCGGTCATGGAACCGGATCCATGGATCGAAGGTGACATGACTCGTTCCAGTGCCGGACGACTCGGTTTTCGCGCTCCCAACCCAGCGTCGACACGGTGGCCGTGTCGAGGCCCAGGACGCTGCCGGCTGTCGCCGGCAGACCCATCCACCGGGCCGCCAGGATGCGAAGGAAATGACCGTGGGCGAAGAGCAGGCTCGGTCCGTCGACGGCTGTGACCTCGGTGATGATCCGATCCGCCCGCGCACCGACTTCGTCGGCCGACTCGCCCTTCTCGATCGGATGAGTCCACACCGACCACCCGGGGATCTCCGACCGGATGTCGACGGTGCGGCGACCCTCGTACACTCCGTAGTCCCACTCCATCAGATCGTCGCTGGGGCGGGCGACGTGACCCAAGCCGGCCCGCTCCGTCGTCTCCCAGGCTCGGGACAGGGGGCTCGACAGCACCGACGCGAAGCGGGTACCGCCGAGCATGGCGCCCAAGGACGCCGCCTGCCGGCGTCCCAGATCGGTGAGGGGAACGTCGGTCCGCCCGGTGTGGAACCCTGCCTTGCTCCACTCGGTCTGACCGTGACGCACGAGGGTCACACGCTGCCCGGTCATCGGGTGATCCACCCGTCCACGAAGGTGTCCGCCTGTTGCGGCCCCCAACCCCCGCGCCGATAGTGCTGCGGTGCCGACTGACCGGTGAGCACGGGTTCGACGATCCGCCATGCCTCGATCACACCATCCTGTCGTGCGAACAGCGCCGGGTCGCCGCGGAGGGCGTCATCGATGAGTCGATCGTACGCCTCACGGCCCTGCGGACGGTGGTGATCGAGATGGAGGTCGACGGGACCGGCCACCATTTCCGCCCCCGGGACCTTCGACTGCATCGACAACACGATCTGGTCGTCGGGCTTCGTTCGGAAGGTGAGTCGGTTGGGCCCGGGACGGCACAGCGGGTCTGCGAAGAGCGGCCGGGGCGGCTGCTTGAATTCGACGACCGCCTCGGTGACCGTGCGGGCCAGACCCTTCCCGGCGCGGATGATCCACGGAACGCCCGCCCATCGCCACGAGTCGATCTCGAGGTGGACCGCCACAAACGTCTCGGTGCCGGAGTCGGTCGCCACTCCCTCCTCGTCCCGATACCCGGCGTACTGCCCGCGCACGATGGCGGCGGGGCTCAAGGCAGGAATGGCCCGCAGGACCTTGACCCTCTCGTCTCGAAGCGCATCGGGATGATCGGACACCGGTGGCTCCATCGCCAGCAGCGCCATCACTTGAAGGAGATGGTTCTGGACCACGTCACGCAGGGCGCCCACCGAGTCGTAGAAGGACCCGCGACTCTCCACGCCGAAGTCCTCGGCCATGGTGATCTGCACCTGCTGCACGTAATGGCGGTTCCAGATGGGCTCGAGGATCGTGTTCGAGAAACGGAAGATCATGAGATTCTGGACCGCTTCCTTGCCGAGGAAGTGGTCGATCCGGAAGACCCTCTCCTCGGGGAAGTGACGGTGGATGATCTCGTTGAGCTCCGCGGCGGATGCACTGTCACGCCCGAACGGCTTCTCCAACACGACCCGGCCGTGGGCGTTGAGGCCGACCGAGGCAAGCCCCTCGACCACGTCGTCGAACAACGCAGGAGGAATCGCCAGGTAGAAGACGGGCCGGGCACGATCCCCCAGACGCTCAACGATCGCCGCGTACGTGGACGGGTCTTGGTAGTCGCCCGCCACATAGCAGAGCCGGTCGCTCAACCGGGTGAACACTGCCTCGTCGATCTCCTCTCCTGCCTCTTCGAGGCTTTCGCGCGCTGCCGCCCGAAGTACCGCGTCATCCCAGTCGCTGGCGGCTACTCCCACCACCGGCATGTCCAGTCGTGCGGCCGCCGCCAGGCCGTAGAGGGCGGAGAACAGCTTCTTGCGGGCGAGATCGCCGCTGATCCCGAACAAGACGAGGGCATCGGCCGCCGGGGTCATCGATGCTTCTCCTCGTGGCCGCCGAACTGGCTCCGCATTGCCGACAACACCTTGTTGGCGAAGTCGTCGCGTCCTCGGCTGTCGAACCGGCCGTAGAGAGCGGCAGACAGCACGGGGGCGGGTACGCCCTCCTCCACCGCGGTCAGGACGGTCCAGCGACCCTCGCCCGAGTCGGAGACCATCCCCGAATACTCGGACAGGTCGGGGCTCGCTGCCAGCGCTTCGGCGGTGAGGTCCAGCAGCCAGGAGGCGATCACACTCCCGCGCCGCCAGACCTCGGCGATGGCCGAAACGTCGAGGTCGTACCGGTAGTGCTCGGGGGCGCGGAGCGGAGCTGTCTCGGCGTCGGTGGCGGTCTCGCCAAGTCCGACGTCGGCGTGACGGAGGATGTTGAGACCTTCGGAATACGCCGCCATCACCCCGTATTCGATTCCGTTATGGACCATCTTGACGAAGTGCCCCGCGCCGCTCGGCCCGCAGTGCAGGTACCCGTGTTCCGCCGGCCCCGGCTCGCCGGCGCGGCCTGCAGTACGGCCGGCTGCCGCCACGCCAGGGGCGAGTGTCCGGAAGATCGGATCGAGTCGTTCCACCGCCGCGGTCTCACCACCGATCATCAGGCTGAAGCCCCGCTCCAGTCCGTAGATGCCGCCGCTGGTTCCGACATCGAGCAACACGATGCCCTGCTCGGCGAGGTCCGCCGCCCGGTGTTGGTCGTCCTGGTAGAAGGAGTTGCCGCCGTCGATGATCACATCGCCCGGCTCGAGGCGAGCGGCGAGATCGTCGATCACCCTGCCGGCGATCGACGCCGGCACCATCACCCACACCGCCCGCGGGGCTGCGAGCGTGTCGGAGAGGTCTGCGAGCGACCCGGCACCAACCGCGCCTTCTGCGACCAAGGCGGCTATGGCGTCCGGATCGACGTCGTGGACCACGACGCGGTGGCCGCCGCTCAGGAGCCGCCGCGTCAGATTGGCGCCCATCCGGCCGAGACCGATCATTCCGATGTCCATGGGATTCCCTTCGTTGCGAGCTTGTGCTGGATCGAGGCGAGGAGCTCGGACCAAGCCCGGTCGAAGCCGGCGACGCCGTCGGCCTGGAGGGCGGCGGCCAGGGCCTCGACATCGACTCCGGCGGCCCGGACGGCCCCGATGCATCGACGCGCCTCGTCGTGATCGGGGGCCAGCAGGTCGCAGGTGACTCCGTGGTCTGCGTAGGCGAGCAGCGTCTTCTCGGGGACCGTGTTCACGGTTCTCGGGGCGGCCAGCCGACCGAGATAGAAAGTGTCCGCCAGATCCGGGTTCTTCGTTCCCGTACTCGCCCACAGCAGTCGTTGCGGGCGGGCGTCTGCCAGCGCCAACCGGTGATACCGAGGCCCGTCGAGTATGTCGTTGTACCGGGCGAAGGACTCCTGCATGAGTGCAACTCCGAGCTTGCCACGTTCGGCGAGCGGAATCAGCGGGTCGGCGGCTGCGTCCCATCTGCTCACGAAGACGGACGCCACCGACGGCACGGAGGGAGTCAGTCCGACCGCCAAGCGCCGCTCCATGGCACGCACATAGGTCTCGGCGGCGGCGGTGTACTGCTCCGGCGAGAAGAGGAGTGTCACGTTGACGGGTATCCCCGCAAACAGCAGTTCCTCGACCGCCCGCAGCCCGGCGGTCGTACCGGGAACCTTGATCATGACGTTGGGCCGGTCCGCCCGGGCGAAGAGCGCCAACCCGGCTGCCACGGTCGCGGCGGCATCGTCCACCAGGGTGGGGCTGACCTCGATCGACACGAATCCGTCGACTCCCGCCGAGGCGTGATACACCGGGAGGAGCAGATCGGCGGCCCGTACGAGGTCATCGATCGCCAGTGCGAAGACGATTTCCTCGGGGTCGACGACGCCCGCTTCCGCCATGGCCGTTATGGCGTCGTCGTAGTCGGTTCCGGTGCCGATGGCATGTTGGAGTATCGACGGATTGGAGGTGACGCCCGTCACGGACAGTTCGGAGATGTAGCGCGCCAGCGTGCCGTCGGCGACCAGACGCCGGCTGATGGAATCGAGCCACACGCTCTGCCCGGCGCTCCGCAGTTCGCCGAGGGCGTTCTGGTACCGGGCGCGCCGCTGATCCAGCACCTTGGCCAGTCGCCGGGCGTGACGAGGCTCACCCGAGAATTCGGCGCCCAAAAAGCTCCGCACCACGGCCGCGGCGAGGGCGGGGCCGATAGCCCTGGCACCGAGCGTCACGACGTTGACGTCGTCGTGTTCCACCATCTGGCGCGCCGTGTACTCCTCGTGGGCGAGGGCGGCCCTGACGACCGCGTGCCCGTTGGCGGCGACCGTGACACCTGCTCCGCTGCCGCACACGAGAATGCCTCGCTGAGCTCGCCCGCCGGCGATGGCCTCGGCAACTGCCTCCGCCACGTCCGGGTAGTCGGTGGGCTCACTGGAGTCGGCGGTGACCAGCAGGGGAAGGTGACCCGCCGCCTCCACCGCGTTCGCCACCGTCGCCCGCAGCGCGTGGCCGGCGTGGTCGTGTCCGATGGCGATGATCATGACCGCCCCCCGCCGATCAGGTCGATCACGCGCTGCGCCACCGCAGCGGCAGTGACACCGAGGGCGGCATAGACATCGGCGGCAGGG
>Ga0214472_10002567_pt1 | contig 19450 bp, 50 predicted proteins | sample RVTome_6_FD_207662 | JGI IMG/M metagenome (GOLD analysis project Ga0214472, IMG submission 207662) | Soil microbial communities from uranium-contaminated site in the Upper Colorado River Basin, Wyoming, United States - RVT140D175 | ecosystem: Environmental > Terrestrial > Soil > Contaminated >...
CCATGCACGCTGTCTTTGTGCCCCGGCTCCTGCCGGCCCAGGACCGGCCAATCTCACGCGAGGCCCTGGACATTCTCGTCTGGGCTCAAGAAGACCAGGACAAGAAGGGGGGGCGGGTATGATTCTGCCACGCAGGTGTGCATTCCCCAACGATTGTGGTCAAGTTGCGTGGTGGGCGTGGTCGCCGCTTTGTCGCCATCATCGTGCTTGGGTCAAAGCCTACAACCGACGCGCCCGCCAAATCGTGCGCCGAGTCAATGGAGGTCAAAGACGAATGAGCCCGCTTGGGTCCATCCCCGCTACGCGGGCGAATTCCGTCTGCGACCGATGCGGCCAGCCCTGTGTAATGTTGAAGGGCATTTTTGGCCATGGCTGTGGCCATCGCTGCGACGACCATCAACCACACCTGACGGAAAGGGGGCCTGGCCAATGACTTCTGCTCGCCCTATCCTGCATCCTGGCAAGGCAGGAATGGCTGCTGTTGGCTACCGGGAGGCTTGGGGTAATCCGAAGGCGGTCCTGAACCTGGGGTGTGGTAATGATTACCGGCCGGGGTGGGTCAACATGGATTTGTATGCTGCTGCGGATGTTACCCATGATTTCACGGCGGCGCCGTGGCCTTTCGCAGATGCGTCATTTGATGGCGTGTACGCGCACCATGTGCTCGAACACGTGCCCCACACGGTGAATGGTCGGGATGGGTTGTCCATTGTATTGGCTGAGATTGAGCGTGTGCTGCGTCCGGGCGGCGTTTGCAGTGTGGGGGTGCCGTTCCCTGGATCGGTCTGCGATTTGGCGAACCAAACGCATTACAGGCGGTTCTGCCTTGATAGCTTCCACTTCTTGGCCCCAGGTAGTGGTTCGACGCTGCGGCTGGTGTATGATGTGCCATCGCTGCGGTTGGCGCACCGGGCCGTTGTAAGGGGCATCAGGTGGGGGCCGTTTGATTCGGCATGGCATGGAGAGCGGTACTTTGGTCGTGCCTTGAACATCGGGTACAAGGTAGGTTTATTGTTTGTCCTGCGCAAAGTGGAGGTGAAGCCGCGTGGCTGAGGCATTCGGGACGTTGTATCGTAAGGATGGTTTGCCGGATGGTCGTAGTCGTCGGCGCTTGCCGTGCGTGGATTGTGGGGGTGAGCGTCCGCCGTCGGTTTTTTACCGCACAGGCGCGCGCCGCGCTGGGTCTTGTGCGATTCCGATGTGTTACCGGTGTCAGAGGATTCGGCGTAAGACCGCGCCAGAGCGTCATCGCCAGAGCGTGAAGGAGGCCATGCAGCGTCGTGACGTTATCGCAAAAATGCAGCGGGCTTCGTTGCGGCGCTGGGCGTCGTTGTGTCGGCATGACCCAGATGCTCCTGACTCCCGGAGGTGTGATACATGACTCTTGTTTGTGAGCGTCGCGATTGCCGGAGCATGGCGGACTTTTTGTTTACGTGGCCGGATGGGTCACAGACGCTTGACTGTGGTTGGCATGTGATGAGTGCGACGGTAAGGGTTGAGCGTTTACGTCGTATCGACCCGCGAATCAGCGTGGGCGCTGATGTGTCTAAGGCGCCACCGCAAAGGCTATATCCTCAGGGTGGCTATAGGCATTTAGAGGCGAACGCACATGTCACATACACAAGTAAGCAACCCCCCAACGCCCGACCTCAGCTATGAGAGCCGCCGCTGTGCTTTCTGCAGCAAGATCGGCCCATCAGAGCTATGTCCGCATAGGCGTACAGTGGCGCTCTACGCGCAGCGTCGTGCGGGGGGTAAGCGGTCGTGGCGGGTGGAGGGACGGCGCTGCGTGGCATGCGGCGCTGTCCTCCCCCATACCAATGTGGACAAGAAGGAGGTCGAGAACTGATGGACACCGAAGACGCCAGGTTATTCACCATCTCCTTTATGGGGTTCAATGTTAGTGCAGTTCTGGCGGCCTTCGCTGGCTTGGCATACCCGGCGTGGTTCGTGTTGTGCTTTGTTAGCTTGTTTGGTATGCTGGCGCTGGTGCTTCTTGCCGTGTTCTCGTGGGTCATAGGACGACGCGGAAGTGCATAATGAATGAAGCCTTTGCCGCCAGTCAGCGGGACATTGCCCTTGCGATGAAAGCCGGGGACCTGGTCCTTGCTTATCGCCTGGCCAATGCGCCCATTGCACTCTGGGAGACGGGGGGCGGGTTACACCAACCCAACACGGGGGAGTCGCCATGATGTGCCCGCGACGCCCGAGCGGTCACTGTGCCTGGTGCTTCAAACGCAAGGCCCGCCGATGGCTCACGACAAGCGACAGCACCCCGAGCCACACGAAGCAGGAGGGTCGCTGCTGGCTGTGCTGGTCCAGCAAACCCGGCGCCCAACGCGACCAGGACAAGGAGGTGCCTTGAATGGCACCGTCGTATTGGCAACGGTTGAAATCACACCCCGGTCCGCCGTGGGCTACCGGTTTTTCAGGACTGTTCCTGTGGGCCGCGTGGGAAAGCGGGGGATCCATAGGGCAGTGGGTCATGTCTGGGACCCTCGCCGCCTTAACGTGGAGCGTGGTTTTGTGGACGGCCACAACCCAACCCGTCGCGGAGGCATCGCCATGAGCGCCTCCTTCCTGGTGGACTGGTTCGCGCTATTCGCTAGCACGACAGTCCTGTTGTGGGTGGTGGAGGCGGCGCAGGTCGACGGAGCGCGGCTCTGGCTCCTAATCGCTGTCGGGACCATGAGCACCACGGTGGCCCAACGCATCTGCGACGGTACAGCACGAGTAGAGGAGGCTGCTCGATGAACCGCAATTTGACCTATGCTGTGGGTGCTACAGTGTCTTTGCCGGTGCTGGTGTGGCTCATGCATCAATGGCAGTTGTACCTCAACCGAACGTGGGATTGTGCCGAGTGTACAGTACACCCGCTTTTGCCGGGCTTGGTAAGTATGGCTTGGCTGTTTGCAGTGATTATTTTGTGGGCCGACGTTTTGTCGAATCACCCAAACGTGGGCAAACCGGAGGTCGATTAGATGAGTGATTACCTCAAGATTCAATGTGTCAGGTGTGACACAACTTTCTTCGATGGCGAGTTGGACGATGTGATTTGGGACGAAATCTATTCGATGGTCGATGGGCACCATTGTAAAGCGGAGGTGGCTCAAAATGACTGATTGGACGACGCCTTGGAACCAATTGTCGGAAGCCGAGCAATCGCTCCGCATGAGTGTTCTGCAATACAGGCCGCGCCGCCAAAGAAGCGTGGACAAGGAGGAGGTTTGATGGCCTGGTTATTCCCCGTGCTTTGCTTGGGCTTGACGTTGCTTGGTGTATGGGTGACAGTTGAGGTGGATGTGAGGGGGATCACTGGCACGGTCTTCTTCGCGTTGATGACAGGTGCTCTCTTCGTTTTGGAAATAGTTGAACGAGATGCTACGGATGTGGCCCCATCGGCGGGCATTGAGTGTTTGGACGAAACGTGTTCGTGTCACGTGGGGGAAAAAGTCCATGCTTACAAGGATGGTGTTGTCTGGTGAGTTGGGACGATGATGTTCTCAGGTGGTGGCTGTTCGATACCGCTTGGTCCGGAATCGCACTGGATCGACAGAAAGCGGGGGGGGTCCCTGCGTTTTGGGTAGTTGCGCCCCTGTCATTCATTTTGATTGTGCCGGCGCTTCTATGGGTTGGCGTTCGTAGATGTCATAGGCGCCAAGTCGCCAGAAGGCGCGATTGATGCGCGTCGTGAATCAGCCTGTGCCGTGTGTGTGATGGAGGGAGATATGACGTGGACGGATGTGGTCTGCCTTTGGGTAGCGGGTGCGACTGGCAACGGGGGGCTGATGCTGTGGCATGGATACTACGTGGACAACTCTTGGCCGTATGCGTCGTTCGTGGCGGTGTGTCTTGTCGCGTTCTCCTTGGTGTTGTTGGCGTGGCTGTTCGGGTCAATGCCAGATAATGACGGGCCATGCTAGTAGGTTGCCGATGGCGGCTGTAGCCCAGAGGCATGCGCCATAGGACACCAAGAAGGGCGTGGACTGTACGTTTGCGTGGCGGCGCCATATCTCGGCGATGATGAGGGCGGGAAGGAGGGCGTCGAGGGCAGGGATGAACTGTCCATCGGTGGGGGACCAGTAGCCGGTGGGTGACAGTAATGCCCCTATCATGATGGTGGCTTTGGCGTCTGCGCCCCCTAGGTGGCCAGTGTACCATAGCGCTCCGGCTACCCCCGCGGTTACAGTCCCAGCTAGGAGGCGTGTAATGGCCGGGTGCCAGGACGTCCAAGTAGCGGCTTGGCCCCCGTGAATCATCTCGATTGTGAGCAGTAGGCCTGCGATGATTAGACCGGGTATCCAGTAGGCGTTGACTACGCGGCGGGTTCGCCAATCGGTGTGGGCGGCGAAGGTGATGGTTGCGAGTGCGGCGGTCCAAGCCAAGGTCATGGTTTTGGTCCTGTCCCCCTACTACGTAGTAGTAGGGGGGCTTCTTGGCCGTTGCCGCCGTTCGGAGACTGTTTGGGTTTGGGGGCTTGTTTAGTGGTTTTGGCTCGTGGTGTGCGTGTTTTTTTGTCGGCGGCGGCTTGTTCGGCGGCTCGTCGCTTGGTGAGATCGTCTACTAGGCGGGCGAAGTTGGCGCGTTTCTTTTGCTCGTAGAGTTGCCAGTGTGGATCGTGGTCGAGGTTGTCAACATCAAGGTCGAAGAGGTCTTGCCATCGGTGCGTTACCCGTTGTTCTTTGTAGTTGAACCATTCGTGTTTCCATAGAACATGTGGGGGGGCGTTGCCCATGCCGTCGGCGTCCCATGTGGGTTGGTGGTAGAGTCGCAGTCTGATTCTATAGTCGCGTAGGTACGGGTGGAGGCCTTCAAAGTCGGGGACGTTGAGGACCCAGATGCAGCGCATGATGCGCATTTGGCGTATAATTTTGGATAGTTGTTTTGCTTCCCATGTTGCCCAGTCCTGATTGTGAAAAATGTTAATTGCTTCGTCTAGGTCGTAAACCCATCCTTGGCGTTTTTCTCGGAGTACGTGGAGCACATCGTCCATGTTCATGAGGGTGTCGCGTTGTACGTCAAAGTTGGGGTTGAGGGCGCGGCAAATGTTGCCGGTGGTGGTACTTTTGCCGGCACCTTCCGGCCCCTCGGAGCAAACCATGAAGTCGCGGCCGCGTTGCATGGTTCCGCGCAAAAAGCGCAGCATGCCGGGTCCGTCAGTGAAGGGGGCGGGCTCTTGCAAGTTAAGCCACCAGGAGGGCGGTGGTGAGAAAAATTGTTAGTGCGGCGGTGCCGACTCCCGCGACGATGGTGCGGGTTAGGCGGGTTGTGCGGTCGCGTTCCGCCATGGCTTCTTGGAGTAGTTGGTTGCAGAGTTCGCTGTGACTGATGTGCAGTCGTTCGGCGTCTTCGGCGAGGCGTCGGGTTATGGCGGCGTCTAGGGTGAGCGTCTTGGTGCAGCGGACCACGGTTAAGCATACCGACAGTCCCGCTATAAACAACTTGGCTGTGGTTGTTACATGGAAACTATTACATCCATGCAGGAAGGCCAGCCCACCGAACGAACGACGCTTCAAGCGATGAAAGCGAGTGGTCAAGCCCTTTATCGGGGGGCGGTTTCCCTGGCCACGTCTAGGGGCTACCGCGAGGGTCCCCGTGCTGTTGGTCGGCGCTTCATGTCTGACAACGGCGCCCAAGCGAACCCGGTTACGGATGTAGCCGTTGGTTTCATTTTGATTGGCGTTGCGCTGATCGTCGCCTTGACATTCCTGCCGTCCATCACGGGTGCGGTGGAGACAGCCGCCACAGACGGGAACATCACGGCCACGCAAGCGACGTTGCTGCGCTTGCTGCCGACGCTCCTGATAGTGGGGCTCATCGCCGGTGGCGTGGTCTTCTTGTTCCAGGGCTTCAAGAAGATTCAGGAAAACTAAGCGGTTTGTCCGCCTTCTCCCTCTTTTTCCCTAGTGTCGGTTTGTGGTAGGTCTTTTTTACCACAACTGGGTAATGGTTTTGTGCCTCGGGTTAACGTTACGGCGTCTATTGCTCAGGTCCGCGCTGCTATGGCGGTTTTCGCTGCGGAGGCGGGAGTCAGGAGTCGCGATATGGCGGCTCGTGTTGCGAGGCCGAAGCGCCTAGAGGCGGTGAGTCTGGGGGCCACGCGGACGGGGCAATTCATGGCGGCCATGTTTCTAGGGCCGTTGATTGTGGTGTCCCTTGCGCTGATTGTGGTTTTCAATAATTTAATGAGTGACGTTTTCGTGGGCAACGATCCGGTTGATGCGCAGCATAGTGGGATGGTGGCTTTTGTGATGACGGCGATTACATTGGGGGCGTTCATTGCGGCGGCATGGGCGTGGTTCCAGTGGGTTCGCACGGCTGGTTTCGGTTTTTTTTCGTGGGAGGGCTAATGTGTGGAAAATACTGATTCTTGCGGTGGCATTAATTCCGACGGTCGGCGCGGTGCACACCGACCTGAACGGCTTGTTCGATCCGGGGGAAATTTTCGAGTCGGAGGCGGGTCTGGTCGGAGCGGGCCACATGAGCACGGTGAATCCCGTCGCGGGGGAGCAATTGAATTTCACGTTCCTAAATCAACCCTTGACAAACCGCGAAACTCGCGACCACAATGTCCTGTTCCTGGTGTCGCAGAGTGTGACGCTGCCGGATTCGGCCACGGGGACGTGGCGGGTCTGGTTGGAGTTGGATGGCGTGGAGGTGGACTGCGAGTGGTTCATTCGGACGCAGACGGGCATCGGATTTGGGTCTACGGTTATTACACCGAGTTTTGTGTTGGCCTGTTCGGTAAACGAGCTTCCCGATGGCGTACATGTAGTGACCGTGAATACGGAGTCATTTATGGGGAGCCCGCCGGGGATTCAGGCGTCGATGGTTTCGGTAGTGGTGTATCGGCAAGACCAGGTGGTGGTTGAAGCGCTGTCTACGTTTGAATCGTTCACGGGCCTTTCGGCGCTTGAATTTGCCCTGTTTCCGGGTCTGGCGGCGCTCGGGGTCGTCCTGTGGAGCCGAAGCACCGATTTGGCGGTGCGGAGCTTTGGGGCGGTTCTGGTGATGCTTGCTGGCGTTCTTTTGTTGTTGTTCGGTTTGGAGGCGGGGTTGGGTTCGATTTGGAGTGGGACGGTGGCGTTCGTTATTATATTGCTCGTGGTCGGGGGATATCTGTTTGTGCGGATGTTCTTGGATGAGTTCCGGGAGGGTTCGGTTTGATGCGCGCTGCCTTGTTGGTGATGCTTTTGGCGTCGGGGGCGGCGTCGGCAGTGACTTTCACAGAGGACTTTGAAGGTTTCAGTCTTATTGGCCTTGACCCGACTTTGAAGCCGGATCAGGATTGGTACAATTACGTTGAGAGCTCCGACGTTGGTAACCTTACGACGGAGGCGCCGATTCCTGAGGGGACACAAGCGTTCAGATTCAACTCGTCGGTTGATGTGGATTTGACGACTCGTAGCGCCGATTTTCGTTTGGCGGTCCCGATTCAATTGGAAGAAACCACGTTTACCGTGGTGGGGACGACGCCTAACGATAATGGAATTGGTAGTCAGCAATTTGTGATGTTGGAATCCAGTTCTCCGCGTAGGAGTATCGTGGAGTTCTACGTTTTCTGCCGGGACACCTCGAACCCGGATGGCTGTGAGTTGAGGGTAAGGACGGAGCAGGCTGATACGACGGGCGCGGTTCTAATTAATACTTCAGTGGGGCAAACGGAGTTCGAGATTCGAGTGGTTTTCAATTGGTTTACTGCGGAATTTCAATTATTCGTGGATGGGGTTGATGATGGTACGTTTCCTATGTTGGAGTTGCCTCAGGATGTGGGGCGGCTGCATTTTGGTCAGTATCGCTCTGATGTTCCGTGGGTGTTAACGTTTGACAACTGGACCGTGGTGGGTGCGAGTGATGAAGTGGTGGGGGGCATTGATGCTGATGTGGCGGAGGGTCTGCAAAATTTTGCGAGGGATATTCGTTTTACGTCGGGCGGTAGCCTGTTCATGCTCGGTTTAGTGGTACTTATCGTATTGCTGGCGGCTGTGGCGGTGCCTATGATTATCCTGGGGCTGGATAACAGCACGGTGCCGGCAATTGGCTTCTATGGCGTCCTGTGTGTCTTGTGGTTGGTGGTCATGGAGTGGTGGCCGGATTGGGTGGGAATCGCGTTAATCATAACGGCGGCGAGTATGATTGGGATGGTTCTACGCAAAGCAACTCTGGGCATTGGTAACGCTGATTCGCACGCGGGCCTGGTCGTCGGTGCCTTGGGGTATTTCATCATCGCTAGCGCGTTGTTGGGGTTCAGTGGCTACGCGGCCGAGGATATTGTGCTGCCTACTGGTCAGCCGGACATTGTGAACGATGCAGGAAATGAAACGACCGACAACCAATCCTTTCTTGGGGCGGTTAGCGAATGCATTTTCACCGGGGGCGCTTTCACGTTTGGCTTGACGGGGGATTGTAGCCAGACGACTGTTAGCAAGACGTGGGAGAAGTTCACGGACGCTGCGGCAACCATTTTTAATTGGGCTAGAACGGGCATGGATTTCTTGTTTCAGTTGTTGACGTTCCGTTTGCCAATCCCCGTGATTTTCAACATTATGATTGTGTTGCCGCCAGCTGCTGCGTTGGCGACTGTCGGAATCAGTATTGTTCGGGGAGTCAGTTGATGAAACGTCTTACTTGGCTGGTATTGGTATTGTTGTTTATCCCAGGTGCGTCTGCGGTGACGGTGGAGGCGTTAGGTCAAACTTGGACTCGGTTTGATTTGGATAGTGGAACGTCGTTCAGTTTGGGTGAGGCGTCAGCGAAAAATGATTTGGTAATGCAGGTTTACACTGTATCTTCTCAAACTGAGATTTGGGTTGCGATGTTCGACGGGTCAACCGTGACAACCACTCAAATTCCTACTGGCGCCGGTACGTTTCTCCCAAGCCATAGTTTGTTATCTTTTGTGCAGGGTGCGACGTGGGTTTTAATTTTTGAAGAAACTGGGTCTGGGGACGATTTTGTAACCGTTACTGATGACGATGGATCTACATGGTCCACGCCGATTAATACCAATGCCTTTGATAGGAACACGTATGATGGTATTTTGATTCATTCACCAACAGTATGGTCCTATACTACAAGTGAGGGAGGCAATAGCAATGCGGGTGTGCATTTTACGACCGACGCCGGCGTTTCCTGGACACACGCGACCTGCTCAGTCGCACAGGCTGCGTCATTGATAGGTTTTGACCAGGATTTTGTGGGAGTGGGCTATAGTTCCGGTACGAATGAGGTGGTTTCCGGCATATCAACAGACCAATGTGCAACTGCTGGTAGTTTGGCGGATAGTGGGATTTCTAGTAATAGTGTATCGACACAAAAACCTAATCAGAATGGGTGGTTGATTCTGAGTCGAGACGGGACTGCACCTGGGTTGTGGTACTGGGACCTTGATAATTTGGCAATCGATGACAGCGCGGTCTTGGTAACGGACCTTTGCGGTCAGCAATTAACAAACTTTTTTGAATGGAGCCGCCGCCTTGGCTGGTATGCATTCAGTTGTGACAATGTTGGTACACCCAACTCGCCTGTAGCAGGGTGGGTCATTGACTCGGAGATGATTATAGGTGGTGTGAGCGCGTTAACCGTTGGTTTACTACCTAACCCAAGTTTTCTTGCCACAACACCAGTGCTGGCAACCGATGAAGGCGACATAGGCTATTTTTGGCTGGGCGAACCCATAGATATACCGGTAGCTGAATCTGGCCTTAACCCGTCGGAATTTGACACTGGTTTGAAGGCGTTTTTTACGGGTTTGGGGTTCCGTTCGCCGGAGTCGCAGTTATTCGTTGTCTTGATTTTGGTAGGCCTCATATCGGTTATCGTCGCGGCGGGCTCGAAGTTGTTACCGGCGGGTCGGTGGAAGGCCATGACCATTATGGTGGCGCAGGTTTTGGTTGGAATTTTTGGGGTAATCCTATTGTGGTTGCAGTTGTGGATGTTTCTTTTGGCGATGGTTTTGGGCGTTGCTATCGTTCAGGGTGCTGGCGAATTGCGTAATTCTCTGCGGGAGATTCAGGGGGCCATCGGGGCTGCTTTGGCGGCTCGCCGCGGCGCGGTGACGGCTGCGGGGGGTGGGGCAGTGGCTGTCATGCCGACCGATGCTAGCACGGTGGTAGACGACCAGGACACATCCAACGGGGCCGAGGTTACCAGTGTTGCTGATGTTGGCGGCACCGATAAGGAAACAACTAGCGCTAGCGACGGAAGCGAAGGGGAGCCTGATGCGCCTTCCTGATTTACCTGGGTGGGCGTGGACGATGGCTGTTTTGTTTGGCCTGGTAGTCATCGCCTCAGTTTTTGTTCTACTGGATAAGTTGGTTAGGAGTTTTTGATATGTGGAAAAAAAAGCCAGAAACAGATTCGTCGGCCACAGTTGCAACGAAAGCCGAAAAAAAGCGAGTGTACCGTGCTATCATTCACGACCCCAGCGGTGGTCATATTCTGACCCAGGACGTTACCGTTGATAATGACGACAACTTTCGCTTAAAGGGGCGGGCGGGTATTTACACCGTGAGCCCAGGAAGTGCATGGACAGAGGGCGGCGTTACTAGAGTAAACGTGCATCCTGACAACCCCCAAACCCTGAACGCCGCCTTATTCAGCGACCCAATAATGACGCCGGAAGTCTACGAGTCCGACCTAGAAAACAACTTGGCCGTGCAAGTTACCAGTGTTGCGAGGCGCCGGCCGATGTGGCAACAAGGCATGGCCTGGGGAATGGGCATTATGGGCCTGGTATTGATGGGCTTGATGCTGTGGGGCGTTATCGCTCTCGGTGACGGTTTCGAGTCTTTGACAGAGGCCATTAAGAACATGAATGTGCAAGCCGCGTCCGAAGCCGCCAGAACTCCGGCCGAGAGTGCGGGCCACCAAGCCATCGCACCGAGGTAATCAATGCCGCGACCTATCTACGTGGACGTGGCATATGATCCGCTGGAAACACCAGACCGCGCCTTGGAGGTCATGGGCCGCGGTGCCCTAAGCCGAAAATCGAAGACCTTGTTCAAGGACGGGGAACTGGCCATGCTGGTGGGCTTGGTCCCACAGCATGTAGCCCACATCGAAGAAACCCTCAGAAAACTCCATGCTCACCACAACCGAGTCTTGGCAGTCCTCAAGGACCGTAATGGGAACGACGTGGAGGCCATGGTCCCAGAGGTTTTGGACGCACAGGCCATCAGGGACCGTTACCCAATCATAGCCAAGTGGGAGGCGTTCCACCAAGAGCAAGTAGAGCACTATGCGTCCATCGGGGGTTTCTCAGTTAATGCGGCGTTCCGTGATGACCAAGCGCCAAAGCGTGAGAGGCGGGACGAGTCTAGCGCGGGGGCGGACCAGGGCCAAGGCCGGGAGCGTTGGCGGTGATTCGGCCGGACGGCTTGCAGGATTCGCTAACCGAGGAACGGTTCACGCCACGCTTGATTCCCACTGAGGAACAGTTGTCACGGCAGGAGGAACGGATCGCCTATTTGCGTAGCAGTGGTCAACCGTGGGCGGAGGCAGTGTTCCAGTTGCGGGATATGCTGGTCGGGTTCGAGGATGAAGAGTTTTGGGATGGATTGCCGGGACCGGTGAGGAAGGGGCTATCCGGTCAAACCGATGACGACAAGGCGGAGACACTGACCGAGTGGGCGTCTGAGGGCTGGCTAAATTTCCCGTGTCGGGCTATTCGTGGCCGTGGCGGTGAGCCCGTTTATCGGCCAACACCGGAGGACCTCAGCCATGCCTATCGTATCCTGCGGCGGCTCATGGATCGCTCGGGATTCATCCGAAAAACACGCCGCACATCGCGGTTGACTGCTAGACCCACAAGCAACGATGTAATACCTCAGGAAGTAGAGGCATGAATTCGCTGTGTGAACGCCACGGGGGAACGGTGCCGGCGCAGCGTTGCGCCCTATGCAGGGCACCTAACAAACTCGATAGGATAGAACCATACGCCGAGCATCGGGGGATATCGAGGGCAACGAAAACACATCTTCCAACGCTCGACATCTAAAGATTAACACCACGACAAACCAAGTTTTTGATGTGCCGCAAGGCTACCATTTGAGTTAATGCGCAGAAACTATTTGCCGACTCCCCAGTTTGTCAACAGGTGAGCCCGGTCCAACGACTCCCCTCCCGTAAGGTTAAGAAAAAGAGGTAGTTTAGAGAGCGAGGACTGCTTCGCTGCTGAAAAAAAAAAGTGGACTGCTTCTACGGGAGAAAACAACGGTTTTGACCAGTTTGTGGTGATTCTGGTTGGCCAGCCTCCCATACTTTTTGGGTTTGGGGGGAGTCGCATTTTAGTTAATGCGCAGAAACTCCTGCTGTTCAAGGTGTGCACCATGGAACCCGTAATTTTATGAACCCAGGGCTATTCAGTTAGTGTATGGCCGGTCAGCCGCCACACACCAAGACCCCAGATTTTTGCACGCAACCAACAGGTAGCGAAACGTTTTTCAGTAAGAAACCATTAGGAGAACTTAGTGGGGAAACCCCCAGCTTGGCATTCTCTGACCGGCCTGCTAAGCTGGGTGGTTTCATAACTCCCGCCAAAGAGAGTAGTCTTGCGGAATTTTGCAAGATACACGCGGAACGACTATGGGGGCCTCACCTATGAGTCGCCCAGCCTTGTACGTAGATGGCTCGCACAGAATTCACGTCACTGTATCCAATTCAGTGGCTCAACAGATGGGGAAGGCCAAAAAATCGCCTTCCGAGTTGGTGAATGAAGCCCTAAAAACTGTTCTTTATCGGGCAACGTGGAAACTGGACTTAATCGAAGAACGGTTAGACTTGATCCAGGACCGAAGGGTCGTTGGGGCAATTGCTCAGGCCATTAATGATAAGTTGCAGTTGCAATCTGGGGAATTGCACAGGCTGAAGCAAACCTTGGCGAACTTAGCCAGGTCTTTGCACGGCGAAATACGCCACACCAACGATCCAACCTACCGGCGCAAACTATTCGCGCTGCTTAGGCGAGTTAAGAAGGGGCAGGGAGCGGCTGACGCCTTGAACGGAGGCGAGCCATGATGAATTGTCCATCCTGTGGGAACCCGGGGATAGCTGCCGGGAATCCTGACAAGGTGCAGCACAAGTATTGGCGCTGCGACAATATGGATTGCAACGTGCAAACTTTCAATGATGCCGCTGCCGTGAAAGCTGCCAAGGCAGAGGTTGTTGCCAACGATTTTCAGGCAAACCGGATGCCGGTTCGAGCGATTGACCGGATGGCGGCGCCTGTGATTCCGGACACGGAGGCAATTTATGCAGACTAACCTGGGTGACGAACCCGTTTGGCGCCGGCGTCAACGGCAAGCCTACGAGAAGGCTGGGCTCAAGTGGGACCCCGTTAAGATTCAACGGGCGATTGACGAACGACGGAGGCGGCGAAAGTGAAGCGCGTCGTCGCCTACATTCGGGTATCTACGGATGAGCAGGGTTCTGGTGATGGTCCGGCGGGTCAGCGGAGGGCGATTGAGGCTTGGGCACAGGATAATTCCGTTGAGGTCGTTTCTTGGCATGAGGACATAGGGACAAGTGGCGCTGTTTCCCCTCTTCAGAGGCAGGTGGTGCTGGCTGCGGTAAAAGCGGCGGAGACCATGGAGGCTGAGGGGATCGTGGTTGACAAGGCTGACCGTTGGACGAGGGGCGGTCTTGAGGATGGGGTATTGTCGCGGGCGCAGTTGGCCAAGGATTACCGGCTGATGTTGCATATCGTGGACATGCCGTTTGGGCTTGACCAACTGGTGGGTCAAATTGTTTTGGCGATTCGGGACGCTATGGCGGCGGAGTGGCTACGAGTGCATAAGGAAAGGGTGCAGCGGGGCGTGGATGCGGCTATGCGGAGTGGGTGGCCGAACGGTAAGCCGGGGCGACCGGCGAAACCGGCTTTAACTCCGGCTGAGCTTGACATGGTGTTGCACATGCTGGATTGCGATGGGTGGCCACGGATGGCGCATGCTGTGTCTGCGGGGCGGGGTGCTTTCGTGGCCACGACTGTTGCGGTGCAGCGTCAGCGGAGCGTGACGGAAACGTGGCTGAGGAACAAAATGGCTGAGTTAGCCAAAGAAAACTCTAGGGTTTCGTTGGCATTGGCGGCCCGGAGGGCTAAGGGGCGTCGTTCTAATGTAGACGTTGAAACGGAGGCGTTGCCATGACTAGGCCGCGAATGCCGTGCTCCGAGTGTGGGGCGGCCCGATTGGAAAATCTGTACTACCAACCCTCGACCGAAGGCGGGAAAACGTGCCGCCCGGTCTGTCGCGTGTGTTCCTTGATGCTTCAGGCAGTAGCTCGACAGGCTACGCGCGATAGTCTGGCAAAGTACTGGACTTTGGATCGTCGCCGAAGTCGCGCCGGATGGCAATTACGACAACCTTGGAGGAATTTGTGATGGCCGTCGAATTGTGTGGGGCTACGACGACGTGGCCGCTAGGTGCCGGAAGTCAGGGCGTCGTGGTATCATGTGCCCTGTACAAAGGACATACCAGGTTGATTCATGCGGCGCGTGTCGTATGGCCTGTCCAACCCGACGCGGAGGCGCCGTAGATGCCTCTTGACCGCCAGGCGGGCCAGTGCTTTGCCAAGGGCTGCCCCGATGGTGCCAAGCCCAACCAGTTGATGTGTTGGCCGCACTGGAAACGCGTCCCCCGCGTCGTCCAGGATGTTATCTGGACCAGCAACTACCTCGCCCACCCGCACTACGAAACCAGCCGCCTGGCCGCGCAAGCCAGCATCGCGGCCAAAGAAGGCAGGCTACTGGGGGACGCGGAACTCAGCGCTCTCGAACGTTACGGCCTCGGGCGCGACGGCCACCCAGACCCACGACGAATCGAGGAGTATCCCGGTATTGGTTGTTGTGATGAGCCCTTGGAGCCCAACCCGTGCCACGATGGAGACTGTCATGGCTGTTGCCGAAGCCCGATTCATCCTGACGTGGACAAGGCGGAGGTCGAGAACTGATGGGGTGGTTCCGTTATTACTGTGTGACCTGCCACAAGCGGTTCAGGACTGTCCGGTGGGGCACGTCTCTCCATGCACAACGGCTGGGTCGCAATAAACCGGCCCGCTGTGTAGAGTTCCACAGCCTGAACACGGTCGGCCCCACCCAACGAATAAGGGGGGGTGCGCCGGATGCCTGAAGCCGTCGAAAATGGAGAAGTTATCTGCAACGGCACTCCACATGCGCCGTGGTGTCCGGGTCGCCATTGCCAAGCTCGCCTCAACGTGGTCGATGGAGGCGAGTGCGATGAGTGACGTTGATTGCCCGACATGCGGGCTGGAGACGTGCGAATCGTGCGGCGGCTGCTCTGACTGTCTGGATGGTATCCACCCAGAACGGTGCGCTATGTGGCACGGCGAGGCGGCAGACGCCGAATACATCTGGGGGGATGCGGCATGAGTGCTGCGCCCCAATCCAGCGTGGATGGTGATGCGCGATGAGTCTGACTGTTCGCAACCCCTTGATGCGGCCCTGTGGGACACTGGCCAACCCTGGCGCTACTACCGTCATGGAAGCCGGGGCGTTCTGCTGGACCCCCCGCGTGAACTGTGCGAAACATGAACACCAACCCGTCGTGGAGGTGCTGGATGGCGAGTAAGTGTCTTGATTGCCCACGCAAGGCCGAGAATTTGCTAGATGGTCGCTGTTGGACTTGTTTCCAAATGGCGGTTAGTGTTCTTAGCGCACCTCGAACCAACGCGGACGAAGGTGGTCGATGACGTTACAGGAGCCGCGAGTGGATTGCGATTCGTGCGAGGCTTGTTTTGAGGCTGGGAACGACATGTACTCGCTGCATCAAACCGTGCGGGATGCACGGGCGCGAGGCTGGATTGTTAGGGGCTATGGTTGCGATGGGGAGGGCGTTGAGTTTATGGCCAAAATTGACGGCGATTACTGTCCCGATTGCATGCCCCAAACTGTCGTGGACAAGGAGGTGGTCGCTTGAGGCTGACCTGCACGGCCGCCGACGCGCTGCAGCAGCAGGCCGACGGTTCGGTGGCGTGCGTCATCACGGACCCGCCGTGGGCGCTGCAGGGCGGCGGCCGGTTCGAGGCCGTGGCGGCATACGAGCGCCAGAGCGTCGGCGAGATCATGGCTACGCTGGCCGACGCGCGGCGCTGCCTGCTGCCCGGCGGCTTCCTGTTCCTCTTCGCGCCCGGCGGGCACGAGCTGGAAGAGGTCATGCTCGGGATGTCGCGCCACGGGTGGGTCTTCCAGCGCGAGCTGTGCTGGCGAAAGGGCAAGAACGGCCTGGGCGCCTTCCAGTCCGCCCACGAGCCGGTCCTGGTCTACTCGAACGGCAAGAGCCGCGGCTACGAACTCTCAGGGCGCTACCCGTCCGTTCTCGACTGGTCCCGGCCAGCCGGCCGCACAGCGAAGCCGTACCAGGTGTACCGGGTCTTTCTGGAAATGGCCACGCGGCCGGGGGAGCTGGTCTTGGACCCGTACTGCGGCACCAACCCCCTGAAGGCAGCGTGCGAGACGCTGCAGCCGGCCCGCCGGTGGCTCGCGGCCGACATCCTGCCGCCGGAGGGCGTCAACGCGAACACGAGCGACACCGTGCGCAAGCAGCGCCGGAGCCATCCAGTCGCCGGCCAGATCGTCCTGGCCCAACCCGTCTTGGACAAACCGGAGGTTTCTCGATGAGTTGCCAGATTAGGATTGTTGGGAAACGCCATTGCCACAAGCGTCGATGCAAGGCTGCGCTGCGCTGCGCTAATGGCTGCAATCGCCCCATGCGGGCCGAGGTGGCCTATGCGGCGTCTCCGAATATCAGTTATGCGACTTGTTTGCGCTTCGATTGTAGGCCGTCGGTGGAGGAACAATTCAACCGAACGGCTGGTCGTGGGTTACGCGCCCAAAGAATTGCGGACAAACCGGAGGCCGATTAGATGCAAGCCGTGCTATTTGGCCGGCTATGCGATGGGCCAACCTGCCGCGAGAACCCGCAGCCAGCCATTGTAGAAATGCCGAAGGTCGGCGGCGTTCACTGCGACCTTTGCTTCTACTTTTGGAATAAATGCCAGACGGCGCGGGTTCGCATGAAACACATTGCCGACTGGCGGCCGGTTAGTATGGATGGTTTGGTAGAGCTAAACAAGTGGCGAGACACGCTCAAGCTGGCAGCACTAACCAGGTCGTCGTTGTCGCAACTGAACCGGGAAAAACCGGAGCGTGTTTGATGGCTGAATGTCCAGTATGCGGCAAAAATGTCGTTCTGAACTCGCGGGGCGAGTTGAGGCCTCACGCGGTTCCAATCGACCAACGGCCGGTTGGAGCGGGGTTTACTCGTTGTTCACAAAAAGTGCCGGCGGTGGTTCAATGACCGGCTACACTACGAAGGGCGGAACGAGCCACAGCCGGAAAGTCAAGGCTTACCACAACCGGGCGGATTGTCGCCGGTTGCGTGGCGCGCCCACGAAGGCACGAGAATTAGCCGTCGTGGTCGCGGCGGGTTGGCCGGAATGTCCAGCCTGCCAAATCACCGTGGACAAGGAGGTGCCTTGAATGGCTTGGACTTCGAGCCAATGCCCGAATTGCGGTACGGCGTGGATTCCGGGCGCTGGGGCGAACCCGAGGGGGCACCCGGCGCGGGAGTTTGATGGGTGTCCGTCTTGTAAGCCGGCCGAGTGGAAGGAAATGGTGGCTCAAACAGTCGCGGAGGAATCACGATGAGCGGCATCAGCGAAGAGTACCGCGATGGCGAGTGCTACAACTGCGGAGGCGGCCCGGAAGATGGGGACCACAAACCGATTCCGGGACTCAAGGCACCGGCGGACCACCCGGCCAAGCCGTGGGCTCTGTGGTGCCCCAAGGACCGCCAGCCGGGCGGACGGGGCTACTGGAAGCCCGACCAAACCATCGCGGACGACGTGTGTGTCTGCATCGGACGTATCGCCCTTCCCGCCTGCCCCGTTCACGGAGAGCAGGTCCGACGACTCGCGGACAAGCCGGGGGTGCAAGATGGGTCTTGAGCGACGTTACATCGCCAGCAAGCGCCCGGTGCCGGACGCGGTTTGTCACTTGGAGGCGGTGCGCGAGGTTTCGTGGCCGGCTTTCGTTTTGCGTATCGACGGCACGGACTTGGCGGCCATGGAGGCTCTACGGGCGTATGCAATGGCCACGCCGGATGCTGCTCTTGCTGGCGACCTTGCGGCCATCGTGGACCGCCACGGCTACCCGCTCTACAATGGCCTGTTGATGTTGGGTCGATTCAAAGTGGACAAGGAGGCGGTCGCTTGATGTGGGCTCGATATCGCAAGACGGCCACGACTCCCATGGCTTGGTGTGAAGGGCATGCAGACGTTGAGGCCGCGCTCCGACAGGCTTCGCTTGATGCGGGGTTGTTTCAAGCGCAGAACACGCCGGTCCCGTACCCGCGCATCAAGACGCGTGAGGGCTGGTACGCGTCGAATTATCCGGTCTGGTTGGCGATGGACAGCAACGGCGATGTTTACCCAGTCGCGGCAGACGTATTCGACCAGATGTACGACCACATCCCAGTTGCTCCGTGGGAGCGCCCCCAAACTGTCGTGGACAAGGCGGTGCCGAATGCAGCGTGAGCACGCTTGGCAGCGTGCGGGGTTCGCAAGCGGGGTGCCGTGGGAGGTATGCCAGAACTGCGGCGTGGACACGCTGATGCTGACGGCGCTTGGTCCATGCAAAACTGTCGTGGAGGGTGAGCGCCATGTATGACAACGACGGAAGGCCGAGCCTGGGCCTTGAAGTGAAGGCGTTGGACGGAGCCATGGGCAAAGTGACCCGACGAGGGGCCATAAACAAAGGCCTCCAGTGGGACTCCGCGGCGAACACCTTGAAGGGCGTCAGAGTCTGTACGGTGACGCTCCGCATGCATGACGGTTCGACCCAAACGCTTCGCAACTTCGTCTGCCGAACCAACGTGGACGGTGGTGTGTGATGGTCGTTTACGTTGGGGCCTACAGCGACGGCGCCTACGAGTCGTGCGCCATTGCCTATCCGGAGGGGGGTCCCATCGAGGGCGAGTGCTACACCCATGCCGACGGCGACCCGGAGTGCCGGTTCCGTATCGAGGGCGCCCTTCGCGTCGCCCCGCTGTTCTCGGCTGACCAGCGGGCTTCTCCGGCATGGAGGTTCATCCGGGTGGACGCCGAGCCACGGGCCTACGGCGAGCGGATGGGCTTCTTTCACGACCGCAGGTTGCCGCGTCCCATCAGGCGGATGAATCCGCTCATGCGGCCACAACGCACCGGGGACAAGGAGGTGCCGGCCCATGAATGAACGGCTCCGCGCGGGCCTCCTGCGCGTCTGGGACTGGTTCAACATGCCGCCGTGGCTTGGAAGCGTGGACCGGCGGACCATGCACGCTGTCTTTGTGCCCCGGCTCCTGCCGGCCCAGGACCGGCCAATCTCACGCGAGGCCCTGGACATTCTCGTCTGGGCTCAAGAAGACCAGGACAAGAAGGGGGGGCGGGTATGATTCTG
>Ga0214472_10002568_pt1 | contig 19447 bp, 14 predicted proteins | sample RVTome_6_FD_207662 | JGI IMG/M metagenome (GOLD analysis project Ga0214472, IMG submission 207662) | Soil microbial communities from uranium-contaminated site in the Upper Colorado River Basin, Wyoming, United States - RVT140D175 | ecosystem: Environmental > Terrestrial > Soil > Contaminated >...
CCAGCAGGCCATCACCGACCGGCTTGGCCGCATCTGTGAGTCGTTTGACTTCGCCGAACCGTTCGGCCGCATTCAGGCGGCCATCGACGAGGCACAACGGAGCGCGCAATGAAGTCGCGCTGTCGGCCAGCCACCGTTTCCCAATCTGTGCGCACGCCGCCGCCGCGTGCTCTCAGTGTGCAATGCGCAGTCGGTGAACCTGCCGTCGCGACACTTTTTGATTGCGCCGTCGACCGGCAAAATGAAATTCAAACAAGTTCGACCAACTTGAGTTTTTCCCGGCCGGGCGCCGTTTCTCTCGCTGTTGCGGCGCCGAGCGTAAAAGTTGTCGGTTATTCGTTTGCCCCGCCGGCCGACCAACCGGACTGGCGTCAATCGGCGACGCCGATGGCCACGAAACGCACCTGGCAGCCTCCGGCACCTGCCCAATCGTCGGCTTCACGCGGTTCGATGACGCGTGTCCAGCCGCCCGGCGATATCGTCAAGCTCGAGGATCGGCTCCGCTACGTGCTCGAGCCGCCGCTGGAATCTTGGCTGAAAAGCGAGGCGCTGGAGTTTCCCTTTGACCCGTTTCCTTTCCAATACGAGGGGATCGCCTTTCTCTACCCGCGCCATGCGGCCGTGCTGGCCGACGAGATGGGTTTGGGCAAGACGATGCAAGCCATTACGGCCGTGCGGTTGTTGCTGCACGCCGGCGAGTTGCGAACGGTGCTCATTGTCTGTCCCAAACCGCTGGTGTCCAACTGGCGGCGCGAGTTTTCCGTGTGGGCGCCGGAAGTGCCCGTGCAAGTGATTGAGGGAAACCGTGCGCGGCGGCAGTGGCAATGGGGGCTGGCCGACGTGCCGGTGAAGATCGCCAATTACGAACTTTTGCAGCGCGACCGCGACATCGTTGAGAATCCACAGGTGGAATTCGGCCTGGTCGTTTTAGACGAATCGCAGCGGATCAAAAACCGCGCCAGCACGACCAGCCAGATCGTGCGCGGCATCCGCCGCGGCAGAAGTTGGGCGCTGACCGGGACGCCGGTGGAAAACAGCGCGGACGACCTGGTAGGCATTTTTGAGTTTCTCTCACCCGGTTATCTCTCGCCCCAGATGAAGCCGCGCCGGCTGGGGCGGCTGGCAGGCGACTATTGCCTGCGGCGGACCAAGGACAAAGTCCTCACCGAGTTGCCGCCCAAAATGTTTCGCGACGCCGACGTCGAGTTGACCGCGGCCCAGCGGGAAGCGTACCGGCTGGCCGAAGACGAGGGCCTGCTGCGGCTCTCGGAACTCGGCGCCGGCGTCACCATCCAGCACGTCTTCGAGTTGGTGCTGCGGCTGAAGCAGATCTGCAACTTCGACCACGCCACCGGCGACAGCGCCAAACTGGAACGGCTGGAAGCCGATCTGGAGGAAGTGGCCGCCAGCGGGCAAAAGGCGATCGTGTTCAGCCAATGGGTCGAGACGCTCGAAAGGTTGGCCAAGCGACTGGCCCGGTTCCGCCCCGTGCAGTACCACGGCCGCGTGCCCAGCGGCCGGCGGGAACAAGTGATCCGCCGCTTCCGCGAAGACCTGCACAGCCACATCATCCTGATGAGCTACGGCGCCGGGGGCGTGGGACTGAACTTGCAGTTCTGCGGCTACGTGTTCCTGTTTGACCGCTGGTGGAACCCGGCTGTCGAAGACCAGGCGATCAACCGCGCCCACCGTATCGGCGCGGCCGGGCCAGTGACCGTCACCCGGTTTCTGACGTTAGGGACAATCGAGGAACGGATCGACGACGTGTTGCGCCAGAAGCGCGAGCTATTCGACACCATCTTTTCCGGCGCCGCGGCCGCGCGCAAGCACGTCCTCTCTCAGGAGGAAATCTTCGGCCTGTTTCAACTCAAAACGCCCGGCGGCCCGGTCCAACGGGCGGCGTAGCTGGAGGCGGGAGACTAAGGCAGGAGGGCGCGGATAAACCATGAAGGACATGAAGAGCATGAAGAGTGGACCATATCCACGCGATGACGGCGCGTTCAACGTTCATTCGCCCATGAGGATAAACGCATCAACCGCCTTGGAATGGCGTCCTTAACTCATCCATTCCTTCCTTCATGCTCTTCATGTCCTTCATGGTGATCTTGGTGACGCCCGGAAGCGGGCCCGCATATCTCCCGCGGCGATAAAGTGTCGCAAGCGCCCCTAAAATCATCTTGGTTGCGGCCGACGGCCACCCTGTGACCTCCCGCCTCCGGCCTCCCGCCTGCCTCCCGTCACCTTTCTTCCGTCGTCTTCGTCTTCATCGTCAAATCTAACCTGCCTTCCAGATTCATCCCGGCCGCGCCTAAGGCCAGATCGCCTTGGATGCGGATCTCGTCGGTCTGTGAGACTATGCGGCCTGTCTGGCGGTCGAACAAAATCGTGCCGTCGCTGGAAGCAATTCTCAAGTCGCTTTTCTCCACTTTGAGCGGCAGCCCGCCGTCGGGATCGATGGTGAATTCGACGCTTTCGGCGGTGACGCGGATTTTTTCCAGCTTGCGGCTGTCGGCCAGGGTGGGAAACTCGGGGACCGTGCCCTGGTATTCGTACTGGCGCTTGATCGTGAACAATTGCCCGTTGCCGACGTCCGACTGCGTGGTGCGCCTCCAGGTGTCGCCGACTTCGACTGGTTCATCGGGAAACACGTTGGCCGCCTGCTGGAATTCCCGCTGCAGGCTCTTGGCGCTCACCAGCGCGCCCTCCGGAAGCCCGCTGACGTCGCTGACCGTCCCATCTTTGCCGACCGAATATTTCAACGTCGTGCCGCTTTGTTTCTTCAGCGTATCGATCAGGATTTGCGCCAACGGGTTGTCGCTTTCGGCGTCCGGTTTGTCCGAATCGAATTCCACGGTGACGCCGCCGGGAAGTTGCAGTTTCGATTGGATCGACGCGAACGTGGTTGCGACCGGTAGGCGTTGTTGTTCGTCACGTGTACCGTAGCTGGTTTTGAGCGTTACCCGGGACTCGTTTTTGGTGTCTAAACTCTGTTCGCCCAGCGTCAACTTCTGTTCCACCAGCACCTGCATCTGATAGGTGTGCGAAGAGTCCTCCGGGTACTTCTGCGTGAGCGTCACTTCGGCCGTGGCGGCGGCCGCCAGGCCGGTCATTACCACCCACGCCAAGACGGTTCCACGGATTATCGTGTTGAAAACAGTCATCGTCGCTGGCTCCCCTGTCGTCTATGAGGAAGGATTTCAGGTCGAATGGAGCAGGAAAACGGAACAGTCGATTGCCGCGTCGAGTGCAGGTGCTCGTGGCCGCATTCGTCTGGAGCATGAATCTACCACCGCGGCCGCCACCGGCAAAGTCGCCGCCGTTTGCGTCTTCGCCGTCCGGCCGCGAATCTTTGCCGGAAAAAAAACGGCACCGACGGCAATTTTTCACGGCTCAGGGCGAAATCCGGTTGACTTGAGCGCGGCTTGCGATATCGTGCCGTTTGCCGGTCGGGCGCGCACTTATTTTGTCCAATCCAACCAGCGGGGGGATCGCCATGCCGCAAGGGAAAAAGGTTTTTTTGGGACTTAACCAGACGGGCGTTTTGGTGTTTATCATCCTGCTTCTGCTGACCGGCCCCTGTCTCTGTTGGCTGCCCTGGGTCATCGACTCGATGAAGGGCGAACCGGAGTGATTGCCCGGCACCCGTAGCGCGAACCGGGTTTCCAGCGGCGATTGCCGTCGATGGTTTGTTGGGCAATCAACCGACCGCATGCGCGCGATCAATACTCGCCGCTTCCCAGGAGGCGCTGAACCGTCGTTACTACGTCGGCGGCGCTCTTGCAGTCAGCCAGCCGCCCCTTGACCAATAGCTGTCGGCCGTAGATCAAATTCTTTTCGCAACGCAGGGGTTAGTCGCCCCTGGCTACACGACCGCGCCCCTGCCGGGGCGGTGAAACTGCTGCCAAAAAACGTTTTACGTTTCTCGTTGCACCCAAAGTGGCGCTGTCCATTTAAGCGTTCCCTTGATTCGGCGAGCTGGAAGTTGGTCGTCGCCATTCCGTGCGTCCTGAAGCGGCTTGACGGCTGCGCGCGTCTTCAAGAATTGCCGCGATGTCGCCGCCGAACTTTTCGGCGATCTCCTGCCGCGTGCGATGGATCTCGTCAATGGTCGTATCGCGGTGGGCTTTGTTCGGAACCATCTGCGGCAGATCCTCCCGTCGTTCCGCCAGTGTGACCACTTTTACAACTTGACGACCACGCCGTATTATAAGCGGCATGGCCGACTCGGCATACCACTTCGACATCCTCGTCATCGGCGCAGGTCATGCCGGCGCCGAGGCGGCGCTGGCGGCTGCGCGGATGGGGGCCGAGGTGGCGCTGTTGACGACCAACCTGGACACCGTCGGCCAGATGAGCTGCAATCCGGCCATCGGCGGAGTGGCCAAGGGGCAGATCGTCCGCGAGATCGACGCCTTGGGCGGAGCGATGGGCCGGGCGATCGACGCCACGGGCATTCAGTTCCGGCTGCTCAACCGCCGCAAAGGCCCCGCGATGCACAGCCCGCGGGCGCAGGCGGATAAAAAGGCGTACCAACAAGAGATCAAGTGTTTAATCGAGTCGCAGCCGGGCGTGGCCTTGCGGCAAGAGACGGTCGAGGACTTGTTGGTCGAGGCGGATGGCGAGCGGCCGCGGGTGACCGGAGTTTCCGTTCGCGGGGGCGCGACGTACAACGCCCGGGCCGTGATTCTCACCACCGGCACGTTTCTGCAAGCGGTGATGCACACCGGCGAGGCCAAGTCGGCCGGCGGCCGGGCGGGCGAAGGGACCACGGCCGGCATCAGCGCGGCGTTGGCCCGCTTGGGTTTTCAACTCGAACGATTCAAGACCGGCACGCCGGCCCGGCTCAACGGCCGCACGATCGACTACGCTCAGACCGAAATGCAGCCGGGCGACGACGACCCGCGCCCGTTTTCGTTTCTCACTGACAAGCTGAACGCCCAGCAGATTCCCTGCTGGATTACTTATACCAATCCAACCGTCCACGAATTGATCCGCGCCAATCTGCACCGGGCGCCGATGTATTCAGGCCAGATCCAATCGACCGGTCCGCGCAATTGCCCGTCGATCGAAGACAAGGTCGTGCGGTTCGCCGACAAGACCGCGCACCAGGTTTTTTTGGAACCGGAGGGCCGCCACACGCACGAGGTCTACGTCAACGGCATCTCGACCAGCCTGCCCCGCGACGTGCAGGACCAGATGTACGGCATGATCCCGGCACTCAAGGGCGCGCAGATCATGCGTTACGGTTACGCGGTGGAGTACGACTTCTGCCCGCCCGATCAGTTGTGGCCGACATTGGAAACCAAACGCGTCGCCGGGCTGTACTTCGCCGGGCAGATCAACGGCACCACCGGTTATGAAGAGGCCGGCGCGCAGGGACTGATGGCCGGGGCGAACGCGGCGTTGGCGCTGGCGGGCAAGGAGCCATTGATCCTCCAGCGCGATCAAGCTTACATCGGCGTGTTGATTGACGATCTGGTCACCCGCGGGGTCGACGAGCCGTACCGCATGTTCACCAGCCGCGCCGAGTATCGGCTGTTGTTGCGCCAAGACAACGCCGACCGGCGACTGACGCCCATCGGGGCCAAGATCGGTCTGGTCGACGGCCTGCGGTCCGAACGGCTGGAGAAGAAACATGCGGAGATCGATCGCGTCCTCAGGCTGCTGGCCACCACCCGCACGGAGCAGACCGCGTTGGACAAATGGCTCCGTCGGCCGGAGTCCAACTGGTCGGATATCGTGGCCCGGTTGCCGGAATTGGAAGCCGTCACCCAGGAAGTCGCCGAGCAGGTCACCTACGATGTCAAGTACGAGGGCTATATCGCCCGGCAGCTTGTCGATGTCCAGCGGCAGCGCCGCCTGGCGGCCAAGCGCATCCCGGCCAGCCTGGATTACGAGACCATCGGCGGCATGCGCTATGAAGCTCGCGAAAAATTCTCCCGCATCCGCCCCGACAGCCTGGCCCAAGCCGGCCGCATCCGCGGCATCACCCCGGCCGACCTGGCGTTGTTGATGGCGCATTTAGGAGGAAAACGGGTGTAGGCGGTTGCAGTTTGCTTGGCGTCCTGCATTTTAGCCGGACTGGCGGGTGAGGAAGGGCACGCCAGCGGCAATTCACGCTTGAGTAGGGAAGCTCCTTGGGAAAGTGCGCTTCGGGGCGGGCAGCATCTGGAGGTGTTGTGGGGGGCGTTTTGGCGGTTGGAAGATTCGTTCGCTTGTGTCCTCAGACTGTCAATTTGTCGATGTCCATCCCCGCCCCGCAGGAATCCACAGATTTCGCGGATGACGCAGATTTTTTGAGAACATGAACCGCTCGTCGAGCGGCTTCGCCAGTGGAGCTTGCGACCGCCCATTCGAACAAGTCCGCTCTTGCATCGTCTATTTTCTGTTCAGCGACTGGGAGAATCGGCGTCCCGTCAACGTCTGGCCGAATTTCCCTCTTTTTTTCCACCTCCAATTGTGACGCCCAAGCCGCTCTTGGGTCGGGCGGTGACTGCTCTTGAGCCGGGGGCGGCATTTCGGTAAAAGGCGAGGCTCTTCACCTTTCCTGTTGATTTTCCGCAATCCCGGCGGCCGCGTGGCTGGCTGCCTGGTTTGGACACGAGGAGGCTCTCGATGCCCCTGCGTTTCGGTTTTTTGCTGCGCTGCGCCGCGCTGTCGGCTATCTGTTTTGCCTCGTGCGGAATGGATTCCGTCGCCCGTGCCGAAGACTCGTTTCCCTACACCGCACGTGTCAGCGGAACCAACGTCCGCGTCCGCAGCGGGCCAGGCAAGAACTATTACGTCACGCAAGAGCTGCAATATGGCGACGAGGTCGAAATCTACCGCCACGATCCGGGTGGCTGGTACGCCGTGCGTCCGCCCGAGCGCAGCTACAGTTGGGTGTCGGCTCGTTACTTGCAATTGCGCGAGGATGGCACGGGCACGATTACCGGCGACCGTGTGGTGGCCCGGGTAGGCAGCCTGTTGAACCAAGCGCGGGACGTGATTCAAGTGCGGCTGGAGCGTGGCGAACAAGTGCAAGTGCTCGAAACCCAGCGGTTGGCCGACGGGGCCACGGCCGAGACCTGGCACAAAATCGCGCCGCCGCCCGGCGAGTTCCGCTGGATCTACGGCAAGTACGTTCAAACCGAACTACCGCCGTCGCTCTCCGTGTCCTCAGGCGGCGGCAACCTGTTAGTGGAAAAGATCGAGGAAGCCGCCAGCCGCCGGCAGGCAGGTCCACCAGAGGAATTGCAAACGGACGAAGCTGGCCTCTTGTCGGTTTACAGCCGGGCGGCGCCCGCCCCAACAGCCGATGATCGTATTGCGATCGATGACGATCGGCCAGTACGACTCGCTGGAAGTGCGCAGGTGGAAACGGAAGCGATTGGTATCGTTGCGGAAAATGAAGCTGAGCAGACCGAACCGGCCGAAGGTTGGTCGAGCGTATCGCCAACTTCCGATGCGGCAATCCGGCCGGAACCGGCGAGAATCAGCATCCAAAACAGCGCGGACCAAAGTACATCTTCCGTTACGCCACCTGGCAGTCGTGAAGTAGAAGTTGGTTCAGTCGAACACCGCCAGCGAGCGGGCGAATTGGACCTGCTGCTCTCATCGATTGTGGCCGAGGATCCCAGCCGCTGGGATTTCACGCAGTTGCGATCGGAGGCCGAGGCGTTGTTGACCGCCGGTGAGACGGCCATCGAACGTGGCCGGGCACGCCTGCTGTTGAAGAAAATAGACCGCTTTGACGACATCCGCCGCCGCTACGGCGCGGTGCGGCAACTGGCCGATGAGACGCAAACGCGCGACCGGCAGTTGGACACCATCGCCGCCACGCGCGTCGATCCCTTGGACGACGCCCAGCGACGTTACGACGGGCGCGGCCGCCTGACGCGGGTCGTGTCGCGCAGAATCGGCGCTCCGCGTTACGCCCTGTTGAGCCGCACGGGTGAAGTCCTCTCTTACGTCACTCCCGCGCCGGGAGTCAACCTGCGGCCGTTCGTCGGCCAGGAAGTCGGGGTGACCGGATCGCGCGGGTACATGACCGAATACGAGCGGCAGCACGTGACCGCTCAGCGGATCACCGTGTTGCACCGGCCGCTGGTGCGGTAGGCGAAACGGCGTCGGGAACCGTCTTGTTCTGAGCGCCACCGTTATTTCATTCCATGTCGAGCGGCCTACAGGGATCACCGATTTTCGCCCGATAAGCAATGTTTGCCGGCTGGCAATATCGCGGAAAAGGGTGTATTTTTTGTTTCGGCCGGTTAAGATTCCAGCGTGGGAGTTGTCTGTTGCGCGTACTTTGCCAATTTGCCGCCGCCGCGATTTTCCAAACCGAGGAAGGACAGCCATGAACAGCACAAAATGGTTGAACTGCAGCGCCTCTCAAGGACAATTCCGCGAAGAGGTCGCGATTCAAGGGCATGATTTCAACGGTCACGATTTTTCGCTGTTCACTTCCCGTCAATTTGTGAGGTGGGAACGCGAGCCGACGAACGAAAACGAGGTTCCGGCCCGTTTACAAATTTTGCTGATTGAAAAGCGTGACAACCTGTGTCTGATTCGCTTACCGGGACGAACATTTGACAACGGTTCCACGGTCACTGTTCGGCACGACCAACTGGTAGAGTGTGCAACGCCGGAGTATGCATAAGGATTTTTGATGATCTTGTGCAATCTGGAAATCCAGCGTGCGTTGGATGAAGGCCGTTTGATAATATTCCCAGAGCCAAAACCCAGGATTCCGGAAGTCGCTGGGCAACATTGCCCTTACGACACACATTCCGTTGATCTTACCTTGGCCGATGAAATCTCGATACCGATTGATGAGGGCGTGGCAAGCATCGATTTGGCGAGGCCCGGCAAGGTCGCGTCGTTTATCAACCGCAATTCAGCACACCGGACGATTTCGAGAGATCAGCCATTCAATCTTGGGCCGCGAAAATTCGTCCTGGGAAGGACATTGGAGAGAATTGTATTGCCCATACCCAGCGAGGGCGATACTTGTCTCGCCGCCCGAATTGAGGGGAAAAGCAGCCGCGCACGGTTTGGATTGCTCGTCCATTTTACGGCGCCAACCGTGCATCCCGGATTTGATGGAACTCTCACTTTGGAGATGATCAACTTGGGTGATTGGCCGTTGATTCTCTCCCCCGGAATGGCCATCGCCCAATTAATTGTAGAACAAGTTATGGGGTTGCCCTACGCCAATCCAAGCCAATTTCAAGGGCAAGAAACCGCATCGGGATTACCCTCTACGGAACAAAAAAGTACCTCCTAATACTTGACCCCTAATACTTGCTGCGATTGTAGCTCTCATTGCAACCGCGGCTGCTTAGTAGTGACACAACTCTGCGACACTACCCGATCTCTCCTCTGGTGGCGGCCGATGGGCCGTGTGTGGTAGACTTTTGCGACGGGCAAGCCACACCACCCACCACCCGCCTGGGAGAATCCCGACATGCGAGCTACTTGCGATGCGCGCGCTCTGAAATTCGGCCTACTTTCTTTCGCAGTAATCTTCCTGGTGGCCGCTTCGAGTTGGGCGGACGATTGGCCGCAGTGGCGGGGCCCGACGCGAGACGGCGTGTGGCAGGAGACAGGGTTGATTGCCGAGTTCGACGGCGACCGGATTCCGATTGCCTGGCGGGCGGAAATCTCCAGCGGATACAGCGGCCCCACCGTGGCTGACGGGCGGGTCTACGTCACCGACAGGGTGGTCGAACCGGAACAAATGGAGCGCGTGCATTGCTTCGACGCGAACGATGGCCGCCCGCTGTGGAGTCACGGCTACGATTGTCCTTACCGAATCCAATACACGGCCGGCCCGCGGGCCAGCGTCTCAATCGACGAAGGCAGGGCTTATTCGCTGGGGGCGATGGGCCATTTCCTCTGCCTGGACGCCGGTAGTGGCGACGTAATCTGGCAAAAGGACTTGCTGACTGACTACCAGATTCGGATGCCCATCTGGGGAATCGCCGCCTCGCCGCTGATCGAGGACGACCTGGTGATCGTGCAGATCGGCGGACGCGGCGCCTGCCTGGTCGCTTTCGATAAGCGCACCGGACGGGAGCGCTGGAAGGCGCTGGACGACAATACGTCGTATTCCGCGCCGATCATCGTCGAGCAGGCGGGCCGCCGGGTGCTGGTCTGTTGGACCGGCGACAACGTCGTGGGTCTCGATCCGCGGACCGGCCAGCCACATTGGAAATACGCGTTCCCGCCGCAACAGATGGTGATCTCAATCGCCACGCCCGTCGTCCGCGACGACCGGCTGTTTGTGACTTCGTTTTACGACGGCTCGCTGATGTTGCGGCTCGATCCCGGCGCGCTGCGGGTCGAGAAGATATGGCAGCGGCGGGGCGAGGACGAACAGCACACCGACGCGCTGCACTCGATCATCAGCACGCCGTATCTGAAAGGCGATTACGTCTACGGCGTGGATAGCTACGGCGAGTTGCGGTGCCTGGACGCCGCCACGGGCGAGCGGATTTGGGAAAACCTGGAGGCCACTCCGCCGTCGCGCTGGAGCACCATCCAGATGGTGGAAAACGGCGAGCGAATCTGGATGTTCAACGAACGCGGCGAGTTGATCATCAGCCGCCTTTCTCCCACCGGCTTCACCGAATTGAGCCGCGCGAAGCTGATTGACCCGACCACGGAACAACTGCGGATGCGTGGCGGCGTGTGTTGGGCGCATCCGGCCTATGCCGGACGGCACGTGTTCGCGCGCAACGACCGCGAACTGGTTTGCGCCAGTCTGGCCGCTGATTGACCTGGTATATGTTGTAAAATGGCGAAAATAGGGGTTTCGCCCGTTGCGGAAGAAACAAGCGGTCGGACCAATCGCGCTAAGGCCGATGGTATGAAAGGTTGACCTGTTTTTTCGCGACCGATAGAATTCAGCCGCGAAAAGTAGGGGCGCAAGCGCGGCGGGCCCATTGGCCCAAGTCGCCGGAGATGAATTCCGGGCGGCTTCACCTTTCAATCAAAAATCGTCGGTCAGGCGCCATGAAGGCGTAGCATGCACACGACGCCGTCTGTTTTCGACGAGGCGTCCGCTGGCAGCGTGCAGTTGCGGACGCCGGCCAAGTTAAACCTCTATCTGGAACTGCTGGGACGACGCGACGACGGATTCCATGAGATCGAGACCCTCATGGCGCCGGTCAGTTTGTACGACACCCTTTCGTTCGCGCCGCGGACGGAGGGAGAAATAGAACTTGAGTGCGATCGGTTTTCGGAGTTGCACGGCGCGGCCGTGCCCGGGATCGAAAGGTTGCCGGAGGGATCCGACAATATTGTAATGCGGGCGGTTCGTCTGCTTCGTCAGCGCGCGGGGGTCGCATACGGGGCCTCGATTCGGCTGGTGAAACGTATTCCGATCGCCGCCGGTCTGGCCGGCGGTTCCAGCGACGCGGCAGCCGCGTTGACCGCGGCAAATGCCGCTTGGAACTTGGAGTGGTCGGTTGAGCGGTTGGCCGATGTGGCCGCTGCGGTTGGCAGCGACGTACCGTTTTTCCTGACGCGCGGTCCGGCCGTTTGTCGCGGTCGCGGCGAGCGGATCGAGCGGATCGACGGGTTGGGAACGCTACATTTTGTGGTCGTTGTCCCGCCGGGTGGGTTAAGCACGGCCTCGGTGTACGAAGCCTACCGTCCCGCTGGCGATCGTTTTCTTCTTTCCCCACTCTTGAAAGCCCTGCGCGCCGGCGACCTGGAGTCCGCCGGGCGATGCTTGCGCAATCGGCTGGAAGCGCCCGCCCGACGGTTGTCACCCTACGTCGAGAACGTGAAGCAGGAGTTTGACAAGCTGGACGTCGTCGGTCACCAGGTGACCGGCAGCGGCAGCGGCTACTTTGGGCTATGCCGCCACGCTCGGCACGCTCACCGCATCATGAGAAGGCTGGAATCCACCGGCGTAGGTCGATGCTACGTCGTTCGCAGTACCTGCTGAACCGCCACGTTGGAAGGAGAACGACCGTGGATATCACCGAGGTTCGCATCAAGCTCATGGAAGTGCCGGGGGAACGGCTTCAGGCATTCTGCTCCATCACCTTCGACGATTGCTTCGTGGTGCGCGATCTGAAGATCATCGAAGGCACTAACGGCTCGTTCGTCGCCATGCCCAGCCGTAAGCTGACTTCGCATTGCCCGGATTGCGGCTCAAAAAACCACCTCCGCGCGGCGCACTGCAATCAGTGCGGATTGCGGCTCAACGAGGATCGGGCCGTCAAAGATGAAGACGGCCGCGCGAAGCTGTACGCCGACATCGCGCATCCAATCAACTCCGCCTGCCGCGAGATGATCCAGGACCGCGTGATCTCTGCTTTTCAAGAGGAAATGGAACGCTCGAAACAGCCGGGCTACGTTTCCAGCTACGACGACTTCGACGAATACGAAACGCCGAAAACGCCCGCGCCGCAGGAAAAACGCGCGGCGACTCCCTCCTCGCCCGGCAGGACAAGAGTCCAGGGCGCCGAAGGCGCGCCGGCGGGACCCCACACGGCGAAGTCCGCCCATGCGTCAAAGTCCAAGGTACGTTCGCGCCGCACCAACGAACCCAAATCGGAAGGCGGTTTCGGTGATGGTATTTTTTAATTGGACAGCGCTACTTTGAGTGAAGCGAATTGTTCATGCTGTCACGGCACCAACTGGCGGCGCTGTCCAATTAAGCAACCGCCGAACCCTACCGAAAGTATCTCACCGCGTTCTCAAACAGTTTGAGACCCTCTCCCGGGCGCGACGCATCACGCCGGGTCCATTGAGGGTGCTGCGTGGCGTCGATAAACCGCTCGGGGTGCGGCATCAGGCCCAGCACACGGCCGCTGGCGTCGGCCAAACCAGCCACGTCCGCCTGCGAACCGTTGGGGTTGTCCGGATAATCGGCCGGCCCCCCGGTCGCGCTCTGGTAGCACAACGCGACGTGCCCGCGGGACTGCAGATCGGCCAGCGCGGCCTGATCGCGGGCCACGAACTTCCCCTCAGCGTGGGCCACGGGCAACTCCAGGGATTCGATCTCCGCGAGAAACACGCAATCGCGGCGCACCACCCCCAGGCGCACCCAGCGGTCTTCAAAATGCCCTGAATCGTTCCACGCCAGCGTCGCCGGCTGGTCCGCCGCGTCGGCGCCGTCGAACAACACACCGGCTTGGATCAGAGCCTGAAAACCATTGCAGATGCCCAGGATCAGCTTGCCGGCGTCTTTGAATTGAGCCAGTTGGTCGGCCAGATGGTTGCGCAATTGATTGCCCAGGATCCGCCCGGCGGCGACGTCGTCGCCGTAACTGAAACCGCCCGGCAGGCAAGCGATCTGAAAATCGGCCAGCAGCGACGGCCGCTCTAGCAGCCGGTTGACGTGCAACGTTTCGGTCGCCGCGCCCGCCTGCTCGAAGGCGAACGCCGTTTCGACGTCGCAGTTGGTGCCCGGGGCACGCAGTATCAACACGCGGGGTTGGGTCATGGGCTTTAGTTCACCATGCCAGCGGGGATCGCCACGCGGATTCTAATGTGTCCAATGGTATGTCGATCAGCGGCTGTGCATTCCGCGTAGCGAACACCCGCAGTTGCGGCGAGGCGACGGCACTGCCGATTTTGGCGCACCGCACGTCGGCGAGCAACGATTCGAATGCGTCGGCCGCCGGCGCCGGCACTTCGCACAACAACCGGCTGTTGGATTCGCTGTACAACCGCACGATCGCCGCGTGTTCCGCTCCCACACCGTCGCAGGGGAGCGCGTCCAGGTAGATCTCCGCGCCGTGACCGCCGGCCAGCGCCATTTCCGCGGCCGCCACGGCCAGGCCGCCCTCGCTCAAATCGTGACACGACCGGACGAGCGACGCGCAGATCGCCTGGTGGACCGCGGCGTACAATCGTCGCGCCTGCGGCACGTCGACCCGCGGCACGCGGCCCCCGGTCAGTCCGTGGATTAGCGAATAATGCGAACCGCCCAGTTCGTCCCGGGTGAGGCCGACGACGTAAAGCAGGTTGCCTATTTCCTTGAGATCCATCGTGACGGCATTGCGCACGTCGTCGATCTGTCCCAGAGCGCTGATCAAGAGCGACGGCGGGATGACGATGGTCTGCCGTTTTCCGAGATCGTCAACGTAACTGAATTCATTGTTCAGACTGTCCTTGCCGCTGATAAATGGCGTGCCGAAGCCGACCGCCACGTCATGGCAGGCCAGCGCCGCGCGGACCAGCGAACCGAGCGTTTCTTCGCGCTGGCAATCGCCCCAGCAGAAGTTGTCGAGGATGGCAATCCGGCTGGGATCGGCGCCGACCGCCACGCAGTTGCGAATCGCCTCGTCGATGGCGCTGGCGGCCATGTGATAGGTGTCGTGATCTCCGTAGTGCGGGTTCATGCCGCAGGCAACGACGATACCGCGCCGGCTACCTTGCAGAGGACGCACGACCGCGGCGTCGCTGGGCCCCGCGCCGCTGACTCCGACCAGCGGCTTCACAACACTTCCGCCCTGAACTTCGTGGTCGTACTGGCGGATTACCCATTCCTTGCTGGCGACATTCAGCGATTTCAAGATGTCGAGCAACGTGGCCTGGTAGTCCAAATCGGCCGGCGGAGCGTCCAGCGGCCTCACCGGCGGCGGGGCGTAGGAGGCCTCGCGGACAACGGGTGGCCGGCCGTTGTGCAGGAATTCCAGCGACAGGTCGGCGACCGTGCGGCCCTCGTATTTCAGGTGCAGCCGGCCCGTCGGCGCGAAGGTGCCGAGCACCGTCGCTTCGACGTTCTCGGCGGCGCACAGGGCGGCCAGTTCTTTCCAGCAGTCGGGCGGCACCGACAGCACCATCCGTTCCTGCGCTTCGGAAATCCAGATTTCCGTGTAGGAGAGTCCCGCGTACTTCAGCGGCGCTTTTTCCAGCTCGACCTCCGCGCCGATATCTTCCCCCATCTCGCCCACGGCGCTGGAAAAGCCGCCTGCGCCGCAGTCGGTGATCGCCGTGTAAAGACCGCGGTCGCGCGCGGCCAGGATCACGTCCAGCATCATCTTCTCGGTGATGGCGTTGCCGATCTGCACGGCGCCGCCCGATAGGCTATCGCTCTGGCTGGTCAACTCGGCCGAACTGAACGTGGCGCCGTGGATGCCGTCGCGCCCCGTGCGGCCGCCGACGGCCACGATCAGGTCGCCCGGCCGGGGCTGCTTGTGCGATTTGTCGCGCGGCAGGATGCCGACGTTGCCGCAATATACCAGCGGATTGCCCAGGTACCGTGGATCGAAATAGATCGCGCCGTTGACCGTGGGAATGCCCATGCGGTTGCCGTAGTCGCGCACTCCGGCCACCACTCTCTGCATCACCCGCCGCGGATGCAGCACGCCTTTTGGCAGCGTATCGGCCGGCGTGTCCGGCGGGGCGAAGCAGAAGACGTCTGTGCCGCAAACCGGCTTGGCGCCCAGCCCGGTGCCGATCGTGTCGCGGATCACCCCGCCCACGCCCGTGTTGGCCCCTCCGTACGGCTCCAGGGCCGAGGGATGATTGTGGGTTTCGACCTTAAAGGCCACGTTATACTCTTCGTCGAAGCGCACCACGCCGGCGTTGTCCTTAAAGACGCTGACGCACCAGTCCTCGTCGCCCCACTGCCGGCGCAATTGCTCGGTGGCGGCGAACACGGTTTCCCGCAGCATGTTTTCAAACTGCCGCTCGCCCTCCGGGCCGCGGTAACGGATCCGCCCGGCCAGGGTCTTGTGGCTGCAATGTTCGCTCCAGGTCTGGGCGATCGTTTCCAATTCGACGTCAGTCGGATCCCGCTCAAGGCGGCGGAAGTGCCGCTGGATGGTCTGCATTTCCACCAGGGACAGATACAACTGCCCGTCCACGCTGAGTCGATTCAACGCGGCGTCGTCCATGTCCCGCAGCGGAACCGTAACCAGTTCAAATTGATACGTGCCGCCCACGTCGAGGCGCTGCAACCGGAGCGGACCAAAAAGGACCTGTTCGATCGCGTCGTTGGCCAGCACCTTGGCGCACAGCCGCCGCAATTGAACTTCGTCGGCGCCGCCGATCCAGTACTTTCGGAACGTGCGCACATGCTGGACATCGACGCCCAGATCCGCGATGGCGGCCTGCGCGCTGTGCGCCACGGGGTCCATCACGCCGGGCTTGGGCAGCACGTGTACGGATTGTTGACCGGCGCGCGGAGGCGCGGCCAACGACGGATCGCCGACCGGCGCGACAACCGATTGCTCCACCACCGCATCGGACAACAATTGGCGGACCAACCGTTCCACATCCGCGCGATCTAACTCGCCCTGAACCAAATACCCGTGGGCAGTGCTGATCTCGAGTTGCCCAGCGACGCCTAATTCGGCGGCTTCCGCCGTGACGCGCTCGGCGTGGCGGTCTGGCTGGCCGGCGGCCGGATAGATGTCAACTTCCCAGAGCATCTCGGTTTCGCTTTGCTTGTGACAGGAACCGCGCGAGCGCCGCGGCGTCTTCATCCTCCAGGTTTTTCCGCACCGCGTCCAGCCGCTCTTGGAACCGGGCCAGGGCCTGGACGACGCGGCCCCGGTTGCTCGAAAGAATTTGCGTCCACATCTCCGGATCGCCCGCGGCGATGCGGGTCGTATCGGCCCAACCGGTGGCCGTCAGCGGCAGTTCGTCGCAGCGGACCACCGATGAGAGCACGGCGGCCAGCACGTGCGGCAGGTGGCTGGTCACGGCCAGCACGCGATCGTGCGCGTCGGCCGACATGGTGCGAACTTGGGCGCCGATCGCCGACCAGAAACTGGAAAGCGCCTCGACGTCCTCACGCCCTGAGCGGCGCGTGGGAGTCAACACGACGACCCGCCCGTCGAACAAGTCCGCCCTGGCCTGGGCGGCGCCGGTCTTTTCGCTGCCGGCCAAGGGATGGCCGCCGACGAATTGCACTTCCCGGTCGAGCCGTCCATCCAACGCCGCGACGATTTCCTGCTTGGTGCTGCCGACGTCGGTGATCAACGCCCCGGCGGGACACACGTCGGCCACGGCGCGAACGTCGGCGACGATCCGCGCCACCGGCGTGCAGACGACGGTCAACTGGGCGTCGGCCACACCGCGCGACAATTGTGTGGTCGTGCTGGTCAGCGCCCCGCGACGCTTGGCCACCGCCAGACGCGCGGTGTTGCGGCCGACGCCGACGACGTGCTTTGCCAGCCGCCGCTCGCGCAGCGCCAGGCCGATCGAACCACCGATCAGCCCCACGCCGACGATGGCCACCGTGTCCCAAGTTGTTCGCCGGCGTGGCATGACGTTCTCAAACTCGATTTTAGGAGATCGCTGGCTGACATTTGATTCGTGCGTTCGTTAACTGCCCTCGGCGGAAAGTCGGGCATTGTATCAAATCGGATCAAAAACGCGACTGCCCGACCGGCATCAAGACCTGCGGTTTAGGCCGGCACGATCTCGAAAACTGCGGACATTGTCCCCCCGACGCAATTGGGAGCCGTGGATACGGAACTCACGCAGAGACGCAGAGCACGCGGAGTTACCGCAAGAAATCCCCCTTTGTTTGCCTCCGCGGCCTCCGCGCCTCTGCGTGAGCTCCATTTGAATTGCCCTTCCACATACCCACGCCTGCCAGCGCACCGCCGGCGGGCGACTCGCGTCCGCGGCGCAAAGAAATTATAAGGGGGTATTCGACGGCCCACGTGGGCGCGGACCCGGTCGCCGACGGACGACAGTCACTCCCGACGACCGCGCCCAATGGAACGGAACCAAGCATGAGCCTCCTCACCCCTCGCGTCAGTCATCAGCAGTTGGCCTCGCTGTGCCGGCGGCTGGCCACCGCGATGGAGGCCGGGCTGGACCTGCGGCGGATCTGGCAGCGCGAGGCGTCCGGCCGCTCGGCGGCCGAGTTGCGGCGGCGGATGGAGCAAATCAGCACCGACGTGGCCAAGGGGGTGAGCCTCACCGAAGCGATCGCCACGACCGGTGACTATTTTCCGCGTTTGTTTCGCGAACTCGTCGAAGTCGGCGAGCAGTCGGGCCAGTTGCCCGAGGTGTTTCGGCACCTGGCCGATCACTACGACCAGCAGGTTTCATTGCGGCGCACGTTCCTGACGGCGCTGACCTGGCCGGCCATCCAGTTGGGACTGGTGGTGTTCATCGTCGGATTTCTGATCTGGGTGATGGGCTTCATCGGCAAGATCACCCATAGCGAGCCGATCGACATCCTGGGTTTCGGCCTGGTGGGCAACTCCGGCTTGGCGCTGTATCTGCTGCTGGTCGGCGGTGTCGCCGCAATGGCCGCGGGCGCCGTGTCCGCGGCGCGGCGCGGCGCGGCCTGGACCCGGCCGCTGCTGCGCGGCGTGATGCGGCTGCCGGTGTTGGGTCGCGCGTTGACCACGTTGGCCTTGGCCCGGCTGGCCTGGTCTTTGAATCTGACGCTCGAGACCGACATGCCGCTCACCCGCGCATTGCCGTTGGCGCTGCGCAGCACGCACCATGCGGAATTCATCGGCCACACGGACGAGATCGTCCGCAGCGTGGCCGCCGGTGACGAATTGGCCGAAGCGTTCGCGAACACCGGCCGGTTTCCGACCGATTTTCTCGAAGCGCTGCACGTCGGCGAACAGAGCGGCCGGCTGCCAGAGACGATGACGGTGCTCTCGCGGCAATATCAAGAACAGGCCTGGTCGGCGTTGAAAACCTTGTCGGTCGTTGGCGCGTTTGCCGTGGCCGCACTGGTGGCGCTGGTGATCATCGCACTGATCTTCCGGCTGTTCGCGTTTTACATCGGGACGATCTATGATGTGCTGAGTTGGACGTGAAATCGACAAATCTCCGGCCGCCTAACACTGGAGGACGTGATGAACGTTAACTCTCAATGGCCTTTCGCCATTACCATGTGGGCGGCCGTTTTGGCCGCGGCGGCTGCGGCTTACGCGGAAGACTGGCCGATGCTGGGCCGCGACGCAACCCGCAACTCGGTCAGCCCGGAGAAAAATCCGCCCCTCGACTGGGACGTCGAAACGGGGCGAAACGTCAAGTGGAAGGCGCGGCTGGGATCGCAGACGCACGGCACGCCGGTGGTGGCCGACGGGCAGGTTTACATCGGCACCAACAACGGTGCCGGCTATTTGAAGCGTTATCCGGCCGAAGTCGATCTGGGCTGCATGCTCTGTTTCCGCGAGTCGGACGGCGAATTTCTCTGGCAGTTTTCGGCAGAAAAGGTTCCGCAGGGGCAAGTCCACGATTGGCCGATGCAGGGCATCGGCTCCACTCCGCTGGTCGAGGGGGACCGCATGTGGTTCGTTTCCAACCGCTGGGAGGTGACCTGCCTGGACACCGAGGGATTCCGCGACGAGGAAAACGACGGTCCGGTAACGGATGAACCCCATCCGTCCGCGGACGAAGCCGACGTGGTCTGGCGACTGGACATGATGAACGAGTTGGGGGTCGAACCCCGCAGCCACGGCATGGGTCCCACGCGCCACTGTTCGCCGGCGGCCTCCTACAAGAACCGCATCTATAT